>ENA-UOJC01002091-UOJC01002091.1-human-gut-metagenome-genome-assembly--contig:-C104-NODE-2091-length-23004-cov-5.247898_pt1 | contig 23004 bp, 20 predicted proteins | sample MGYA00242339_ERZ723886 | MGnify/ENA metagenome assembly ERZ723886 | reverse complement strand
CTTATAACTGTTATTCCACCGTATGTGGATGAGATTAATAAAAATTTCTGCGATAAGTCAGTTTTGTCATCACAGGGTAAAAAAAATCTCAACAGACTTATTTTAAAAAAAATTTTTGCACATGGTTCGATTTTTAAAAATATATTTTACGTTATATCAGTTCTGTTTTCGATGATAAAAAAGCATAGAATACAGCCTGATAAGCTTCTTTGGCGTGTAATATCAGATGGAAGTGATGTAACTGATGAAGAATTTGACTTAGCTGTTGCATATATAGAGGGAGCATCGGCATATTATGTTCATGACCATGTAAAAGCAAAGAAAAAAGTTGGATTTATACATATTGATTACAGTAAGGCCGGTTATACAAGAAAGACAGATAAAAATTGTTATGATGATTTCGACCGCATATTTACTGTGTCTGATGAAGTAAAAGAATGTTTTATTTCAGTATATCCCGAACTTGAAGAAAAGACAAAAGTGTTTCATAATATAATAGATGAAGAAAAGATTATAAGTAAATCATCAGAAAAAATGAAATATAAAATGTCAGACAAAGGTATTCGTCTGCTTACTGTCGGAAGGCTTACATATCAAAAGGGGTATGATGTTGCGGTATATGCTTTGAAAGAGCTTGTAAACCATGGATTTGATGTGAACTGGTATATACTTGGTGACGGCCCTGAATATCAGACGCTTGCAGCTCTTGCGGTAAAAGAAGGCATTGACAGCCGTTTTCATCTTCTGGGAGCCGTTGACAATCCTTATCCATATTACAAGGCAGCAGACATATACGTACATGCTACACGTTTTGAAGGCAAAAGCATTGCAATCCAGGAGGCACAGGTTCTTGGCTGTGCAATTATAGCTTCAGACTGCAGCGGCAACAGAGAGCAGATTAACGATGGTGTTGACGGAATTCTTTGCGGATTCACACCGGCAGGAATTGCCGATGGAATAGAAAAATTAATTACAAATCCTGCACTTGCCACAAAATTCAGAATGGCATCGGCAGAAAAACAGATAAATCATCTGGAAGAACTTCAAAATATATACGGGATGATGAGGTGAATGGCGTGAAAGAGGTATTAATTATTATTCCTGCCTATAATGAAGAAAAAAATATTAATAAAGTGCTTGATAAGCTTGAAGAGCCTGAAATTACAGAAATAGCTGATATTCTTGTAATGAATGATGCCTCTTCAGATAATACAAACTGGATTGTAAAGCAACGTAATCATGCTGTTGTAACACATATATTTAATCTTGGATACGGCAGTGCGTTGCAGCTTGGATATAAATATGCGATAAGACGAAATTACAAGTATGTAATTCAGATGGACGCAGACGGACAGCATGATGTATGTAATATACTTAATATATATAAGGCTTTAAAGACTAAGTATAACGATTCGTATCCTGACATTGTGCTTGGCTCCCGTTATTTAAAGGATAGTTCGCCTTATAAGACATCGTTTTTAAAAGAGCTGGCATATTCAATATTCCGTACATTTATTAAGATGTCAACAGGAAGAACTATTATGGACCCTACAACGGGGCTTCAGGGACTTAGCTGGCGTGCGGTACTTTATTATTCAAAATATGGTAATTTTGACGAGCGTTATCCCGATGCCAATATGATTACAGGAATGATACTTAAAGGCTATAATGTGGTGGAGATTCCGGCTGTAATGCACAGCAGGGAATTTGGAAAAAGCATGCATTCGGGACTTAAACCTATATGGTATATGTGTCACATGACATTAAGTCTCATTGCTGTGGTAGTGCGTCAGCACAAAGAAAAGAGACGTATGGAAAGACAGAAGAAACATGAACAATAAAAAACTGGAAAAGTATGGACTGTCGCTTCTTTGCACGGAATATAACCCATCAAGAGGCTGGTATAATATATTTCCGTTCAGACTGAAAAAGGATTACGATTTTGAAGAGCTGAAATGGAGCCTGAAAAAGAATGAGGGAATAGTTCTTGCAAGAATCTGCATAGGTGATTTCAAGGACAGGGAACTTGACGAAAAAGCAATCGGGCAGATTAATGATATTCTTGAATTTTTTAAAAAATATGACAGGGAAGTAATACTTCGTTTTGTATATGACGAGGATGGAAAAGGTCTTGAAAATGAGCCTGATTCGATAAATCTCGTAAAACGGCATATATCACAGATTGGAGAGGCTGTTCTTCCATTTAAAAGCAATATTCTTACAATGCAGGGAGCGTTAATCGGAAGCTGGGGCGAGATGCACACATCGAGATATGCAGATATAATGAGTGTAAGAATCCTTATGGCAGCAATGTATGAGGCGGTAAAAGGTGCAATTCCGCTTGCAGTAAGAACGCCGGCACAGCATGCGGAACTAGATGACAATACAGCGAAAATAACAGGATTTTTTAACGATGCACTTATGGCATCACAGACGGATTTTGGTACGTTTTCATCAGACAGTGATAAAAGAGACGAAGAGTACAGATATGTTGACGAATGTCTGAAAAATGGCGTATTGTGTGGTGGAGAAGCAGTAAATGACAATGTATATAACGATGGTGCCAATGCACAGGAATATCTCAGAAAACTTCATGTTACATATCTTAACAGCCAGTATGACGATAAAGTTTTAAATAAATGGAAAGACTGCGGAATATATGAAAAAATAAGCCGCAGTCTTGGATATTGTATTAATATTGAAAGTATAAAAACAACATTTACAGGTAAAATAAATTTTACAATTAAAAATATCGGCTATGCGTCACTGAAGCAGAATTTCTGTCTTGTAATAAGCTGCGGTGACAAAGATTTCATATCGGATGTAATCCGCGGGCTTGAACCGGGACAATCTGTAAATGTCAGATTTGATAAAAAAGCTGTTACAAATGGTGGAACACTTTTTATAAAAAGGCTTAACGATAATAAACGGATTCAGATTTTTAACGAACCGATATAATATCCATAATCATTGTAAGAAGCGTCATTGGCGAATTTTATGATTTCGCCCGATATTTTATCGCGGACTACAAGATAAATGCTGTAGTTATTTACTTTTGTTATATTTCCTGCTTTTTTAATCTGCAGCAGAGGAACAGATATATCCAGATTTATTTCGTTACCCGGTGTCCATGTGGATGCTGGGTATTTTTTTGTCAGATTTTCGCTGTAGACGATGTCCGTGTTGTCCGCCGCAGCACTGTAAGAATCTGTCGGAGCGGCAGAGTTGTCGTCTTTTATTATAAAAAGTTCGACATCAAAATCTTTGTAAGACGGAGCAAATCCCTCATTTTTGAGTGTTATTTGAAGTGAACCGCCAAAAGCATTATTTTTGTGCTCAAATGATGATGACAGCAGACAATATCTGTAACCAAGACGTGTTGTTACATAATCGTATGCGGACATGCCATTGTATACAGAATCACCGTCGGGGTCAGTGTAAGTCTGTTTTTTCCATTTATTAATTACAGCAAGGTCGTGTGCGTTGTTAAGATACGAAACATGCATTGATGCGAGGTCTTTTGCAGCATTGTCTATATCGTTATATTTATTGTCAAGAACCACTTCGCCGCCGTTTGGAACCAAAAGACACAGTTCATCCTGAAATGCTATTTCCTGGCTGCGGTTTCCTTTTTTATCATATTCCTCATCGGAAAAATGATAATTTTCAGGACCATATGTTCCAACATCAATATAGGAACCGAGCATGCCATCATTAAAAAGTCCCATCCTTATTCTGTGACCGTCCGATTTCAGCTTTGAAATGTCAGCAGTTTTAAATATAGTGCGTAAATGCTGAGGAGTTCTTACGGAAAGGTAAATGTCGTCATCAATGAGACTGTCTAAGAGCAGTGCAAGTTCAGTCATGCTGTTGGTGTCCATATAATGTGAGCTGTGCATTTCTGCAAACGAACCGACAAAAATTCCCTGCATGATATAGATAGAATTTTTGTGGTTGTTTACAATATCAGAAGTCTGTCTCATGTGAAGTTTGACGGTTTCAATGCTGTCTGGTTCTGTCTGCATCGCCTTTCCATCCCAGTCGTATAAAAAACGCAGAATAACAGCATGCGGGCTTTCACCCCACATTGTAAATATTCTGTCAATCTGGGCGAGAGCGTTGTCAGATAATTCTGTGTTATTAAAATTTTTGAGATTGATTTCAAGAAGAACAAGCCTTGTTGAACCGCTTTTTTGTATATAGTCCTGTGTGCGTTTGTCAAAAGTATCGGCAGAAGCATCACTTATTGTATATCCAAACATATCATACCATCCGCAATAAGGATTATTAAGTATATCATTTGCAGGAGCGAAACCGGATGATGTGTATGAAATACTGCTGTTATAAAAGTGAAGGGCAAAGCATATGAGAGCCGAAAAAACAGCAGCAACAGTAAAAATTGCCGCAATAATGCGGATAAGATAATTTTTTTTAGTCCTAAAAGTTTTCATGCTTCATATTATAGCATTAAGGTGCTATCAATGCTATAATTAAAAAAATTATTTTCAATCTGAGCACAGAAACGAGGATTTTTCAATGGAAACAAAGAGCCGTACACAATATTCTGCCTACAATACGACAGTAGGACTCATATCGAGATTTATGGCAATTATTATGGGATATGTTGTCCGTATAGTATTTACACATATGCTGTCGGAAAATTATGTGGGTGTCAACGGACTTTTTACTGATATTCTGAATGTGTTATCACTTTCTGAAATGGGAATAGAGACAGCTATTTCATTTGCTTTATATAAACCGATTGCAGAAAATGACATAGAAAAACAAAAGTCGATTATGAATATATATAAATGGTTTTACAGGGCAGTTGCATGCTTTGTGCTGTTTGCCGGACTTTTTGTAATACCTTTTATGGGTGTGCTTATAAAGAATAAGCCGGATATAGAAAATCTTACATATATTTATGTTCTTTATCTTATAAATTCGGCAGCATCATATCTGCTTATTTACAAAAAGACACTGCTTGACGCACATCAGCTGAAATATATCGGCGTTGTTGCAAAGACATTTTCATGGGTGATTCAGGATATTTTTCAGATTGCGATACTTATTATTACAAAAAATTTTATTTTGTATCTTTATGTATACATTGCGGCGACAGTACTTTCCAATATTTACATTTCAAAAAAGACAGATAAGCTGTTTCCGTATGTGAACGACAAAGATGTGCAAAAACTTGATACGCAGACAAAATCAGATATTATAAAAAATGTTAAAGCCATGATGATGCATCAGGTCGGTAATGTAATCGTCAATAATACAGATAATCTGCTTATTTCGGGATTTGTTGGGATTGCAAGTGTAGGTAAGTATTCCAATTATTATCTTCTTATTGGTTCGATAAGACATGTTATGAGTGATGCTATTGACGGAATTACGGCAAGTGTCGGTAATCTTGGAGTTACAGAGGATTCATCGAGGGTAAAAAAGATATTTAATGCAGCCGCATTTTTTAACCACTGGGTGTTTGCATATGCTGCAGTCTGCCTTTTTGAACTCTTAAATCCTTTTGTTGAATTAAGTTTTGGTGCAAAATATCTTTTTGAAACGAACGTTGTACTTATTCTGTGTATCAATTTTTATATATATGGAATAACAAAAACAGGCAAGATTTTCCATAATTCGCTGGGTCTTTTCTGGTATGACAGATATAAAGCAGTCATAGAAGCAGTAATTAATCTTATTGCATCTCTGATACTTGTGCATAATTTCGGTGTTTTTGGAATATTTATGGGAACACTGATAAGCACAGTGCTCACAACTTTGTGGGTAGAACCTTTTGTTATATACAAGTATCATTTTAAAGAGTGTGTTACAGGATATTACCTGTGTATGGCATGGTACTTTGTACAGACAGCTTTTGCATGGGCAGTGGCTCATTTTGCATGTGTCAGAATTGAAAAAATATCAGGAATTGCCGGATGCATACCGCAGATAGCGTTGAGACTTGTAATAGTAACTGTTGTTATGAACGGAATATTTTTGATTATTAACATAAATAACAAAAATTTCAGGTTTCTTCTTGCAAAGTTTTTTAGTATTATAAGAGTAGGAAAATCTGGGAAAAATGGAGTGCGTAGATGAACAGACAGAGTGATGTGATTGAAAATTGGGAATATGGGCTTCTTACATTGCTTAATAATGCCATAAATCTGCCTGTATCTGAAAAAAATGATGCTATTGAAGTAAAAAGCATTATTGAAGATGTAAGTAGAAAACTCGATTCAGATTCTATACAGAAATTTAATGAATATAGTGAAGATGAATGGAATAAGATTATCAAGACGGCAGACGGCCACGGGGTTCTGCCGTTAATAGCAGATGAGTTATATTTTATGGATTGCGTGCCTGATAATATTAAGATTAAGGCGGTTGCAAAAGCAAAAAAAATTGTTATCCAGAACAGCCGTCTTTCATACCTGACTAATGAGTATATGAGCATTTTAAATGATGCTGGAATTACGGCAGTGCTTTTAAAAGGTGCCGGAACGGCTGCATATTATCCGGTAAAGAGTCTTAGAAAATCAGGTGATATTGATATACTCATTCCTGATAAGCTGCAGTTTGATAAAGCTGTAAGTGTGCTTGAACTGCATGGCGTGGTTATAATGGGGGAACAGCATGCATGGCATCATGTTGAAATGCATAATGAGAACGGCGTAATAATAGAACTTCACAGGGCACTGGCAGAACAGTTCGATGATGACGATGTGAATAAAAAGATTGAGCAGTATACTGAAGAAATGTCAGTTCATAATATTTTAAAAAATATTGATGGAATGAATATAGTATGTCCTGAGATGGCATGGGAAGCATTAAGTCTTGCTATTCATATGCTGCACCATTTTGTGAGAGCAGGGTTCGGACTCAAACTTTTGTGTGACTGGGTTGTATTCTGGAATAGCGAACATGATGAAAGTCAGAAAAATACATTTTATTCAATGATAAGCAGCATTGGAATAACAGGTTTTGTTAAAGCTGTGAATATAATCTGTATAAAGTATCTTGGAATGAAAAAAGAAAATGTTTTTTTTATGATACAGGATGAAAAAACAGAAGTTAATACCGATATATTCCTTAAAGATATTATCGAGGCACAGGAATTTGGCAGTACCAAAGATGAAAGAATGGTTGTGCTTCGTGGCAGCAGGTTTGCAGACTATGTAAGAGAGTTCCATCATCAGATGAAACTTAACAATCCCGATAAGAAAGATAATAAGCTGTTGTGGCCTTATCTCTGGGTTAAAACATTTGCAGTTTTTGTAAGAAATAACAGGACTGTAAGGAAAACAACAATACGCAGTGTACTAAAAAGTGCAGGTGCAAGAAGCAGGGTTGCATATGATATGAAACTGTTTAAAAAATAGTACCCTAAAGTCAGTGGCTATGCGGACTTTAGGGTTGACAGCCGCGATTTATAAGCATTATAATATGGGAAAATAGTAATGTTTTGATTTATGAATGGAGGAGTTTTATTATGTTGAAGTATGAAAAACCGGTTGTAGAGTCAATAGAAGACGTTGCTGAGAGCGTATACATGGCAAGCGGAGATGTAAAGACAGGTGTCTGTCCTTACGGAAGAGAGTTTGCTAATGCCGGAGCTGATATATGTCAGATTTGCTCAAAGACAGATGGAGCACAGACTTCAGGAAGTGCTTTCAGAGCAGATTATAAGGGATGTCCTTACGGAGTTGCTGAACAGGTTGATTAATTTAAGAGACGAAAGAATATAATATATGGATTATAAGCAGATTGATGAACATAGTGCTGTAATCAGGACATTAAAGGAAAATGACATAAAAATCAAACCTAAGGGATACAGTATGTATCCCTTATTTGTTCCCGGAAGGGATTATGCGGTTATTACCCATATTGAACCTGATAAGCTCAAAAAAGGTGATGTTGTTTTATACAGAAGACATGATAATACAGGAATTCTTGTATTACACAGAATATGCAGAATAGATAAAAATGGATTATATATGGTTGGAGATAACCAGAGTGAGATTGAGGGACCATTAGAAAAAGAATGTATTCACGGAAAGCTTATTGCTGTTGAAAGAAACGGCAGAATGTTTTCTGTGAATAATATTGTATATAGATTTATTTCGTATGTGTGGCTTTTATTAAGACCGGTGCGTATGCCAGTTGCCAAGTCAGCAGCAGCAGTAAAACGCTGTATTAAAAAAATGGTGAAAAGAAATGGAAAAGAACAATAGTTTTATAAAAACAATTGGTGGAAAAATATTTGCAGTGATTGCTATTGCGGCTGCAATTTTCTGTCTTGCTGCATTGTATGTGATTACCGGTGTCAACGCAGGGGTTAACAATGATAAGAATATAATTCTTGATGACGGGTGGAGTGTTATATATAATGGTGAATCATATAACGATGTCAATCTGAATAACTTCAGGCTTACAAAGACAATGGGAAAAGGTGACAAAGTTGTTTTATATACGTCAATACCTAAAAATTTTAAGTATGACACGCCTGTTATAAAGATACCTACAACATCATCGGTATTAAAAGTATCTGTCAACGGAAAGCTTGTGTATACATATGGCGAAGACAGATATGCAGAAAATAAGCTGGTAGGAAGCGGTTGGCATTATATTCCTGTCAAGAAGACAGATGCAGGAAAAAATATAAGAATTATTATTACATCTACTGAAGCCGCGACATTTTCATCTATAGATGCACCTGTTCTTATGGAATATTCGGATGTTTTCCAACAGATGATGATAAAGAACCGTGTTCGATATGTATCTGCAGTTTCATTGATTATATTTGGTGCACTTATAATGGCACTTGCCGGAATAATGATGATAAAAACAAAAGGAATGTCTAGACTTTTCTGGATAGGAGCCCTGTCTGTGACAGTTGGTACATGGACTGCATGCAATTATAGACTTATGCAGCTTTTTAATATACCATTGCCTGTTACAACAACGCTTGAGTATATTAATCTTGTTTTAGGGGCATTGTCTGCTGCAATGTATTTTAAAGATAATGTATATGAATTGAAAGATACACTTATGATAAATCTTTATAAAATATTTGTTGGATGTTTGTCAGTATTTATAGTTGTATCATTTACACTGCAATTTACCAATTTATATCATCTGCCGTCACTTCTTGAAGTTATTCATGTTTTTATTGTACTTGAAGTAATTTATATGATGGTTCTTATGATAAAAGTATTAAAATCGGGTACATCTTCAGGAAAAGTCATTTTTATAGGTTTTTGCATAGTAATTGCATTTATATTTATTGATGTAGTACGTTATATGGTAAAAACATATACCGGAGTGCAGATTTTCAGTGACTTCAGCATGTCAGCAGTAGGAGTGCTCATATTTGTTGTTGTAATGATTATGAATTTCAGTATAGATGTAATACATAATATGAACGAGGCAAAGGAACAGGAAGTTCTTTACAGGATGGCATATATGGATGATCTGACGAAGATATCCAACCGCCGTTACTGTGAGAAAGTAATGGAAGAGTTGTCATCTAACAATGAAAATTTTGGGATATTCAGTTTTGACCTTAATAATCTTAAAAAAATTAATGATAATATGGGACATACTTATGGTGATGATTTAATATCCGGTTTTGCACGTATTTTAAAAGAGACTTTTGAAAAAGAAGCAGTAGTTGGAAGAATGGGCGGGGACGAATTTATTGTGATAATCCGTTCAGATGATGGCAGAATTGACTACGAGACTTTCAGAAAAAAACTTCAACATGTAATTGACGAGTATAATCATAAAGAAAGCAGATTTAAGTATAGTGTTGCGTGTGGATATGCAGACAGCACAGAGGCAGGAGATAATAATGGAAATGTAGATGCCCGCCAGATATATTCCATGGCTGATGACAGGATGTATGTTCATAAAAGAAAAATCAAAGAAAAAATAAAACAGGAAAAATCACATAATGAGTAGGAATTACAGGAAAAATTACAGAAAAAAAGCATCATTAAAACACAGAATAATTGAGCTGGTGATACTTCTTGTCATTATGATAGCTGTAAGTGCGGCAGGTGCCATATATGACAGGTATCAGAATGAAAATAAAGTAATGCCTGACGGACAGATGACAGTGCATTTTATTGATGTAGGACAGGGAGATTCTATACTTATACAATGTGGAACACATGCGATGCTTATTGACGCCGGGGATAACAGCTGTGGTACGAAAGTTCAGGCTTATCTTGAAAACAAAGGAGTAGCAAAGCTTGATTATGTTATAGGCACACATCCTGACAGCGACCATATAGGAGGTCTTGATGTAATTATTTACAAGTTTGATTGCGAAAATGTCATGATGCCCGATTGTGAAAAAAAGACTAATACGTACAGAGATGTAATTTCGGCAATGAAAGAAAAAAATTATATAAATACATTGCCGGAAGTTGGGAAAAAGTATAAACTTGGAGATGCTGAATTTACTATACTTGCACCTTCAAAAAAGTATGAAGATGCAAATAATAATTCAATCAGTATAATACTACAGTATGGAGACAGAAGATTCCTTTTTACAGGTGATGCCGAAGAAGAGGAAGAACAGGATATTGTAAATGCCGGTATTTCAATAGATTGTGATGTCTATAAGGCAGGGCATCACGGCAGCAGAACGTCTTCATCAGAAGAACTGCTCAATGCTGCAAGTCCGGCATTTGCAGTCATAAGCTGTGGAGAGGGCAACAGTTACGGACATCCGCATGCCAGAACTTTAAATGAATTCAGACAAAGAGGAATTCAGGTGTTCAGGACAGATGAGCAGGGTACAATAGAGGCTGTTACAGATGGTGTGACTATCAAGTGGAACTGCTCACCGTCTGAGACATGGAAAACCGGAAATTAAAACAAAAACAAAAATAAAAACAAAGGAGAATATTTATTATGCATATGGCAGATGCACTTGTATCTCCGGCAGTTGCAGGAACTATGTATGCGGTTTCTGCGGCAGCGGCGGGATACTCAATTTATAAGGTGAAAAAAGAGGATGATGCATCAAAGATTCCTGTTATGGGAGTCATGGGAGCATTCGTATTTGCAACACAGATGATTAATTTTACAATACCTGGAACAGGCTCTTCAGGACATTTGTGCGGTGGTATGCTTTTATCGGCATTATTAGGTCCATACGCTGGATTTCTTACAATGATAGGCGTTTTATTTGTGCAGTGTCTTATGTTTGCTGACGGAGGACTGCTGGCACTTGGATGTAATATCTGGAACATGGCATTTTACGGATGTTTTATAGGTTCGATTCTGATATGGAAATTTATAATGAAAAACGGTGTTTCAAAGAAAAAGATTACGATTGCTTCAATACTGGGCTGTGTTATAACATTGCAGCTCGGAGCGTTTTCTGTGACGCTTGAAACACTTGCATCAGGAATAACAAAACTTTCATTTGGAGCATTTGTTTCAGTAATGCAGCCGATACATCTTGCAATCGGGCTCGTAGAGGGAATTATAACGGCATGTGTCCTTGTATTTGTATATGAGGCAAGACCTGAACTTTTATGGGGAATTGGCGGCAGCAGCGAAAAGTTAAAGAACAGATTCAGTCTTAAAAAGACGGTTGCCATACTTGCAGCAGCGGCTGTAGTTATAGCCGGTGGATTGTCTCTTGCTGCGTCACAGTATCCGGATGGTCTTGAGTGGTCAATTGAAAAACTTACAGGAGATACAGAACTTGAAGCTGATGGTGAAATATATGATAAAGCATCACAGGTTCAGGATACTACAGCAGTTCTTCCTGATTATTCATTCAAAGATTCAGATAGTGCAGCCGGTACAAGCGTTTCAGGTATTGCAGGGGCATTGATGGTTGTTGCTGTGTGTACGGCAGGATGTTTTATATTCAGATTTTTTAAAAACAAAAAGGTAAAGATAAGTGAATGATTTAAAACGTACATCAGACCGGATGAGACGGCTTGAAGTTACGGCACAAAAAAAGGGATGGCTTAATGATATACATCCGACATCAAAGCTTTTCGTGACGCTTGCCTGTATTATTCTGGTAATTTCAATAAATCAATACAATCTTCCGGGGCTGCTGGGTATGTGTATATACCCGGTGGTCCTGTTTGTGATTGGAGAAATATCAATAAAAGAATTTTTATACAGATTGAGGATGATACTTCCGCTTGTATGTCTTGTTGGTATATTTAATTCGGTTTTTGATAAAAGACCAATGTTTTATATAGGGAGTGTCTGCGTCACATATGGAGTGATTTCTATGATTACACTTATGTTAAAGGGTGTTCTTACGATATCGGCAGCATATCTTCTTGCATCAACAACGCCGATAGAAAAGATATGTGCCGCTTTAAGGCATCTTCATTTTCCGAAAATGATTGTGACGGTAATCCTTCTGATATACAGATACATGTCGCTTCTTATGTCTGAAGCTTCCAGGATGACACAGGCATATATGCTTCGTGCACCGGGACATAAGGGAATACATATAAAGGCATGGGGTTCATTTGCTGGAAATCTTCTCATAAGGAGCATAGACAAGGCAAAAACAGTTTATGACAGTATGATTCTGAGAGGATTTGACGGAGAAATAAACTACACAGGATATAAAAAAATGAGTGTAAATGACTATGTATATATGATGGCATGGTTTGTAGTTTTGCTGGTAATTCGTACTTTTATGTGATAGTATATCAGACGTAATATATCATGTGAATAAACAGTTTGTTACTAAATGAAAGACCAAATGGTGTTATATATGAAAATTAATAATCAGAATTATGGAATAGAGGTAAAGAATTTATCATTTTCTTATGAAAATGATGGCGGATATTCGGGTATGGCACTGCAAAACGTGAATTTTACGGCTGATTTCGGTGAATGCGTCGGTATCATAGGTGCGAACGGAGCAGGAAAATCCACATTTTTAAAAATACTTGTCGGTCTGCTTGGTGGCTATACAGGAGATGTGAATATTGGCGGACTTGAGATTAATAAAAAAAATCTTTCAGATATAAGACGTATTGAAGGTTATGTTTTTCAGGATTCTGACAGTCAGCTTTTTATGTCAACAGTATATGAAGATGTTGCATTTGCCCCTGTTAATTATGGGCTTTCCGAAGAAGAGACAAAACAGAGAGTGACAGATGCATTAAAAATGATGGGGATAGAAGAACTGCGTGACAGGCATACGTTCAGGCTGTCCGGGGGACAGAAAAAACTTGCGGCAATTGCAACAATTCTTTCAATGACGCCGGTAATTATATTACTTGATGAGCCGACGATTGCACTTGACCCGAGAAACAGAAAAAATCTTATAGGACTCATTAATTCATTTTCACAGCTTCGTGTAATAGCATCGCATGACCTTGACATGATTATGGATACATGCAGCAGGGTTGTGCTTATGAATAACGGAAAAATTATAAGAGAGGGCAGCACAGTTGAGATACTTAATGACAGAGAACTTCTGGAATCAAACGGACTGGAGCTTCCGCTTAGTTTATCGGGACACAGGTAATAGTTTGTCAATACAGATATGAGATAGTAGGAGAAAATCATTATGGAAAATGAAAGATTAAAGAAACAGCTTGAATTCTGCCATGAAATTGACAAGGAAAAATTTATCGGAAGACAGACATATAAGTCAGATGCACAGACAAAAGAAAACGATGCCGAGCATGCATGGCATATGGCTGTCATGACAGTTCTTTTAAGTGAGTATGCCAATGAAAAAATAGATGTGCTGAAAACGGTTACAATGCTTCTGATTCATGATATTGTTGAAATAGATGCAGGTGACACATATGCATATGATGAAGAGGGCAAAAAGACGCAGAGAGAGAGAGAAGTAAAAGCGGCAGACAGGATTTTCGGAATACTGCCTGATGACCAGCGTGATAACTTCAGGAATCTCTGGGAGGAGTTTGAGAAAGGTGAGACACCTGAAGCAAAATTTGCACACACAATGGATAACTTCCAGCCGGCAATGTTAAATGACCTCACGGAAGGAAAAAGCTGGGTTGAAAAAGGTGTGCATTTAAGCCAGATTCTTGAAAGAAATAAGAATACGGCGGCGGGCTCAAAAGAAATATGGGATTATGCATATAAAAATATTTTTGAAAAAAATGTTGAGGCGGGAAAGATAAAAAAAGATAATTAAGTTTAATAGGTTATATGTGAAAGGAATGAAAAACAATGTTAAATAAATCAGGTGCAAAGTCTTATCAGATGGATATGTGCACGGGTTCTATTTTAAAAAAAATGCTGATATTTTCGTTGCCTCTTATGGCATAAAGTATGCTTCAGTTATTATATAAAGCGGCTGATATAATAGTTGTAGGAAGATTTGCGGGCGATAATGCACTTGCGGCAGTAGGTTCTAATACGGCACTTATTAACCTTCTGACCAATTTTTTTATGGGACTTTCTATTGGTGCTAATGTTTTAGTGGCAAGGTATTTCGGAGCAAAAAATGATAAAGATTTGTCGGAGACAGTACATACTGCAATGATGTTAAGTATATACAGTGGCATTATTCTTACAGTAATCGGTGTCTTATGTGCAAAACAGATTCTCATATGGATGCAGACACCCGAGGCTGTACTCGGACTTGCAACGGTATATTTAAGAATATATTTCCTTGGTATGACAGCTACGATGATATACAATTTCGGCAGTGCTATACTTAGGGCTGTAGGTGATACGAAGAGACCGCTTTACTATCTTTTCGCTGCGGGTATAGTAAATGTTATTTTAAATCTTATATTTGTAATAGGTTTTAAATTAAGCGTAATGGGTGTTGCGATTGCAACTGTAATTTCGCAGTGTATATCTGCATTTTTAATATTAAAATGCATGGTACATGAAAGCGGAAGCATCAGACTTGATTTGAGAAATCTTGGTATTAATAAAGAGAAGTTTATAAAAATTGTACAGATTGGACTTCCGGCAAGCCTTCAGGGTGTTATTTTTTCACTTTCCAATGTTGTTATACAGTCTTCGGTTAATTCATTTGGAGAAATTACGGTTGCCGGTAATTCGGCGGCAGCCAATATAGAAGGTTTTGTCTATGTAGCGATGAATTCGCTGTATCAGGCAGCTATTTCATTTACAGGACAAAATGTAGGAGCCGGAAAATATGAAAGAGTAAACCGTATATTGTATACAGCAGAGGCATGTGTAATTGTTGTAGGTCTTGTTCTGGGAAATGGTGCACTGTTTTTTGGAAGGCAGCTGCTTTCAATTTATACGGAAAACCCTGCCGTTATTGATACCGGTATGAAGAGAATGAATGTTATTGCAAGAACATATGCACTCTGTGGCATGATGGATGTAATGGTTGGTTCACTCAGGGGACTTGGATATTCTGTAATGCCGATGATTGTGTCACTTATAGGTGCATGTGGATTGAGACTTTTGTGGATATTTACATTTTTCAGAATGGAGCAGTTCCATACTGTTACATCATTGTACCTTACATATACATGGAGCTGGATTATTACGTTCTCAGCACATGTTATATGCTGGATAATTGTCCGCCGAAAGCTCGGCAGACAATGGAACAGCTGATATTAGATAGTAACATTAATAAGTTCTGTTGAGATATTCTTCACGGATGTGATTTTCCATATCCCTGACTTCCTGCTGGAACTCGCGGGCAGAAACGAGGTGGCAGCCCTGACCGATTATGATAATCTGCTCTAATCCGTCAGATGTTGCCACGCGTACATAGTCTTTTTTGCCATGTCTGTGTGCAAAACTTTCTATGTAATGGTCTGCGGTTTCAGCTTCTTTTGTAAATACAACATGGATGTTATGGTAATCAGTCATTTCTGTGTCATGTCCCTGAACACGGTATGCATCAAATACAGCAATAAGGTTACATTTTGTCATTGCCTGATAGTTACAGAGTATATCAAGGAGACGGCCTCTTGCACTGTCAAGATTAATGGTTGCAAGTTCTTTTAATTCATCCCATGCAAATATAATATTATATCCGTCCACAAGAAGGTATGATTCACCTTGATTTTGTGGTGTTTCAGTGCCTTTATAGACATATTTTACCGTAGAATCCGTTTTTTTAGCACCCGTCCTGTGCAATTTATCATTGTCACCGCGGCTGTTAGAGTAGTAGGTCTGCTTTAAAATAGCATCAATTTCATCGGTTCCTAAAGGTTCGTCCGATACAGTACGGCTTGATGCACGGCTGTTAAGTACGGCTGGTGAATTGGCTGCACCTGCATTGAGTCCGCGTTTTCTTAATTCAAGAACACTGTCTAAGTGCATATGTGAAAATACGTCATTCCATTCAATGACTGTGCCTGAGCCGTGAGAACAGAATACTGATGAAGACGGATTTAATGTATCCCGTTCAGCATTATAACCGAAATTTTCAATTACTTCTTCGGCGTTATGGCATGGGTAATAGCCATCCATTCTGTATGAAAGCCTGCCAAGCCCTTTGGTATACGATGCAACTTCAGTCTGGTAATCAGAAAGACAGGCAGCAGGAATAGTGCCTGTTATAACTGAAAGAGAAACGTCTGTCTCATCTGACAATGCAAACTTTGCATTCATTCTGTCTAAATCAGTCATTGCACGTCCGATATTTTCAGCAGGAACTTTTAATGTGAAGTTAAAATATGGTTCAAGAAGAACTGATTCTGCCTGCATCAGACCCTGCCTTACCGCACGATATGTAGCCTGCCTGAAATCACCGCCTTCAGTATGCTTAGGGTGTGCTCTTCCGCTGACAAGAGTTATTGTGACATCTGTGAGGGGAGACCCCGTAAGAACTCCTACAGGTGCTTTTTCATATAGATGTGTCATTATGAGACGCTGCCAGTTTTTATCAAGCACATCTTCAGAGCAGTCTGCTTTATATAATATTCCGCTGCCTTTTTCGCCGGGTTCAATTATGAGGTGAACTTCCGCATAATGTCTTAAAGGTTCAAAATGACCGACCCCTTCAACAGTGTTTTTAATTGTTTCTTTGTACACAATGCTGCCTGATGTGAATCCAACTTCGATTCCAAAACGGTCTTTTATGAGATTTTGCAGTATTTCAATCTGCACGGCACCCATAATCTGGACATGAATCTGTTTTAAAAGCTCATTCCATACAATGTGAAGCTGTGGTTCTTCTTCTTCAAGCATTTTTAATTTTGGAAGTATTAAAAGTGCGTCTGTTCCTTCGGGAAGAACAAGCTGATAAGTCATTACAGGTTCTAGCATAGGAATTTCGCTTTCAGTGTCAGAACCGACAGACTGACCGGCATAAGCGGAATCAAACCCGGTTACGGCACATATTCCTCCGGCAGGAACTTCATTTACTGTTGTATATTTTTCACCGGAATATATTCTTATCTGATTAATTTTTTCATCCGGTGTAATCTGCATGCGGGAGGTGAGAGTTCCACCTGTGATTTTCATGTATGCAAGGCGTGTGCCTTGTGGGTCACGGGCAATCTTGTATACTTTTGCCCCAAATTTATCCGGATATGACGGACAGTTCATATATGTATTTAATCCATCAATAAATTCATCAATTCCTGTAAGTTTTAATGCTGAACCAAAAAAGCAAGGAAAAACCTGTCTTTTTTCAATGCATGTTTTTAGGAGAGCAGTGTCAAGCGTATTATTTTCAAGAAAATGGTTGAGAAGTTCTTCATTGCATAAAGAAAGTTCCTCCATGTCAATTGCATCTTGAATACTGAAGTCAATTATTGCATCAGAAAGCTGATTTTTAAGCTGTTCAAGTATTCTTTGCTTATTGACACCGGACTGGTCTGTTTTATTTACAAAAATAAATACAGGAATTTTATATCTTGCAAGAAGCCTCCAGAGGGTTTCGGTGTGGCTCTGGATTCCATCGGCACCGCTGATTACGAGGATTGCATAGTCGAGAACCTGGAGTGTTCTTTCCATTTCAGCAGAAAAATCAACATGTCCGGGTGTGTCAAGAAGCGTAATACGAGCTTTTTCAAGCTCCACAACAGCCTGCTTTGAAAATATTGTAATTCCGCGGGCACGTTCCTGCTTATTGGTATCCAAAAAGGCATCACGTGTATCAACGCGTCCAAGTTTGCGGATAGTACCTGTTTTGTAGAGAAGAGCCTCGGAAAGAGTTGTTTTTCCAGCATCGACATGTGCAAGCATGCCAATATTTATGTTTGGTTTATTTAAGTCCCCCATATATTGATCTCCTTAGTTAAGACATTTTCTGACTAAATCGTGGTCGATTATAAATACATAAAAAATATTACCATAATAACGGCTGTTTATAAGTCTTCCATGGTCAAGAACAGGAATGACAGTGCCATCTTTTCGTTTAAGGTAAAATGACAGATAATCATTGTTGTCATTCTCAAGTGCGTTAATCTGCTTCCATATATTTTCTTCGGCTGCTTCGCGTTCATCTTCTTTGATGATATTTCGGAAGCTGCGGCCTGTATAGTCAATTAATTCATCAAAATTGCTGCAGCCTGTGAGATTTAACATTTCTTTATTAGCAAAAAGAATAGAATCATCTTTTTTGTCAGCTTTGTATATTATAAAAGCACCCGGAAGATTTTTTGAAATATCGCTTAACGCAAATCCAAGTGGTGTGCGTATTTTTTTGTTCATATTCGGATTAAATTCCAGACATTCATGTTTGCCTTTAATTTTTACGTCATATAAGGCAGTATCAGCATCAATAAGCAGCTGTTCTACAGAGCCGTCGTCAGGATTGTATTGTGCGTATCCAACGGAAATATTAAAGCTTTGTGTCTGGTTGCTAGCTATAAAAGAACGAGGCATATCCGTGAAAGCCTCTATTTGTGCTTTTGCATCTTTACATGTGCAGTTTTTCAGGATGATACAGAATTCATCACCACCACTACGACACAGAATTGAATTTTTAGGAAAAGAACTTCTTATTGTGTCGGCGAGAATGCATAATGCTTTATCTCCGGTTGAATGTCCAAAAAGGTCATTAATGAATTTAAAATCATCTATATCAAGTGCAATACAGACACAATGTTCATTACTATGTTTTTTCATATATTTTGTTAAATGTTCCTGAAATCCATTGCGGTTAAGAAGTCCAGTGAGATTGTCAGTAGATGAAAGGTTCAGCAGTATGATTCCATTGGCCTGAAGCACCATAAGTGCATATGTGAGACCTGTAAGGAGAAAAAGGATAATAAATCCCCCAATAAATACTGTTGTTGTTTGACTGTCTGTATGCCAGCCGTCTTTAGGTGTAACTTCAAGTTTCCATGAACAGCCACCTAATTCAAACTGATATGTAACAGGGCTTATAAGTTCTTCACAGTTGCTGTAAATTTCCGTAAATTCACCGGTAAGAGGTGATAAAGTTTTTGAGAGGCGGTAATAGTATCCGAAATCTTCAAGTGCATTTACCGAATTTGAAAAGATTTCCGGCACACGGATAATTGATATAGTAAATCCCCAGAAATATTTATCACCGGATTCATTTTCAAGATAGACAGGATTTCTTATGGCAATGCCGACATCCCCCTGTTTAAGCTGGAAGGGTCCCTGCATAACGGTTATATTATTATCTCTTCCATAGCGTGCTATTTCACCACGGGAAGGGTCATTGATTAAGTCAATTTTGCCGGTATCATTATCTTTTTCAGGGTAAATATCTGTTACAACACCACCTGGTGCAAGCTGTATGCTCTGAATAGAATCGGTCATCATATTTTCGGCAACTTTTTCAAAGTGTTCAATCTGTCCATTTTCACTTATAATAATCTGTTCAAGTGACTTGGTGATTGTTATTCCATTATGAATGTCAGCAATCATGCGGTCAGCGTAACTTACGGCATTCAGGGCTGCCTTATCCCTTATCCGTTCCTGGTTTGTATAGCTTATTTTATATATAACTGCACACAGAACTCCTGTGCCGAAAAGAAAGACGAGCAGTGGAATTATAAGTTTGTATTTTAATGCTTTTAATTTTGGATAATTCATTGTGTAACTCCTGGTGTGTGAAACGCTCACATAAATGAAACTGATATGATATATTGATTGCATCTATCAGTAAAAGTAAAAAATAATGCAGGTAATTATATGTTATGATTGTCCTGTAATCAAGTAACATAACTATCTGCATTATAACATGTTTTATTTAGCTGGTAAAATGAAATTTGGTACATTCGTACCTGATTATTCTGACTTATTCTAAAACAAGAAGAAGAGCCATTTTAAATTTACCGTCAGCTGTCACGCTGTGAAGACCATTTTTTTCAAAACGGAAACATTCACCCTCACTGATTGTGTAATCTTTGCCTTCGTAGCCGATTACAGCTTTGCCTTCAAGTGCAAATACGATAGCATTGCCGGGAGCACGATGAGGTGTAAGACCTGTTCCCTCATCGAATGACATAAGGACATATTTCATAGTAGGGTTGCTTACAATGTCCATGTTTGCAATGCTTCCTTCCTCGTAAGAAATAAGATTTTTAAGTGCGAATACTTCGTTTGTTTTAACAATTTCGTTCATAATTACTGAATTCTCCTTTTTAAATATTACTTCGGTATAAACCATTCCGTCTGAAGTTTCCATTCCGCAGAGTGTGGAAGCGGAAATTATTACGGCTGTATCAGGTGTCAGTGTGAGTTTTTTCTTATCGTTTCCAATGATAAATGTACCACTGCCGGCGGCACCGATATACATTGTCATTCTGTCATAACTTTCCTGGCTGATAGAAGTATCTTTGCCCATTGAAAAGAATGTTGCCATGTTGGATGTTCCAAGTTTTGAGTCTCTTGAAACTGTCATTCCATCACGTATTGGACGAAGATTTTCGATTGTAAATACATTTTCCAACGATAGTTCCTCCTGATAAAAAGTATAGTTTATTATTGCCCATAAACAGAATATATACTATAATTTTGCAAAAAGGAAGTACGCACATTAAAGTTATATACTAACCTAAAGTAAAGCGTGATGTTTTTATAAAAGATTTTAGCATTTATCATATGAAAGGAAATGGTTATGGAAGATAATAAGATACCTAAATGCGGATGCTGCCATACAGGTGAAAATATATCGGAGACAGATTTTGGTTATACACTTTCGCTGATTAACGGAAAATATAAACTTGTAATCATTTACTGGCTGGAACAGCATGACAATGTGATGAGATATAGTGAGTTAAAAAGATGTCTCGGAAATATTTCACATAAGACACTCAGTTCGACTTTGAAAGAAATGGAAAGTGACGGACTTATAATAAGAAAGGAATATCAGCAGATACCTCCAAAGGTTGAGTATAGCCTTTCTAAGAGAGGCATGTCACTGATTCCGATTCTGGTGGCAATGTGTGAGTGGGGAAGTATCCATAAAAATGATTAAAGGAGTGCAATCATGAATACAAGAAAAAATAAACAGATATTTAATCCGTATCTGCCATCTTATGAATATATTCCGGATGGCGAGCCGCATATTTTTGGTGACAGGCTTTATATATATGGAAGCCATGACAGATTTGGCGGCAGCGACTATTGTGAAAATGATTATGTATGCTGGTCAGCACCGGTTGATGATTTGTCTGACTGGCATTTTGAAGGTGAGATTTATAATAGAAAACAGCATCCATATAGGGAGGAGAGAATGCTTCTTTTTGCACCTGATGTTGTGAAAGGTGCGGATGGAAGATTTTATCTTTATTATTCTATGGCACATTCGTCAAGAATGTCTGTTGCTGTGTGTAATACTCCGGCAGGACATTATGAATATTATGGTGATGTAAAAACTTCAGACGGTCGTATATATGGAATTGACAAAGGTGACATGCTGCAGTTTGACCCTGGGGTATTTGCAGATGATGATGGAAGGGTATATCTATATTCCGGTTTTTGTCCGAATAAGACAGAAGATGAGCATGGACGTATTATGGCAGGAGCACATGTATGCAGACTTAGTGATGATATGATTACAATGAAAGATCTGCCACACGTAATTTTTCCAAGAGATTTTAAATGTCCTGAGGAAGCTGGATTTTTTGAAGCTTCGTCAATGAGAAAATTTGGCAGAAAATATTATTTTATATATTCTGCCAGAGCAAACGGACTGCATTATTGTATAAGTGATTATCCTGACAGGGATTTTGTGTATGGAGGCAGGCTGCATGCATCGTCAGATGTCGGATTAAGAGGATACACTCCGTCTGATACTGCATATCCAAACGGTAATACGCATGGAAGCATAATACAGCTCAATGAAAGTTTTTATATATTTGACCACAGATTTACCAATGCATGTTCATATTGCCGTCAGGGGGTAGCTGAAAAGATTGAGATGGATGAAAATGGCTTTTTTAAAGCAGCAGAAGCTACAAGCTGCGGACTTAACGGCGGCCCGCTTGACGGTGAAGGAATGTATCCTTCATATATAGTATGTTTTCTTAAAAATATAAAACTTGAAAAGGATGCATCAAAAGAGGAAAGACTGTCAAAAAATGCATATGTCACGCAGGACGGCGGTGACAGAGAGAGCGGTGAAGATGCCTATATTGCCAATATGCAGGATGGATGTATGGCAGGATTTAAGTATTTTAATATGAAAAAAGGGCATAATAAAATAGCAATTTCAGTGAGAGGAAATGCAGTAGGAACTATAAAAATTACAACGGATTCGGATTATTCGGGTAAGAATATTGAGGATTATCCGATAGCCGGACAGGCATTGCTTTCAATTGAATCACATGACTGGAAAGAAACAGTTGTTGATATAGATATTGAAACGGGCATAAACCCGGTGTATTTTATTTTTGAAGGTAGAGGAAAATTTGATATAAAAAATTTTACAATTATTTAAAATATATAATAATGATTAATAAAATTTAAAAAATAATATTTATATTTCACAAAACATAAAAACAAACTATAAATATCAAAATATAAAGATTTAGACCTATGTGGGCAATGACTATATGGACTTAATATTTATCTATACATATGAAATGTAAC
>ENA-UOJC01002088-UOJC01002088.1-human-gut-metagenome-genome-assembly--contig:-C104-NODE-2088-length-23011-cov-11.712842_pt1 | contig 23011 bp, 18 predicted proteins | sample MGYA00242339_ERZ723886 | MGnify/ENA metagenome assembly ERZ723886 | reverse complement strand
CTGCTCGGAAAGTAGTCGGGACGTTTGGACTCTTCGGCAACGGATTCTTCCGGCCAAAGAGGTCAAGAAACTGCTCGGAAAATAACGATACCCGATAATGGATAAAATCCCCGAAGTGTCGCTTCGGGGATTTTTTTGTCGGATGAGTTGCGTCGTATTATTTTTTTATCCTCCGTGCAACTTTTCGGCTCCGGCCGCGTCTAATGGGGAAAACAGTTTCAGCAATGAGCCTACAGCGAACCAAACAGTATGAATTCGAGACCTTCGTCCGGGAACACCGCCGCATCGTCGGCAAGGTCTGTTATCTCTATGCCGTGGACAGCGACGACTTCGACGATCTCTATCAGGAGGTACTGATTAACCTGTGGCGGGGATTCGACGGATTCGAAGGCCGGGCCAAAGTTTCGTCGTGGGTCTACCGCGTCGCGCTGAACACCTGCATTTCGTACTATCGCCGCAACCGCCGCCATACGGGCCGGCTGCCGTTGACCGACTCGCTGGGCGCAGCCGACGAAGATCCCGAACGCGGCGAGCGGCTGCGGGATCTGTATGCACTGATAAACCGGCTCGATGCGCTCGAAAAGGCGGTCGTGATGCTGTGGCTCGACGAGCTTCCTTACGAGGAGATCGCCGCGATCACGGGGCTTACGCGCAACAACGTGGCTTCGAAGCTCCACCGCATCAAGCTGAAACTGCGTGAACAGGCAAATCATTAAACTCCCCGAATATGGAACTCGACGAACTGAAAACCAAATGGCACGAGCTGGACGGACGTCTGTCGTGTGCGGACACTAAAATAGACCGGCTGACGGCGGAGGTCTCGGCCGGAAAGATCATCTCGGCCAAGCAGCGGCTGGCGCGTACGATACGGCTGGGAATCTTTCTGCTGGCAGTGCTGCCGCTTTGTTTCGCCAATATATCCCGTACGGGCGAGGCGGATCCCGGAACGGCCGTCAAGGCGACGCTGGCGCTCTTTATCTTCGCCATGCTGGCGCGGCAGATCGCGCTGCTGGTGCTGCTGGCGCGGATCGAGCCGGGAGCGGGGACCGTGCGCGAAACCTGCGCCGCCGTACTCCGGTTCCGCACCTGCTTCCTCTGGGGCGTAGGCGCGGGCATCGTGCTGGGTGTGCCGCTGCTGATCTCGCTGGGATTTTACGTGGGAAGCCTGACCTCGCCCTATGTGTTTTACGGATTCGTGGCCGGACTGATCGTCGGACTGCCCCTCAGCGTGCGTATCTTCCTGCGGATGATGGGCGATATCAATGCCCTGCGCGCCGCCCTGCGGGACGTGGAGGAGTGAGTTGAGGTCGATAACCGGCGTACGGATCAAGGCCGCCGCCCGCTAACGAACGATCCCCGGATTCTGCGTGAATCCGGGGATCGTTGTATAAGGTCATATATCGGAGTACTAATTATTGTGTAGTTATATTTTGGATATGACAATATGTAGGTATTGTACTGAAATTCTGCCTGATATATATTTGTAACTGTCAATGCGTGAAATTTCGTATCGAGTATTACCGCTTGAATTGTCTTCATAATATCAGGGCCTATGTGAATTGAAAACTAATTAGGATTGTCCATGCAGCAGCTGTAATGACTTTCTATTTCGCAAGGAGGATTTGCGAATTTTCCGACAAAAAATATCTGCGGTTTTCTGGCAGGTAAAATAAGAAATTAGATAATTAATATGAATGAAAGGAGTAAAAAACGATATGAAATCATATGTATTTATTGCGATGGTGATATGTTCGATTATAATATATCCCTTCGAAGCCAAATCTCAGGATTCGGGCGATTTGCGGATCAAATCCGTTACTCTTGTTGATGGAACGGTGATTTCCGCGCAAAATTATGCAGCAACAGATGCTGCCGCTACCGATGAGTTACAAGTGAAATCAGTGGAGTTTACCGACGGAACGATTATCGAAGCAGATCATTTTGAAATTTTGGATCAGAATATGAAAAAGACAGGAAACGATAATGATAAATCGAATACTGACGGAACCGCCCGATCCGGGAAATTTATAATTAAAATTGATACGGGAAAAGCTACTCCTCAAACAGTTTCCGCATCACGAGCTTGCGAATCAATTGGAGGGAATATCTACTTGGAGTGGGATCGCGTCTATGGAGTTATGCTCCATGCTCCCGGTCTGAATACTTGGGGGAAGATCATAGTTGAGTCTACAAATAGTGCCATTCTTGGCTTTTTTTCATGCGTAGAAAAGGTCGATCCTTGTAACAGCATAACGCTTGAACCGTATTATGGTTAAGTTAAATCTATGTTTGGAAGGGATAGAGGACGGTTATATTTCAGGCGTTACTCTCAATGAATAATGGAAATCCCCGGATTCACGCAGAATCCGGGGATCGTTATATATAATAGGTGCCGCCGTGTTAGCGCATGTAGAGCGTGATCCGGTCGTAATAGCGGCCTCCGATGTAGAGATCGGTTGTCTGCATGCCGCGGCGGATGTGGACCCGGCGCAGTTCGCGCGGCAGATCGACCCGGCCGTAGTCGATGTAGACCGTGTCGTCGTAGGCGTCCCACTGGATGTTGAGCGTGTCGAGCAGGCGTCCGTTGTCGGCGTAACGGAGTTCGTCGCTTCCGAAGCCGTCGGCCCCGAAGTAAACATAGCTGTCTAGCGCATAGCCGTCCTGTTAGAATCCGAGGTCTCCGGCCCATACGCGGCCCGTGAGCGTGTCGTAGAGATCGTCGTCGTCGTTTTCGCAGGACGAAAATCTGACGGCGGCCAGAAGCATGCATGCGGCGAGTAAGAATCGTTTCATGTACGGTTTGTTGAATTCGACGGGTATAAAGATAGCGAAAGTCGGGCGCAATCGCAAAACGGGTTTTGCGGGTTGCCGGGACGCATCTCATCCAATACCGGGCCAAAGATAGTGCATATCGGAGGCAAAAACGAACTGTTTTTTGCATATTCCGAAATTCCTTCGTATCTTTGCGCTCCCGTCCGTAACGCGGGGAAATGTGGAAAGATTTGACTGATTGCAACCACAATAAAAAATCGCTAAAACAGCTTATTTTTTATTCCAACAGCCAATTTTTCCCATTTTATACGTTTTATTTTTTTATTAACCGAGAGCGTGTTTCCGCATGCCGGCATTACGGCTGAGGGTACCGTCTCATAATTGAATGTATAACAATGGGCTTTTTGTTTACATCGGAATCGGTGTCCGAAGGACATCCCGATAAAGTTTCAGATCAGATTTCAGACGCCATTCTCGACGAATTCCTGCGTCGTGACGCCAATTCGAAAGTCGCCTGCGAGACGCTTTGCACCACGGGACTGGTGGTCGTGGCGGGCGAGGTGCGCTCCGAAGCGTATGTCGATGTACAGGGCGTGGCGCGCCGTGTGATCGACCGCATCGGCTATACCAAGAGCGAATACCAGTTCGACTGCAACTCGTGCGGCATCCTGTCGGCCATCCACGAGCAGTCGTCGGACATCAATCAGGGCGTTGTGCGCGCCGAGGAGGACGAGCAGGGCGCGGGCGATCAGGGCATCATGTTCGGCTATGCCTGCAACGAGACCCGCGAGATGATGCCGGCGACGCTGATCCTCTCGCACGTGATTCTCAAGGAGCTGGCCGTCATCCGCCGCGAAGGGGAGGTGATGACCTACCTGCGTCCCGATTCCAAGTCGCAGGTGACCATCGAGTACGACGAGAAGACCAACCGTCCGCTGCGCGTGCATACCATCGTGGTTTCGACCCAGCACGACGAGTTCATCTTGCCCGGCAACGGGCTGACGGAGAAGGAGGCCGAGGAGCGGATGCAGGCTACGATCCGCGAGGACGTGCGCACGATCCTCATTCCGCGCGTCAAGGCGCGTCTGGAGCGCGCCGGCGACAAGCTGGCCGGGCTGATCGGCGACGACTATATCCTGCACGTCAATCCTACGGGCAAGTTCGTGATCGGCGGCCCTCACGGGGACACCGGGCTTACGGGCCGCAAGATCATCGTCGATACCTACGGCGGCCGCGGCGCGCACGGCGGCGGCGCCTTTTCGGGCAAGGACTCCTCGAAGGTGGACCGCTCGGCGGCCTACGCCGCCCGCCATATCGCCAAGAATCTGGTCGCCGCGGGCGTTGCCGACGAAGTGCTGGTCGAGCTGTCGTACGCCATCGGCATCGCGCAGCCGCTGTCGATTTACGTCGATACCTACCGTTCGCCGCGTCCCGCCGCGCTGGAGGGCATGACCGACGGCGAGATCGCCCGCCGCATCGGCAAGCTTTTCGACCTGCGTCCCGCCGCCATCGTCCGCCGTTTCGGCCTGAAGAACCCGATCTTCGAGGCCACGGCTTCCTACGGTCACTTCGGCAACCGTCCCTATACGGAGCGGGTGAAGGTCTGGGAGAACGGCCGCGAAACGGAACGCGAGATCGAGTTCTTCGGCTGGGAGAAGCTCGATGCCGTGGAGCTGATTCGCAAAGAGTTCGGATTGTAACGGTCCGGGTTGCAGAAAATCGGGATGTCCGTCGCGGATGTCCCGATTTTTGTGTAAGCGGGCATACTAACCGGGCGTTCCCTTTCGTTTGTCCTACGAATCGTAATAAAACCTGATGAAGCTTATGGTATAAATTGCCTCCGAGTAATTGAATTTAAACACTTGTTATCGAATTATGAAAAAGGCATTTTTGATTTTAGGAGCAGTCGCCGTATCGGCCGCCGCGGGCGGACTTACGGCATGGGCAGTAGCCGGGGGCCGCGAAGGCTCCGTACAATATATCGAGCGCGAGGTGGAACGCACGCCCGCGCTGGGGACGCAGTTCACCTCGTATCAGGCCGAGCAGTACCCCGACCTGACGTACGCCGCCGAGAATGCGGTGAAGGCCGTGGTCAATATCGAAGCCGTGCAGCAGGTCGAGATGCCGCGCCGCCGGGGGTACGATCCCTTTCTGGAGTTCTTCGGCATCCCGCAGGGGTATGACGAGGGACCGCAGTTCCGCGAACAGCGCGCCGGAGGTTCGGGCGTCATCATCTCGGCCGACGGTTACGTGGTGACCAACAACCACGTCGTGGACGGGGCTTCGAAACTCCGCGTGAAGCTCAACGACGGCCGTTCGTTCGACGCCAAGCTGATCGGCAAGGATTCGGCCACGGACCTCGCGCTGCTGAAGATCGAGGCTTCGGACCTGCCGACGCTGACTTTCGGATCGTCCGATGCGCTGCGTCTGGGCGAGTGGGTGCTGGCGATCGGTTCGCCGTTCGACCTGCAATCGACCATTACGGCGGGTATCGTGAGCGCCAAGGCGCGTAATCTGGGGGTTATTCCCAACGATTTCCGCATCGAGGCCTTTATCCAGACCGACGCGGCCGTGAATCCCGGCAATTCGGGCGGCGCGCTGGTCAACACGCACGGCGAGCTGGTGGGCATCAACACCCTCATCAAGTCGCAGACGGGTAGCTATATCGGTTATTCGTTCGCCATTCCCGAATCGATCGTGCGCAAGGTGGTCGTGGACCTCAAGGAGTTCGGCATCGTGCAGCGCGCACTGCTCGGCATCCGTTTTGCGATTGTCGATCAGGACTTTATCGACCGTGAAGGCAAGGAGCTGGGCATCACCGAGCTGGGCGGCGCCTATGTCGCCGGCGTCGTCGAGGGCGGTTCGGCTTCGGAGGCCGGCATCCGCAAGGGCGACGTGATTCTGGACATCGACGGGGTGAAGATCAACGACAATGCGACCCTTTCCGAGCAGATCGGACGCCGCCGACCCAACGATAAGGTCAAATTGTCGGTAAAAAGAGACGGCGCAGTGAAACAAATCGAGGTTACTTTGCGTAATAAAGCAGGTAAAACGGAATTAATGACCAAAGAGGACGTCGATGTCGTCGAGGTTCTCGGCGGTAAGTTCGCCGATGCGGGCACCAAACTCTGCCGTGAGCTCGATATCAAGGGCGGCGTGCAGGTGGTCGGCATCAAGGCCGACGGAATTCTGGCCCGTGCCCGTGTCAAACAGGGATTTGTGATTACCCATATCAACGATCGTCCGGTCTATTCGGTTGCGGACATGCAGCGTATGGACGAGAAGGTTCGCTCGATCGACGGTATTTATCCCAACGGCCGCGCTGCGAGCTACACGCTCGTGGAGTAGTGCGGTCCGGGCGGGTTGTAATGTTGAATTTTATTTAGGAAGGTTAATAGATATATGCGTCAATTAAAGATTACAAAATCCATCACCAACCGTGAGAGCGCTTCGCTGGACAAATACTTGCAGGAAATCGGCAAGGAGGAGCTTATCACGGTCGAAGAGGAGGTGGAACTCGCCCAACGGATTAAGAAAGGAGATCAGGAAGCCCTCGAAAAGCTGACCAAAGCCAACCTGCGTTTCGTGGTTTCCGTCGCCAAACAATATCAGAATCAGGGACTCAGCCTCCCGGACCTGATCAACGAAGGCAACCTCGGTCTGATCAAGGCCGCCGAGAAGTTCGACGAGACCCGCGGTTTCAAGTTCATCTCGTACGCCGTGTGGTGGATCCGTCAGTCGATCCTGCAGGCATTGGCCGAACAGTCGCGCATCGTGCGTCTGCCGCTCAATCAGGTGGGTTCGCTCAACAAGATCAACAAGGCGTTCGCACGCTTCGAGCAGGAGCACGAGCGCACCCCGTCGCCCGAAGAGCTGGCCACGGAGCTGGAGCTTCCCAAGGAGAAGGTCACCGACACGCTGCGCGTGGCAGGCCGCCACGTCTCGGTGGACGCCCCGTTCGCCGACGGCGAGGACAACTCGCTGCTGGACGTGCTGGTCAATCCCGATTCACCCAACGCCGACCGCGGACTTATCAACGAGTCGCTCTCGACCGAGGTGGACCGCGCGTTGGAAACCCTCACGGACCGCGAACGCGACATCATCAAGTACTTCTTCGGCATCGGCACTTCGGAGATGACCCTCGAAGAGATCGGTGAGAAGTTCGACCTGACGCGCGAGCGCGTGCGCCAGATCAAGGAGAAGGCGATCCGCCGCCTGCGCCACTCGTCACGCAGCAAACTGCTGAAATCGTATCTGGGCTGATGCCCGGCGACATATCCGGCCCGTTCGGGTCGTGTGAATGAAAAAGCCGTCATTTTTGACGGCTTTTTTTGTTTAGTGCTGTTGTGAGCGGCTGGCCTGCCGTATGCGTTTCGGTGCGGCGATGCTATTGGTATGTGGTGTGTGGGGGTGCGCTTCGGGGCCGCGGGTTGCGCTGTGTGCGCTTCGGGGCCGTCTTTACAGCAGCAGCCCGATCGAGAGCAGTATTCCGAAGAGCAGGATGTTGCGCGACGTGGCGCCCAGAATGGCGTTCAGCTCCCGGCCGCGGCTGATCCGCACCATGCGCCGCCATGTCGCCGTGTGCGGTGCGAGGTAGAGCAGGGGAAGCGCTGCCGCTCCTATGCGGCCGTCGCAGAGCAGCGGGAGGCAGAGCGCTGCGGCTGCGAATCCCAGTGCCAGATAAAGCCCGCTGCCGGCCCGTGCGCCCAGCCGGACGACGAGCGTGCGTTTGCCGCTGCGGGCGTCCTGCTCGCGGTCGCGGTAGTTGTTGACCATCAGCAGGGTGTCGATCGCCAGTCCGCAGGCCGCCGAAATGACGCCCGTCTGCCATGTCCAGCTGCCGCTGAGGATGTAACAGGTACAGCCGACGGGGACGAATCCGAAGAAAGCCAGCACCAGCAGGTCGCCCCAGCCGTGATAGGCCAGCGGATAGGGTCCCGCCGTGTAGAGGAATGCGAACACGACGCACAGCGCGCCGACGGCGATCAGCCACCAGCCGCCGTAAAAGAGCAGTCCGCAGCCCGTGATGCAGGCGGCCGCGGTCGTCAGGGCGATTCCGCGACGCATGGCGCGGGGTGTGATCCAGCCCTGCGCGCAGGCCCGTTCGGGTCCCAGCCGGTCTTTGCCGTCGGAGCCTTTGAGGTAATCCCAGAGGTCGTTGATGAGGTTGGCGTCGATCTGCATCAGGAAGGCGAACAGCAGGCACAGCACGGCGGGCAGCAGGTGAAAATCTCCGTCCGAAGCGGCTAAAGCGCAGCCCAGCATCACCGGTACGGCGGCTCCCGTCAGCGTCTTGGGCCGCGCCGCGAGCATCCATGCCCGAAACGAATTGGTGGCTGTTCGTGTTTTCATGTTTCCGGAGCGGACTTATGCGCTGCGTGTGGTTTTATTGCTGTATTGTTTGGTCGGATAACCGTTTTGCGGCTCCTTCCGGGGCAGAGCGTAGTCAGGCGATCCCGGATTGGCGCAGGCCGAAGTCCCCGCGCCGCCTGAGGTGGCGGAAACTTCCGATCGATACGACGACCGATACGACGACCGGCAAGACCGGACCGGCAGGCGACGGTTCACCATACGATCGGCTCCTTGCCGATGCTGCGGAGATATTCGTTGGCGCGCGAGAAGTGGCGGCAGCCGAAGAATCCGCGGTAGACCGAGAGCGGCGACGGATGTACGGACTTGAGGATGAAATTCCGCTGCGGATCTGCGATAGCTCCCTTTTTCTGGGCGTAACTGCCCCAAAGCATGTATACGACGCCCTGTTTGCGTTCGGAGATCGCGCGTACCACGGCGTCGGTGAAGGTTTCCCAGCCGCGGCCCGCATGCGACGTCGCTTCGTGTGCGCGGACGGTCAGCACGGCGTTCAGCAGCAGTACGCCCTGCTCGGCCCAGCGGTCGAGGTTGCCCGTCGCGGGAGGGGGCGTCCCGGTGTCGTCGGCGACCTCCTTGAAGATATTCTGCAGCGAGGGCGGGAACGGCACGCCGTCGCCTACCGAGAAGCAGAGTCCGTTGGCCTGTCCGGGCCCGTGGTAGGGGTCCTGACCGATGATGACCACTTTCAGCTTGTCGAACGGGCATTTGTCGAAGGCGCGGAAGATGTTGCTGCCGCGCGGATAGATGCGCCGCGTGGCGTATTCCTGCCGTACGAACTGCGTGAGGTCGGCGAAGTAGGGTTTTTCGAATTCGGGAGCGAGCAGCTCTTTCCAGTCGGGGGCGATCTTTACATCCATGTTGCAAGGTGTGTTAAAGTGGTGTAAATGTAGTAAAAAGTCGGCAAATTCCAGTTGTTTTCGCTGCCGATATAAGGAAAGGGGTTTTGTTTTTTGCGCTTTGCCTGCTGACTGCGCGTGCGCGGATGCGGAAAAACCGCCGAAAGGGGCCGTGACGCTGATTTATATGATCGGCGACGGCTTGGGGCTGACGCAGGTCTCGATGCCGGTGATCGGGGGCGGTTACGTACCGAAGGCATTCGACCGTGCGCAGGGCGCGGCCCTGATTCGGACCCGCCGGCCGACAACCGCGTGCCGGACTCCGCTGCGGCGTGATGGACAACACCGGACAGGTCCGGCGGATCATGGCGCCGCTCGGACCCGGCGGCTGACGGTACGGAGGGGATTTGTGCCGCAACCCGAATTCCGGCTGCGTTTTTTTTGTTTATTTGAGGGATTGTGCTACCTTTGCTTTCGCTACGGTTTCCCGGTCCCTTTGCGGTCGCCGGGAATTAAAAGGGAATACCGTGAGAATCGGTAACAATTCCCGTTGCTGTGTGCCCGGCTTTCTTGATTGAAAGTATTTTCCGGCATTCTTGGCCACTGGTCCTCCGCGGACCGGGAAGGCGCCGGAGAGAAGGGCGAGTCAGAAGACCTGCCGTCGCGATTATACGGATTTCGCTTCTACGGTGAATGGAGCAGGTCTTGGGTCATTTTCAACCGAACGTATTGAGTGTGTCGAAAACAACCTCGGATGCCGGACTGCGCGCGCTTTGTTGCGTGTGCGTCGGAGTGTGCCTTTTCATCTTTGCGGTCCGCCGGAACGGAACAGTGTTCAACCAAAAACGGATAAAAGATGAAAAAACTGATCTTAGGATGTTTGCTGGCCCTGTTTGCATCGGGCTGTAACGACAACGAACCGGAACAGAAACCGGTCGAACTGAAAATCTCGTTCGCCGGGGAGAATCCCGTCGAATTTACGGTCGGGGAGCAGAAGCGGCTCGCCTTCACGGTGACGGGCAACGATCTGGAAGGGCTGACCTTCGCCGCCGAACCGACTACCCCCCCCCTCACGGGCTGGACGGTTACTGTCTCCGCCGGACGCGAGGGAGATGCTTATGAGGGTGCGCTCGATGTGACGGCGCCCGCAGTACCCTCGGAAACGGTCGTGACGCTTACCGTCACCGACCGCAACGGCAAGCCGTGGAGTGCGGCCACACCGACATTGACGGCTGCTGAAGCGCCTGTGACGGCCATCGACCTGAGCCGGGACGGAACCGCCAACTGCTATATCGTCAGCGAGGCCGGCGAGTATATGTTCGACGCTACGGTGCGCGGCAACGGCAGCGGAGACGATGCCGCGATCGCGCTTGCCGACGGCATGAAAGCCGACTGGCTTTGGGTGACGAAAGGGCTGGAGCAGGAGATTTCGGCCGTTTCGCTCGATGCCGGAAAAGGCCGCATCTTCTTTACGGCGGCAGGCGCCGCGAAGGGCAATGCCGTCATCGCGCTTGCGGATGCCGCGGGGGAGATCGTGTGGAGCTGGCATCTCTGGTTCACGCCGGAACCTCGGATGGTGACCTATGCCAACGGCCGCGTATTGTTGGACCGTTCGCTGGGAGCCGTCGGCACGACGCCCGGATCGGCCGAGGCTTACGGACTCTATTACCAGTGGGGCCGCAAGGACCCGTTCTGCGGGGGTACGGCCCCCGAAACCTCGGCGACTGCTTTTGCGCAGGCGGCGGAAAATTCGTTCGTCAATCCGGCCTTCGCCGATACGCATGCGTGGAAGCAGGAGAGCGGGGCGGCCGTTTCGACACTGGAATACGCCGCGGCGCATCCGCTTTCGTTCCTTTCGAACAAAGGTGCGACCGGAGTTTACGACTGGCTGGCCAAGCCCCGCGCCGATTTGTGGAATACCGCGAAAACCTGCTACGATCCGTGCCCCGTGGGGTATAAGGTGCCGGACCGCGATACGTGGGACGATTTTGCGGACGATCAGGACCGCTATGTGGACGGAACCTCGGAATGGGATGGGGAGAAGTACGGCATGACCTACATTTTCGGCGATCTGAGGGACTGGTACCCGACGTCGGGTTACCGTAACCGCGACAAGGGCAATCTCGCCGGTCTCGCTACGACCCGTACGGGGCATTACTGGTCCAACTATCGTTCGGGAAACACGATCTCTTGTTTCTATATTTCGAAAAAGCTCAGTACGGGCAAACTGCTCCAGCCGCAGTCTTCTTCGAAATCCGATGCGGCATACGGCTATAACGTTCGCTGTTGCAGGGAGTAATCCGGAGCGGCGGAGTCGCAGAGCCGTTCGGAGATAGGGCTGAAAAGTCCGGAGCGGCCGGGGCGGTCTCGCAGGTATCGCTATTCGGCGGTCCGGCAGGCCGATAAAAACGGCGTCCACTGAACTCAGGGTGGACGCCGTTTCCGCTTATGGTCGGTTCGGAGGCTTGGGAAAGCCGGGGCAGTTTATGAGGACTGCCGGCGGGGGCTTGAAAATCAGGAGGGGATGCCGGTCCGCGGGAGCTTGGCTTGGGGAAAGCAGGCCGGGCGGCCGATTCGTGGAGCCGGTTGATTCGGGGAATCCGGGCCGGTCGGTTTGGGGAATCCGGGTTATGGCGCCGCGCGGTCTGCTTGGTCGTAGCCGGTTGAAAAACTACTTTCCGGATTCCGGGGCCGGCGTATCGGACGCTTTCGTAAGACGGAAGTCCACGGGGAGCGTATATTTCACGCGCACGATCTGTCCGCGCTGTTCGCCGGGTTTCCACTTGGGCGAAGAGGCGATGACGCGGCGAGCCTCCTCCCAGAGCGATGCGTCGGGCGATTGGAGTTTTTCGATGCTGCTTACCGAGCCGTCCTTCTCGACGACGAACGACAGCACGACACGTCCTCCGATCCCCTTTTCGAAAGCTTCGGCCGGGTACTTTACGTTTTTCTGCACCCATGCCCGGAAGTTGCTGAGGTCGCCGTACGGGGCGGCGGGATCTTCGGTCGGGAAGAGAGGCATCGTTTCGGTCACAAGGAACGCCTCTTCCTTTTCGGGGGTGCCGTTTTTAATCGCGATGGCGTTTGCCGCGGTTTGTTCGGCGTCATCCCTCTTGCCGTTGCTTTCGGACGTAGCAGGTCCCATATCCGCTCCTTTGAGCGTGATGACTATCACGCCGTTGCGGGCCTTTTCGCCGTAGAGTGCGGTGGCGGCCTTGTCCTTGAGGACACTCATGCTCTCGATCCGGTCGGGATCGAGTTTGCCGATCTCCTTCGTTTCGATTCCGTTGACGATATAGAGCGGTTTGTCCGTTACGGTCGTTGTTACGGTCGTGCCCTCCGTTTCGGATTTTCCGGCCGTTTCGGCCTGCATGTCGAACATGAACATCTGACGCGCCTTGTCGCCGACTTGTGCGATATGCGGTTTGCATCCTATGTGGCTGATTTCAAGAGCCGAATTGGCCGGTACCTGTAATGCGGCCAAGCCTTCGTCGTTGGTGACCGCACCTATCTGCGAACCGCTGACCTTGACCAGCGCACCGGCGAGCGGGGCGTTGTCCTTGTAGGTGGCGACGCTGACGGTCACCTGCTCCTGCTGTTGCTCCTGCGGCGTGTCGGGCAGGTCGTCGGTGGGGGTAAAGCCTGCTTTGGGGTTTCGTATCAGGGATACGACGACCGGGTTTTCGTCGTTTACGGCGATGGTCCGGGGCTCGTAGCCGATATAGCTGATTTTGAGTTCACTGCCTTCGGGGACCGTTATCACGGCCCGGCCGTCTTTGCCGGTGACGGTGCCTTTTGGGGTGCCGGCCGCCTGTACGAGCGCTCCTTCGATGGGGTGTTTGTCTTTTTTATCCACTACCGATAGCGTCGCCGTGCAGGTCTTGTCCTGCTTCTGCATCGCGTCGGCCGCGGTTCGTATGTCGGCCGGCTCTTCGGTCGTTCCGGTTGCGGGGGCGGTCGCCGGGGCGACGATCACAGCTGCGCGCGAGGTGAAGCCGAATGCGCACAACAATCCTATCACGGCGGGCAGCGTACCCGCCAGCCGCAGCAGGCCGTGCCTGCTCTTTGTCTGCTTGGTCATCATTTTAAAGCGTTTTTTAGTGAGGGAGTTGCGCAGCCCGTTGGCTATTTCCGGACTATAACCGAAAAGCTGCCTGAAGATGGTTTGCATATATTCGGCGCGGTCGTAACCGCTGCTCAGCACGTCGTTGTCGGCCTCGAACTCTTCGGCCTCGGTCAGCCGCCGTGCGGCGATCCATGCGAAGGGGTTCCACCACAAAAGGGCCTTCATCAGCTCCATCAGGATGCGTTCGATGGAGTGGCGGTGGGCGATGTGGCTCGACTCGTGGGCCAGAATGGCGGCCAGCTCCCCGGCAGGCGTTTTGTCCCAGACGTAAATGGTGCGCAGGAAGGAGAACGAAGCGATTTCCTGCCGCGTGCGGACGAGCGTATAGTCGCCGGTCCGGGAAATTTCGGCGCCGCGCCGCAGCCTATGGATGCGGAAGACCTGCCATGCCATGACGCCGGCGATCAGGACCGCTCCCAGCAGATAAAGCCCCAGACAGAAAATTTCGGGCGTTACGGCGAAACTTCCGCCCTCGTCGGGAAGCACTTCGCCCGTCCAGACGGGGAGGTCGGGCGGGATGGCGGGTGCGGCTGCGACGACGCGCCCCGGCCATACGGGAATCCGCAGCAGCGGAATCAGAGCCGCGGTGAAGGTCGTCAGAAGCAGGTAGAGCCGGCACCAGCGGAATCTGACCCGGCGTTCGAGCAGGATGGCGTAGGCCGCCAGCAGGACTCCGCTGCAGACGAGCACTTCGAGCATGTAGACGATGGCTGGTTTCATATTGACGAACTTGACGGGGCGTGTGGCGGGGTATGTTATTTTTTTGCGTTCCGCATGATTTCGAGAATCTCGTCCATCTCCTTGACCGAAATGTCTTCGTTCCGCGAGAAAAACGACACCATCCGGGCCAGCGAGCCGTCGAAATAGGAGGTCAGCACCGACGACATGACCCCGCGCGCGTACTGCTCGCGGCCGACGAGCGGGTAGTAGCGGTGGCTTTTGCCTTCGGGGGTGTGTCCCACGAAACCTTTGTTTTCCAGAATCTTGAGGAAGGTGGCGACGGTGGTGTACTTGGGCCGCGGCTCCTCGGTCTGGGCGATGATCTCATTGACCACCGCGTCCCCCAGACGCCAGAGTATCTGCATGATCTCCTCTTCGCCGCGTGTGAGTTCCGTTGATTTTTTCTCCATGGTAAAAAGCGCTTTTTCAGTTCCTATGCAAGTTTACTACTAATTTTTTAGATATGCAAGTTTTATATCTAAAAAATTAGTAGATTGAGCCGAAAAAGTTTCTTACCTATATTTAATTAAGAAAAGAGCGGCTGTATAAAGGATAGGCGGGCCGTCAGGCTGGAAGCGGGGTCAGTGTATCCGTCGCTCCTGCTCGTTGTCCTTTTCCTCCTTTTCGTCCTCTTCCCAGTCGAACCACGGGAATTCCTGCCGTCCGGCCAGCGAAAAGCGGGTATAGGTGATCGGAAGACCCATTTCGAGAAAACGTTTCTCGTAGGCCGTTTTGACCGAAAGCACCTCGTCGGCATACCCCGAACCGTAGATGTCGGGATTCGAAACCTCGCAGGGAAGGGTGTAGCGGCGAACGACCTCGTTGGTGTAGGCGAACAGGTGTTTCGAGTCGGTTTTGAGGTTGATCCACCCATCGGATTTCAGCAGACGGGCGTAATATTCGAGGAACAGCGGCGAGGTGAGACGCTTCTTGGCCCGGCGGCTTTTGAGCTGCGGATCGGGAAAGGTGATCCAAATTTCGTCCACCTCGTTTTCGGCGAACAGGCCGTTGATGAACTCCACGCGCGTGCGCAGAAAGCCCGCATTGGCGATTTTCCGCTCCGTGACGCTCTTTGCGCCGCGCCACATGCGGGCGCCTTTGATGTCGATGCCGATATAGTTGCGCGACGGGTCGTGTTCGGCCAGCGCAACGGTGTATTCGCCCTTGCCGCAGCCCAGCTCCAGCACGATGGGGTTGTCGTTGCGGAAAAAGTCGCTGCGCCAGCGCCCCTTGAGGGGATGGTCGCAGTGGAATACCTCGTCGAATTCGGGTTGTACGAAACAGTCGAAAGTCAGATTCTCGCGGAATCTGCGGAGTTTATCTTTGCCCATTGTCTCTATTGGCTTTTTGCGATATGGATGCCTACCGCTTCGACGCCTTCGACGGGGCGGCAGGGGGTGATTGTCAGGTGGTAGTCGCCCGTCCGGTCGAAAAGCACGCGGCGGCGGTAAGGGATGTCGGCCTCGCGCGAGATCGCGGCCGGAGTATGTGCCGGGGGAATGACCATCACGAACGGTTCTTCGTGTTGGAGCGAGTCCGGCGTGCGCACCCGGATGCGGACGGTCAGCGTGTCCTCCGCGAACCGGTCGTTGCAGCGCAGGAACAGGGCGATGTCGCGGAGCGTCGTCGTGTCGGCGTTGGCGAGGGTGACCGGGGCGGAATCGCGCCACGATGCCGAGTTGACGTCGGTCGCAACGGCTCCGTGGGGCGACACGCAGCCTGCGGCGAGAAATGCCGCGGCGGCGAGTGCCGTGCGGCATGCCGCACGCATCGGCCGCATCGCTTCTGCATCGAGCAGGGCGGATACCGTGCGGAGTATTTTTGCGCGTACGGAACCCGGCGGGCGCATTGCCGCTCCGGCGAATTTTACGGCTGCAATATCCGCGTCGGAGCGTTTCCGCCCCTCGATCGGGAGGGGCGCGCGGCCGTCTGCGCCGGGGGGTGTTCCGTAGGGACCGGCGGTCGCGCGGTCTTGCCTGCCTGTCCCTGTCCCGTACGGACCGGCGGTCGTGCGATCCGGTCCGCCTTGGTCTGCCCTATATGGGGATACGGCTCCGCAGCGTGCCGTTATGTCACCTGCCGTCCGTTGCACCGTTATTCGTTTGCGCCGTTGCCGCCGTTATTGCCGTTTCCGTTGCTGCCGCCTTCGCCGCGCGGACGGTCGTTGTTCGGACGGCGGCGGTTGCGGTTGTTGTTCCGGCCGCGGCTGCTGCCTTCGCGGCGTTCGGCGCCGTTGCCGTTGTTCGCATTTCCGTTGCGGGCTTCGTTGTTGTTGCCGTTGCGGGTGTCGCCGTTTTCGCCGTTCCGGTTTTCGCTGCCGGCGCTGCCTCTGCGGCCTCCGTTGTTGGCGTTGCGGTTTTCGCGGTTCTCTCCGTCACGGCGTTCGCCGTTGTTGCGGCGTTCCGGATTTCCGTTGCGGCCTTCGTTGTTGCGCCCCTCACTGCTGCGGCCTTCGCCATTGCGGGGACGGTCGTTGCGCCGCGGGCGGCGTTCCTGCTGCCGGCCCTGCTGATCGGGCTGTTCCTGCCGGCCTGCAGCCTGCTGTCCCGCTTCCTGCGAATCCTGTCCGTTCTGCCGGCCCCCTTTGCCGCGGCTCCGCTTGCTGCGGCGCTTGGCCTGATCGAAACGGGTGATACTGTCCTCCTCCGAACGGTAGGTCGGCTCTTCGGCCGCCGGGGCTATGTCCTCGGCAGCTTGCAGCCGGTCTACCTTCTTGCCGGCGCGGTTCAGCGAGACGATCTCCCTGACGCGCGCGATGGAGAGCGTGGTGACGTTGACCATCGCATCCTTGCTCGACGAGAAGGTCATCGTGCCGGCCAGAATGTCGTTCTTGACCAGATAGTATTCGCCGTCCATGGCCTGCAGCGGTTCGCGCAGACGCGGGAACTCCTTGCGGGCGTCGACGTAGGTGTCGTACTCGTACATCATGCAGCACTTGAGCTTCGAGCATTGTCCGGCGAGTTTCTGGGGATTGAGCGAAATTTCCTGTACGCGGGCGGCGCCGGTCGTGACGCTCGAAAAACTCGACATCCACGATGCGCAGCACAACTCGCGTCCGCAGGCACCCAGTCCACCGATGCGTCCCGCCTCCTGCCGCGCGCCGATCTGCTTCATCTCGATACGTATGTGGAACCGTTCGGCGAAGACCTTGATCAGTTCGCGGAAGTCCACGCGTTCGTCGGCGATATAGTAGAAAATGGCCTTGATCTTGTCGCCCTGATACTCCACGTCGCCGATCTTCATGTTGAGTCCCATGTCGGCCGCGATCTGGCGCGACGCGATCATCGTCTCGTGTTCCAGTTCGATGGCTTCCTGCCACTTCTCGATGTCGTAGGGCTTGGCTTTGCGGTATATCTTCTTGAATTCGCCGTTGAAGGGGTTGAATCCCGTGCGGCGCATCTGGCGCGCCACCAGATCGCCCGTGAGCGAAACGATGCCGATGTCGTGGCCGGGCGAAGCTTCGACCGCCACGATGTCGCCCCGCTTGAGCGGCAGGTTGTTGACATTCTGGTAGAATGCGCGGCGGGTGTTCTTGAAACGCACTTCGACGATGTCGGTCGGAAGGTTTTCTGGGTACTCTTCGAGCCATGCGGTCTCGTGGAGTTTGAAACATCCGTCGCAGAGTTTGGCTTCGCATTCCGAACCGCAGTTGCAGAAGGAGCAGCCGCGGCCTATTTCGGGTTTGAATGCTTTCGTATGTTGTTTTTCGGTATCCATGGAGGGTATAATTTGCGTAAAGATACGCAAAAATTCTGAATTTTTTAATTTTTAATTGCTGCTGAGGTACAAGCGTCGTATGCTGCGTCGTATGCGGAGGATCATCATCACGGCGGCGGCCGACAGCCCGAACGAGAAACCGAGGAAAAGTCCCGACGGCCCCATGCCGAGCGTGAAGCCGAACAGGTAGCCCACGGGCAGGTTGAGCAGCCAGTAGGAGACGAAGGCGATCGGCATGATGATCTTCACGTCCTGAATGCCGCGCAGGATACCTACCGAGACATTCTGAATGCCGTCCGAAAGCTGGTACAGCGCGGCGAAGACCATCAGCTGCGAGGCGATGGCGATCACTTCGGCGTTGGTGGTGAAGAAGGTCGGAATGACGTTGCGCATGGTGATGAAGACCAGCGCCGCGAAGGCGTTCCACGCCAGCACCAGATGATACGACGCCTTGGCCGCCAGCGACAGTTCGCCGATGTTGCGGGCGCCGTAGCAGTGCGACACGCGGATGGTGGTGGCGGCGCCGATCGACATGACGATCATGAAGGCGCAGTTGCCGATGGTGACGGCGATCTGGTTGGCGCTCATGGTCTCCTTGTTGAACCAGCCCATCATGATGCCGGTGCCGACGAACGCCGAAGCTTCGAGAAACATCTGCATCGAGATCGGAAGTCCCATGTGCAGCAGTTTTTTCACCGTGGCCCACGAGTAGTTGCGGGGCGAGAATCCGTCGAGGTAGCCGCGGTAGCGCTCGCGGCTGTAGAAGTAGCCGACCATCAGGATCGGGGCGATGATGCGTGACAGCAGCGTGCCCAGACCCGCGCCCTCGGCGCCCATTTCGGGAAGCGAGAAGCGTCCGTAGATGAAGACCCAGTTGAAGCCTATGTTGGCCAGATTGGCGACGATCGTCACGACCATCTCGACTTTGGTGTTGCCCACGCCTTCGAGGAACTGCTTGAAGGCGAAGAAAAGCATCACGAACGGCATGCTGAAAACCAGCATACGGTAGTAGGGGATGGCCGCATCGACCACGTCGACGGGCTGGCCGAGGCGGTACATGAGCGGGATGACGGAGTATTGGACGACCGCCATTGCGAATCCCAGCAGCGTGTAGAACAGGATGCCGTTCTGCAGCAGCCCCGCCGACTTCTCCCGGTCGCCCTGCGCGTAAAGCTCGCCCACGAGGGGCGTCATGCCCAGCGCGATGCCGATGGCGGCGATGAAGAGGATGAAGAATACCGAGCCGCCGAACGATACGGCGGCCAGCGGCACGGGGTCGTCGCCGCCGTAGCGGCCGACCATCAGGTTGTCGGCTACCTGCGTGAGAATCTGGCCCAGCTGCGTCAGTACGACGGGCAGGGCCAGTTTCAGATTGGACTTGTATTGATCTTTATAAGTCGAGAAACTGTACATTGCGTTCCGGATTTAGGATGCAAAGATAGCTAATTAACTCCGGATTGCAATCCGCAGCCCCGTCCGATACGAAAAATCCGCCCGGAAGGGGCGGATTTAAGCATCAGCAGGGGAGGACGATATCGATGCAGCAGCCTGCGCGGTATTCGGGGCAGACGCGGATTTCGCCTCCGAGCCGCGTGACGATCAGGCGGCAGAGATAAAGCCCGATGCCCGAACCCGGTTTGAAGGGGTCCACTTTGGCGAAGCGTTCGAATACCCACTCCCGCTTGTCGGGGTCGATGCCGATGCCTGTGTCGGCCACGCGGATGCGTAGTCTGCGTTTGCTGTCATCCTTCTCGCAGGAGAGCGTGACGGAGCCTGCGGCGGTGAATTTGGCGGCGTTCTGCAGCAGGTTGTCGATCACGCGGGTCATGTAGAAGACGTTGGTCGGAATGATGCAGGGACCTTCACCCCCCCCCTTGAAGATATACTCCACCTGCGGGTTGTTCGACTGCCGCTTCTGGTATTCCAGCCGTTCGGCGCAAAGCAGACCGATGTCGGTGTCGGTCTGCGGCAGGGGCGCTTCGGAGCTGACCAGACTCGACAGTTCGAGCATGTTTTCCAGCAGGGTGGTCAGCGCGGTCGTGTTGGTCCATATCTGTTCGCGGAATTCGCGCCGCGTATGGGCGTCGAGGGTGTCATCGAGCAGCAGTTCCGAAAATCCGTTGATAGCGTTGAGCGGCGTGCGGATTTCGTGGCACATGGAGTTGATGAAGGCCGTTTTCATCTTTTCGCTCTCCATGGCGCGGCGGCTCTGGCGGGTTATCTCTTCGTTGGCGTCGGTGAGCTGCCGCCGGATGTGCGTCAGCCGCCGGACCATGACGTACTGATAGACGCTCCAGCCGATGAGCAGCAGCACCAGCACCCCGCCGGCAAGCAGGGCGATGAATTTCATGCGGTTGGCCAGCCGGGATTTTTCAAGCTCCAGCTGCCCCACTTCGAACAGGGTCTGCATCTCGGCGAGGCTGTTCTGCGCCTCTTCCACGCGGTCGTCGTGGCGGATCGAATTGGATGTGCGCAGCGCTTCGAGGGCGTTTTTGTAGTCGCCCAGATTCTCGTAGAGCCACGACTGCACTGCGTATATGGAGGCGAAATCCGCTTTTGTGCCGTTGCGCTTGTAGACGGTTACGGCCGAGTCGATGTAGGCCACGGCCCGCTCGTATTCCCCCATGTACTGGTAGTAGCGGGCGCTGGTGCTGTAAATCTCGGCCAGATCGCCTCTGGCGCGGGCCAGCTCCATGCATTTCCCGTAATATTCGTTGGCCTTCTCTTTGGAGATCAGCTCGCGCAGATAGAGCATCTTCGAGTAGGCGCGCATCATGTAACCCGTCGTGTCGCGGTGGGGGCGTTCGAAGCGGTCGTCCATCGCCAGCCATGCGCGGTGCAGGTCCGATACATTGCTGGATCTGCTTTTCGGCGCGTTTGTCTTTGCTGAGCATGTAGAGTTCGGAAAGCTCGTCGCGGCAGATCCGCTCCATGTGGAGACGCTCTTCCAACGGATAAGCTTCGAGTTTTTTCAATGCCTGCTCCACATAGGGGATCGCCTTGCCGATGTTGTCGTAGGCTTCGGTCGCCAGCGACGAGAAGTCTAGGGAGAGTCCCGTCAGGAATTCCCATTCGATGCGCTCTTCGGGCGAGAGTTCGTTGTGGATTTTGGTCTTGAGTCTGTCGAGTTCGTGTTTTACGGTTTCGACCGCATTGTTGTCGTTTATCAGCTTCCAGATGTAGTAGGCGTAGAGCGACGAGCGGAACAGGGCGTGGCGCGGTCCCGGAAGAATGCTGTCCGCAAGGGCGATGTATTTCTCGGCCCGCTGCGAGTCCCGGCCTGCGAATTTGCGTACCAGAAAGTCCAGCGCGTCCTTGCAGCCGTAGAGGTCTCCGGATTTCCGCGCTTCGGCGAGCGCCGCGTCCCAATAGGGCGCTGCGAGTTCGAGACTGTCTCCGCTCAGGTCGGCCAGCTGGACGTATATCCGTTCCCGGCCGACGGCATCGTGTGTCTTGGATAAAAGCCTGAGCAGGCTGTCGGCGTGTGACGGCCCGGCGGGCGCCGATATCGCGGCGAATGGAAACAAGGACATAATAAGCCCTGACGCAAGGGCTTTCAGGAGCATCTGACGCATGTCGGTGTTATGAAACTGTATTAAATCCGGACAAATTTAGTTGAAAAATAATCTTTCAGGCAATTATGGAATAAAAAAGTGGCGGAATAAGAAAAGAGACCGGTTTCAAACCGGTCTCTTTCAACGGGAAGATGGGAAATCGACCGTCTGTCATGCCACGCGTATCCGGACGCCGTGCGGCTTGTCCGATTCGACGACGACCGTGTCGCCTTCGTGCAACTTGCCGTCGATAATCAGGGTCGAGAGCGGTTCCTCGACGTTGTCCATCAGCGTGCGCTTGAGCGAACGTACGCCGTAGCGCGATTCGTAGCCCATGGCTGCCAGACGGCGTTTGGCTCCGTCGGTGATCTTCACCTTGTAGCCCAGCCGGCGCGTGTGCTCGAAGAGTCCCTGCAGCTCCAGCTCGATGATCCGCTCCACGTCGGAGAGCTCCAGCGTGCGGAACAGCACGATGTCGTCGATGCGGTTGAGGAACTCCGGCGCAAAGGTCTGTTCGAGGGCTTTGCGGTACTCGCACTGCGGGGCGGCGACCGCCGTGGCGCTCTTCGAGACGGTGCTGTAACCCACCTGCACCGATTTCTGGACCACGTTGCGCGACCCGACGTTCGAGGTCATGATGATAATCGTGTTGCGGAAGTCCACCCTGCGGCCCGAACCGTCGGTGAGGTGTCCCTCGTCGAAGATCTGCAGCATGGAGTTGAAGACTTCGGGGTGCGCCTTCTCGATCTCGTCGAACAGCACCACGGAGTAGGGCTGGCGGCGGACCGCTTCGGTGAGCTGGCCGCCCTCGCCGTAACCGACGTATCCCGGAGGCGATCCGATCAGACGCGCGACATTGTGCTTCTCGCCGTATTCGCTCATGTCGATGCGGATCAGGCCCCGGTGCTCGTCGAACAGCCACTTCGAGACCTCCTTGGCCAGCAGGGTCTTGCCCACGCCCGTGGGACCCACGAAGAGGAAGACGCCGATCGGGCGGTTTTCGTCCTTGAGTCCGGCGCGCGAGCGGCGGATCGTGCGGGCGATCCTCTCCACGGCCTCCTGCTGTCCCACGACGCGGCGTGCGAGGTGGTCGTAGAGCATCTGCAGGCGCGTCATCTCGCCGCCCGATATCCGTTCGGCGGGAATACCCGTGATCGAGGTGATGACCTGCTGGATGTGTTCCGCAGTGACCTCTACGGGATTGGTCTCCAGTGACCGCTTCCACTCGGCTCTGGTTTCGCCAAGTTTGGAGCGGAGCGCGATTTCGCGCATCCGCGCCGAGGCGGCTTTTTCGTAGACCAGCGCTTCGACCGCTTCGCGGCGTTCGCGCTGCGCGTCGGTGAGCGCCGTCTCCATTTCGCGCAGCTCGGCCGGTTCGCGCGCCGACTGCAGGTGTATGCGCGAGCCAGCTTCGTCCATGACGTCGATGGCCTTGTCGGGGAAGAAGCGGTCGGTGATGTAGCGGCCCGTGAGGGTCACGCACGCCTGCAGGGCCTCCTCCGTATAGCGCACCTTGTGGTGGCGTTCGTAGTGGGGCGCGATGTTGCGCAGGATTTGGAGCGTCTGATCGGGCGTAGTAGGCTCCACTACGACCTTCTGGAAGCGGCGTTCGAGGGCCGAGTCGCTCTCGATGTTCTCGCGGTACTCGTCGAGCGTGGTGGCGCCGATGGTCTGCAGTTCGCCGCGCGCCAGCGCCGGTTTGAGGATGTTGGCCGTGTCGAGACTGCCCTGCGTCGAGCCTGCACCCACGATGGTGTGTATCTCGTCGATGAAGATGATCGTATCCTTGGCCTTGCGCAGTTCGTCGAGCAGCTGCTGCATGCGCTCTTCGAATTCGCCGCGGAATTTCGTGCCGGCCACCAGCGACGAGACGTCGAGCGAGAAGAGCGTCTTGTCGGCGATGGTGTAGGGCACTT
>ENA-UOJC01002082-UOJC01002082.1-human-gut-metagenome-genome-assembly--contig:-C104-NODE-2082-length-23075-cov-23.236403_pt1 | contig 23075 bp, 20 predicted proteins | sample MGYA00242339_ERZ723886 | MGnify/ENA metagenome assembly ERZ723886 | reverse complement strand
ATGTGTTCACCGGCGATCCGGAGTCCCCCAATGGCGTGCGCTACTGCATCAACAGTGCGGCCCTGCGCTTCGTCCCCTATGAAAAAATGGAGGCCGAGGGGTACGGGTACCTCCTGTACCTGTTTGAGAAATGATTTCAGGTGCATACACATCAAGCGGAAAAGCAGGAAGGGGCTATTGCATTAGTTCCCAAAACAAAACCGGGCAGCTCAAGAAGAGTTGCCCGGTTTTTGGCTTTCACATAATTAATTTGCACAAAACAGATATAAAGCGGGTTGCCCGAGCAGGTCTGTTTGACGTACTCAAAAATCACGCTTTCCGCATGAGTCCGCTTCGCTTGAACCGGAAAATGCTGATGTTCGGCATCCCCGGATTGCCCTCCTTAAAAAGAAAAGTGCTGCTGCAAATATGACTTGATTTTGCAGCAGCACCTCCTTGGTTTTTATTCCGCTTGCTTTGTGAATGTGATCACCGTGCCTTCAAAGAGAGGGCGGTACTTGTAGACATTCTCGTTGCGACTGAACGTAAGAGCTGAGTATGGCGCGTAGGATTCATTTCCATCGCCGTCTTTTCCGTCGGTGAAGCGGAGATCTCCGAACTTCTGCAGTCTTACGTCTCCCTCAAAAATGAGTTTTCCGTTTTCGGTGACGATCATATGCGGTTTATCACCTGAAACCTCGATCACGGCTTTGATGTCGTCGTTCTTCCATACGCCGTACAGTACGCTTTGATCTATCGGTACATTGATCATGTCGTCACCGTCATACGGACGCACAGGCTGCGTACGGCTTTCCCGAAGTTTTCCGCAGTCCTCGGAAGTTATCGGTACGGACATGAGGATCACTCCTCCGGGGCGCATCGGTCTCCGACGCGCTCGAGGATCATCGTACCATACGCGATGGTCAGACAGCCGTTCTCATCCACAGGTATTTCGGCGAACGGGTCGACCGTCTCTCCGAGGACCTCGCCTTTGACTTTGGTATCGTAGTAAAACTTACCGTCCTTCTCTTTCCAGGTGGTCTGCTCGATTGCGGCGAAACCGTCCTCGTCGATCACGGCGCCCTGCGACTTCGCGAGCTCGATTTTGTCCTCGGGTACGCGCATCAGAGTTTTCATGAGGCCGTCCTCGGTAAATTGGGTTATGCTCGTGAGCAGCATGATGATTTCGTCAGCGTGATCTCCCACCGGCAGATTTTCCGGCGTGTAGGACTCCATGCCGTTGGGGGTGGGGAAGAGCAGCTCCTTGACTTTCCATTTTCCGATAATGTTCATTGTAATTTCTCCTCTCTGTTGGTCGTTTTATCTTTGATCCCGAAGGCGGGTTATGCCCGGGGGTCTCGGATTTCGGTGTGCGGATGCCGGTCAGCAGGTACTGCTCCCACAGGAAACACTTGCCGTCGGAACCACGCTGACGCAGCTTTATCGGGTGCGGGGAATACGCTCCGCCGCAGGGGATGAAGAGCTTCATGCAGCCGGGCTCCGCGTTTGAAACGTGGTTCGACCCGATGACGAGCGTATATGGCTGGCTCGGCGTATAGTTGTTGTCAGGCGTCGAGCCGGAGAAGCAGGTGAAGGGCAGATGCGGTTTCCGTCTTAAAGCTTCCGGGTTTGGAACATATTAATTTCCGCTCAGCAAATCGTACACTTGTCAGCCATTACAGTTCTCATTTTCATTTCCCGAAAGAACCGACTTATTTTTTGATTTTTCTGCCCGCAAGAGAATAGAATGCGTCGGTCAACTCTCTGCCCGCGCTTATCGGGGCGTGTACTGAGCTGCCGTCCGAAAAAGCAAACGATGTGTTGTATGTGGTTTCGTCAAGAACATATACGTCGCTTTCCGACGGTGCTTCATATGACAGAACCTCACTTATAAGACGTCTTTCCCTGACTGTTCGGAGTATTTCCTCTGCTTCTTCGGTATCGACAGGAATCTTTTCCGCATTCGTATGATACCCTACGCAATCTGCCGCACAGTCGAAGGACAGAAACCAGTTGTCTTCCGTTTTTTCGAGACTGAACGAGTATGATGAGGAATGATCCATGCAGCCACGGCTGATATTGACCTCAGTCAGGAGCTTCACCCCGGCAAGCCCGTAAAGGCAACAGTTGAGCTCATCCGGCACGGGGAGGGATGAGTTGATCCTTCTCCCGCCGGCAAGGCTGAAATCCGTGAAATACACACTCCGATCGGTAATACCATCGACATCCTCCGGCGGCTCGGCTTTTTCGGCAGCTTCATAATATCTGTCGGCAAGGTCGCGCAGGCAGTCAACAGCCCTGCCGCAAAGCTCGGTCTCTTTATCGATGCTGTTCCCGTCGGTGAAGGTCATTCCGGAGCTGCGCATCGGCGCGTCGGCCGCATTAAAGATGCGTATTGGATTGCGGTATTTCCGCAATCGCCCGAGCTCGTCTTCCTCGCGGAGGATCTCAAGGAATTTCTCCGCTTCTTCGGTCGGTATCGGGAAGGAACTGAAGGATGTGTAACAGTCCTCCCGGCTCTTGACCCAGCAGCTTGCGGAGAAGAGCCAGTTTTCATCCTGTTTTCGCAGCGCGAACGCATACACCGGATTGCTTTCCATGCCGCAGCAGGAGGTGTGGAAAGCAATGATATCATCGACCGTGTATTTCCTGCTCCCTCCACAGCCGAACAGCGCGGATACCGTAAAAACAGCAGACATTATTATCACCGCCCTCAATAATCTTCGGCATTTCATGGCGTCAGGACAGCGGTTTGCCGCACTCGGGGCAGAACTTCGGCGGCTTTGCCTGATTCTCCGGGGTGCAGCCGCAGGACACGCAGCGCACCGTTTTAGGAGCCGGCCTCGCGCATCCGCAGTTCTCGCAGAATTTTTCCGACTGACCCTCAGACCCGCAGGAGGGGCATACCCACGTCTCATTGACAGAAGTCTGAGCCGCATCAGCCTCAACAGGCGCAGGCTTCAGAGCTCCGCAGTTGTCACAGAATTTAGCCCCGATGGTCTTTGAACCGCAGGAGGGACAAACCCATTCCCCGCCGCCCGGTTGGGGAGCGGGTGCGGAGACGGGACGGTCATATTCAGCGCGGATCCGGTTCATCATTCCGCCGCCGTCAAAGACACGATAACGATTGCTGCGGCGCATCAGTATATCCGCAAGCTCGCGCATTTTCTGCTCGTATTCGCGGTAGAGGTCGGAGAAGCGGCTTTCGGGACGGTTTCCGTCACTCAGTTCAAGTTCAATCTCGTCAAACCACGGGGAATCAACATGAATTGTAATGTTGAATTCATAATCGCACTCGTAACGGCGCGGATGGCAGCTCTTCTCGTTGCCCTCGGAATCCTTACAGAAGATCTCCTCCTTGTTTTCCTTGATGTCCGTTTCAACATTCCTTACCTGTGAGAAGCTGATAAGATCCGGGTTGCCGCTGCGCCAGTTTGAAAGCCTCGTGACGATGAAACGCTCCCTTATCGGGTCAATATAAACTTTCTTGCTTCCGTCAAAGGTGACAGTCGGCAAGAAATCATCGAGCCGCCGCTTGTTATCTTCGCGGTAGGCGAGCTGCTCCTTTATCTCAGCGACTGTTGAATTCCTGCGATCGCTGAAAAACGGGGAGAGCTTTCCTGCGCAGTCCTTGCAGAGGCTGCCGTCCTCGAGCTTGCGATTCCCGAGAAAACCGATCTTGGCACCGCAGACGTCACAGTATTTTTTATCGAATAATCCCACTATAAGGAGCCTCCTTGTTTTTTGTCGGCCGTCAGCACGACCCATTTGGCGTTATCCGCATCGAGACTGTATCCGCAGAACGAACAGCAGTGTTTTTCGTCAGGAATGAAATTGGCTCCGCAGGACGGGCAGTCCTTTTCGATGAAAAGCTTTCCGTCCGTCTTTCTTTTATCGGGGTGTCTTGCTCTTTGCAGAGTGAGTGTTCTTCCGGTTTTCTTTGTGTACGGTTTTTTGTTTTCGGGGAGATACGTTTCGCTTACGCAGACATCGGCGGTTATCGTGGTTGTGTCCTCCGTGTTGACGACTTTTTTCAGAATGATCGTACCTACGCTGTAGTCAAGCAGCTCATCGCTGCCGGCGTCCTTGTAAAGAGCTTCGGTTATGCAGGATCGGAGGTAGTTTTCCGAATAAAGCTCAATCCGCTTCGCCAGCTTATCGTGCCTCAGCTTCCGGGCAAACGCCAGAGCCGTCAGTGCCGCGAGCACCAGAATCGCCGTGCCCACACCTGCCGCCAGGGATATCTCGGTATCCTTTATCAGGTAGAGGCAGAGAAATTCGGAGAGAAACAGTACCGTCATGCACCCGAGCAGCAGCAGAAACTTTCTGAGATTGTTCCCGATATGCTCGTAGATCTCAAAAACCTCGGTCTGCCAGTCGTAAAAATCCGTTTGAATCCTTGCGCCGCAGTATTCGCAGACTACCTGCTGACTGCTGAGCGTGACCTCGGCACCGCATGACGGGCAGATCACCTTGGCTTTTCCGGCATAGAAGGTTTTTTTGCCGTTACCGCAGTCAACCGTCTGAACATGCCGCGACTGAAGGACTCGCAGACAGGCGTGCTTTCGGTAGATCTCGTGCTCGACCTCAGAGTTCTTCGCGGAGATCAGGCGCTCAAGTGCGCAGCACTCAAGCTCGGCTTCACGCCATTCCCTGCCGTCGTCCTCCCATGTCCGGAACCCGATTTTCTGTCCCGGACTGAGGTCAGCCACGCGGATGTCACGGTAAAGGCTGTGCTTTGCGAGACTGTCGATCTGGAGCTCGATGCTTCTGCGGAAGGTTTTATCCATTCTGATCGGCAGCAGGCTTTTATCCGCTTTGGCGAGGGGGCACAAAACATTTTCATATGCGTTTCGGATATTGCGGCGCAGTCCCATATTTGCAAGCGGCGTTTCACGCTTTGCGAGAAGTCTTTCATACTTCGCCTTTTTCCTGTTTTTCGCAAGAAAGCACGAGAAATCGATATCAATGATCTTTTCGCCGATATAATACGCACAGATCACGGCAAAGGCTGCCGCTATCCAGAATGCATCTGACAGACTCATAACTACCTCTTGTTCTTGTTATTACCGCTTTTTTCCCCGGCTTCTTCTTTTTTGTTCGGTGACACAACGCTGTGTGTCATCACCACAGTCAGAAAACCGCCGACAACAACAGCCATACAGTACAGAAGGAAATCCGCAGGATTGCCTTCCGGAGCGAGCTTATACTCGCCCTTTCCGGTTCGATAGACCTCGACCGTGACCTTATCCCCGGAGCTTATATCTCTGTAGAAAGTATCCTTTCCGGTGTAGGTCTTTCCATCGACGTCAAATGACAGCTTGGCCTCGTACTTCCAATCGGTTGTGTTGCCGTCGGAGTCCTTTATCGCGATTGGCTCGTAATCCTGAACGACTGCGCTGACCTCCCGCACGTCGTCGGAGTTCTTGTACTCATGGCTTGCGGTTCTGCTCGAGACGATGCCGCAGACGCCTGCCACAAACAAGGCAAAGCAGAGCAGCACCGCCAGATAAGAATAAATATCTTTCTTCGGGGGGTTCGGTTTTTCATTCATTGTGACTCCTTCTCGGCAGAATCGGGAAAAGGGACTTGAGAAGCGCGCAGATGGCTTTCTCGCTCGTTCTGCCATATTTCGCGGACATCCTGCCGCCGTCCGCTGTTTTCCGGCATACCGTCAGGCTGCTGCCGGTTTTTTATATTCTCCACGGTACTGCCGGGGTATATGTCGGAGTATTCCGTGATGGTTTCTCCGTTGAACAGCACCATCGGGGGGTCGCTGAAGCTATAGGGGTTGCCCCGCGAACCGTAGTCGTTCTCTGCCGTGACACTCGGAAGAGAGTACTTGACGCCGACATACCGGGCAATCGTACAGCCCTCTGCCGATGTCATGATGCCGAGAGTGCCTGCGATAACAGCAGCCACTACGGTGACGACGAGCGGTCTTGCAAGTTTGCATGTATTATTTTTATTTTTTACTCCTAATTTGCAATAGCAACTTCCGATCGCTTAACGATTGAAAGACGTACCGAGCATCTTGTGATACCATTATAATGCATATTCCGACTCTTGTCACTGTCACAAGGGACAGTTGTTTCGCGGAAACAAAAAATTCTCCGGAGGAAAGTCATCATTTTGTATCCCGCAGCGTCGTCACGACCGGCTTGTTCTCTGCAGCCGTGGTGATCGGATCTTCCTTGTTGTTGAATCCGCCCTTCTCAATCATGTCCGAGATGTTCCGTCTGACACCGCTGACCGACAAACCGAACTTGTCGGCAATCTCACGGTAGGTGAAGCCGCGTATGTAGTGACGGAGTGTTTCAATCTGTATCGGTGAGATATGGCTTGAGAGCATATCACGCTCTGCTCCTGCCGTAAAGCAGCGTATTTCTCTCTCTGCTGCCTATAACGGCTGTAAATGTTTTTGCAGGCCGTGTGCAGCCAATCACCGGCGCCGAGAATAATCGGTATACCCACACCGAAACTGTTGACATAAAAGGTATACTATGTTAATATATGCTTGATGATGGATCCTTTCGGTTGGATTGCCCGAAAGAACATCGGTATTAATCACAAGGAGGTACACTAATGAAGAAAAGAGTTTTGGCACTATTGCTGACTCTCGTTATGCTCGTCAGCTGTTTTCCGATGAATTTGATCGCGAAAACAAGCAGCAGCATAGCAGGCACAGCCGACGGGCCTCTTTCCCTCACGGCACGCGAAAGTAAAAGCGGCTTTGCGACCGGACGTGAAGGCAAGGGTTCGACTGCGAACACACATCATGGAAAGCTGAATACCGACAGGTTCGAGCTTTCAAGCACCCCCTTCTCCGAAAACGATGCCGCCGCATCGTTGAGAGCCGGCGACGAGGTGACATTCATAGTTGTTTTGAAGTCCGCCTCATTGCTTGGAAACTACTCTGTAAAGGAAATTTCCGAAAGAACAGAGGCAGTCAAGTCTCAGGAGTCGAAACAAATCAAGGCGATTGATTCTGCGAAAAAGCAGGCAGCCGAGGCTCTCGGCAAATCAAAGCACGAGTTTGGTTTTGATTATACGGTTGCAATGACAGGCTTTTCCGTCACGACCGCATACGGCAACAGGAAAAAGCTTGAGGCACTCAACGGTGTTGAAAGCGTTTATGTTGCACCGACTTTTGCTCTGCCGGAAACGGATTATGATCTTGCACCGCTTACAAACAACTCTTCAACGATGATCGGTTCGGACATACTCAACAATTCCGGCTACGGCGGAAAGGGCATGAGAATAGCGATTCTTGACACGGGAATCCTTGTTACACACCCGAATTTCGCCGCATTGCCCGATGACAAGCTTGATGACCCTATCACAAGACAGAGCGTCGATGATATTTGGTATACGCTTAATGCGGGCAAAAGCACCCCGAAGCTTAATCGCTCGTATTACAACACGAAGCTTCCGTTCATCTTCAATTATGCCACAGCTGATTTTGACGTATCGAACACATATGCAGGTTCGGATCACGGAACGCATGTTGCAGGTATTGCTGCGGCAAACAAGATTGAAGGAAGTAAGGCTGTCGGTGTTGCTCCGGACGCACAGCTTGTCGTTATGCAGGTTTTCCAGTCCGGCGGCGGTGCAGGCTGGGCAACAATACTTGCCGCAATGGAAGACTGCGTAAGGCTTGAAGTCGATACCGTAAACCTTTCACTCGGTGCTGCAGCAGGCTTTACCGATGTTCCCACCATGATGGAAACGATGAACAAATTCCTCGAATCCGACATTCAGATTATTATCGCTGCCGGCAACGATACAAACAATGCATACGGCAACAGGTGGGGCATGAACATGTCTCTTCTTCCGAACCCCGATACCGGTCTCGTCGGTACTCCGTCAACGTACAGTGCTGCCATCTCCGTTGCTTCCGTTGATAACGACGGTTACGAACAGCTGTACATCACTGTCGGCGGGGCGGATTTCGGCTATCAGGATACAGCAGCAACCTCTGCAACAAGCTTCATTGCAAATTTCAGAAACCGTGAACTTGAATATGTTATGGTTCCCGGTTACGGCACTGAGGCAGATTATGCAGGCATTGACGTAAACGGTAAGGTCGCCGTTGTTTCACGAGGAGGCAATTCTTTCCCTGAAAAGCAGAGCATAGCTCAGGCTAACGGTGCAATTGCATGTGTCGTTTACAACAACACCATGGGCATTGTAAACATGCAGATAAATGACGGTGCGGGCAATATCCCTGCTGTAAGCGTAACGAAAGCGGCAGGTCAGGCTTTGCTTACCCAAGCAGAATCAGGCAATGCCGTGTTCAGAGTTTGCAATGCGGACACACAGCTTTTCCATATCGACAGAACGATAAGCAGCTTCTCTTCCTGGGGAGTAACCCCGGATTTGAAGCTTAAGCCTGAAATTTCAGGCGTCGGCGGAAGTATTTATTCGACGGTCGATCCTGCAATATCGGGTTCTTATTACGGAAACATGAGCGGAACGTCGATGGCATCACCGCAGATTGCAGGTGCAATGGCTGTTCTTATCCAGTATTTGGATGAAAACTATCCTGAACTTTCCGGGGCTGAACAAAGGCGAGTTGCTGCGGCTCTGCTTATGAGCACCGCAAATCCCCTGTTTGCAACCGACACACTTGAGTATTCACCTCGTGCACAGGGCAGCGGCCTTGCCGATTTGGTTAAGGCAACCACAACAAAGGCATACCTTACCGGCACTTCTGCTTCAGAGGGAAGACCGAAGGCTGAAATAGGAGATAATGACAGTAAAGACGGCATTTTCAATTTCAGTTTCGAAATCAACAACCTCACGGACGAAGCTTTGACCTATACGCTTGACAGCTCTCTTCTGACTGAAAGCATTTACGGAGATAGGTTTATTGCCGCTGCACCTTACGGTCTTACGACCCGTGTAACGTTTGAAGGAGGAAATACCGTTAACGTTCCGGCAAACGGCAGGGTAACAGTTAATGCGGAAATCAGTTTGACTGATGCCGACAAAGAATACATGAACAGATTCCCCAACGGAATATTCGTTGAAGGCTTTGTCTATGCCGTTCCTGTTTCAGGTTCGGAAGCTGAACAACCCGTTTCGCTGGTAATGCCCATTGTCGGTTTCTACGGCGATTGGTCCGCGGCGGACATTTTCGACAGCGAAAAAGAATCGGAATACAGTCTCTATCCCGTCAGGATATTCACCAACAACGCACAGCTCGGCACAAACCCGTACATCAGAACCGGCAGAGCAGGAGATGCATATAATGCATTTTCCTACAGCAATCCCCTCGCTGAAATTGATTACGGTATGTTAAGAAATGCGCGCACTCTCCGGATCACCGTGACCGACAGGAATACGGGCGATGTTTACTTTGACATCAGCGGAGAATACCAGACAAAGAGCTACTATAACGCTGCTTACGGACAGGTTATTCCAGGCTACCTGCTTGCGGGAGAAGGTGACGTTTGGGACGGGAAAGACTTGGACGGCAACGAGCTTCCCGACGGAACTGTTGTAACATACAAAATGGAAGCTTATCTCGATGACGGCGACGATTTTGTTGACGACAGCATCGTATTTGATGTGACTCTCGACTCCGCCGCACCGCAAATACTGAATGGCGCGGATCTGCAGTCCGCAGTTTCTTTCGACGAAGAAAACGGACGTACCTATCTTAACCTTGAGCTGCTTGAAAATCGCTACATTGCGGCAGTTCTTTTTGAAAGCAGCAACGGCACGATCATGGGCAAGTTCGAGGTTGAAAACACTCCGGGAGAAGTTTTCAGCGGAAGGTTTGACATTACCGGCTTCGGCAATGAATTTACCGTTGTTGTTGCTGATTACGCCTGCAACGAAACTGTTATCGATGCATTCCTTAACCTCGGCGATCATACCGGCGGCGACACAGGTCCCGTTGCGTTGGACAGCAGTCGCATTTACGGATGTGAGACTTACGATGCGGCAGCGGTTGAAGGCGGTTGGTTCAGTGCGAATAAAACTGACCTCTCCGATGCGAGAAACGAAACATTCGATTCTGCGAACAGGTATTATTCAGCCGAATATGTTAACGGCTATCTTATCGCGCAGAATGCGGGGACCGGGTCACTGGAGCTGGTGACTCCGTCGGGAACCTATTGGAAAACAAAGACTCTTGTTGCTCAAAGCGGCAAAGTCGGCGAAAACGGCGTATGGGTTCTTTACGATATGGCAATGGATTACTCCGATACAAGAACAGCTCTGCTTGATCCGTGGGATTCCGCTTCCGGAACCGACTTCCTTCTTGCCGTCGGTTGGGCATACAAGGGAGATAACAATAACGACGGAAAGGACGATGGTTACAATGCATTGTACAAGATTTGGACTTCCAAGTGGAACAACCAGGTCTTTGTTGACGAGATTGGGCCGATCACGGGCGAAAACGGTTCATCGGAGATTCTCTGTCTCGGAATAACGACCGAAGGCAGCATCTACGGTATCGGTACAAACGGCTGTCTGTATGCATTGGAACTCAATGCAGCCGGCAACGGTGCGGAAACCGTACTCATTGGGGAAACAGATTTTGTAAATTATCCAGGTTTTGGCGGAGCAAACGTTATTCAGTCAATGGGCTACGACCACAACACGGATACAATGTACTGGTTTGCACACAGTCAGGTTCCTCAGGGTGCCGTATATGTAAATATTAACGTAACGTATACCGTCAACCTCGAAACTGCTGCATGCACCGAAGTCGGAACCTACGGCCCCGGCGGTCAAACATGTTTGTTCATTCCAAACAGCATTGAATCCGATCTCTTCCAAATGGGAATCAATGCGACCGGGTTCTCACTTGAGCCGTATTCCACAACAATGGTTCAAAATCAGACTCGTCAGATTAAAGTCGCGTGGCAGCCGTGGAATGCACAAGCAAACGGCGTCATGTGGTCAACATCAAATGAGAACATTGCCGTTGTTGATGCCAATGGCTTTGTAACGGCAGTTTCGGAAGGAGACGCAGTTATCACCGCAACGGGTCAGGTATGGGATCCCTATCATTGGGATAATGAAACCGGCACAACGGTACCCACTTGGGTGGATTACAGTTCGGAGTGCAAGATCAAAGTCGTGAAAGCGGAGGATGCCCTCTACGGCTTTGTTGTTGAAGATTTTTCAAACATCGGCAACCGATTCACATGGTTCACGTATGCTGACAAAACACCCACTGCAATAACATCACTCGGAAAACCCATGGTAACATATTACGATCCGACATCCGGAGAAAATGTCACTGCCAATGCGCTCTGGCAGGGCGGTGCATATTACAACGGATATGTTTACACTGTAATGGTGCAGGCACGTACCGCTCCGGACGGAACTCTCGGCGGTGCTTCGGTGCTTTATCGCAGTCTTGTTACAAAGGGTGCGGTTCCCACTGAAACTGTAATCGGCGAACCGGAAGAAATCGGATACACCATCGGTATTGAAGTTGGAAACATCGGCTTTGATTACAACACCGGTCGTATGTACGGCGTTGATCTTACAAACGGCGGTTTGTGCATTGTGGATCTTGAAACGGGGTCGATTGACCCGCTCGGAACTTTCTCCGGCGATATTGGCGGACCCGCCATTGCAACGGCAATGTGCGTCACGGCAGAAGGAATGATCGTCATTGCAGACATGAGTTCAACTCTTTACTCTGTTGATGCCGATACTTTGTCAACAACCCGTCTCGGCAGTGCTTCGGGTGACAGCTGGTTCTATGCAGGCATGACTTATGACTACAACACCGGCAACATCTATTGGAACCCGTGCATGAACAAGGGACTTTCACCCCTCTACCTTGTCACACTCGGTCCGGACGAATGGGAACCCGAAAGGACGACCGCAACCATTATTGACATGGGCGATGTGTCAACAAAGGCCGGTGTAGAGCAAACGGTTATTTTCACCATTCCCGACAATGAACCTGAAACGCAGATCATTCCCGTTGAAAGCATTACGATAACCAACGGTGAGTCGGCTGTAGGTCTTGCCGGAGGGACGCTCCAACTCAACGTTGTGACGGAACCTCTCAGACCTACCAACCAGGTTAAAACATGGGTATCTTCCGACGAAGAAGTTGTCGTTGTCGATAGATTCGGCAAACTGACATTTATGGGCATTGGTACGGCAACCGTTACGGTTACGACGAGAAACAAAAACGATGACACATTGTACACTGACTCCATAGAGATTACGGTTCTTGAAGCAGCCGGCGAATTTAAGGCCTTCCTTAACCTCGACCAGGGAGGAACAAGCTACTATGATTTCTGGATTCACGGCAATGATTATGACCTTAGGCACATGCTTGTTGACAAGAGCATGATAAGCGTCTACTCGCTGCGTTCGGGCGTTTACTATGACGGTTACTACTATGCCTTCAATGATAAGGGAGCTTTCCTCAGGATTGATGAAAACGACCTCTCGGCTTACACAACAATAGGTACGGCGAACATTGATACTTACAATGATCAGATTACCGCGCTTGCAATGGATTATGCATCAGGTACATTGTACGGCCTTACGCTTCACCATACCTACGAGTACAGCACCGATCAGGCAGTTCAGTGCCCTGCGTCGCTTGTGACGGTTGACCTGAATACCGGCAGTGTAAACGTTATTGCACAGCTCGATTTTAACAGACCTGTATATGCTCTTGCATGTGATGCGCAGGGACAGCTCTATGCAGCAGGATCTCCTTCAAACGACTCTTCACAGACCGTTATATATACGGTGGATAAGGTGACGGGCGAGTATGAGGAGTTCATGACGATTGCAGGCGCAGGTGTCTTCACGGGCAACAACTACTACGGCAACATGCAGTACAATTCTCAGATGGCGTATGACTATGGTACGAACAGACTGTATCTCAATGCAACATACAGCACACAGGGGCTTAAGTATGCAAGCGGCGTTGTAATGATTCAGCTTGGCGAGGAACCGTATTCGGTAAATCTCGGAGGAATCAGCCTCTACACACGCGAAGGTTCATCCATTAAGTACGGTGAAGCATTCTTAGGACTTATGGCCTTCATTCCGGATGAGAGTGAGTTGCCGCAGAGCACCGTTAACGGCATATTGCTTAACAAGACTTCTGCTCGCACTTATGTAGGCGGAACTGCACAGCTTGAAGCGAGGGTACGTCCTTCAAACGCGGCAGATACGAGCGTAACTTGGACGTCGGCTGATGAAAGTATTGCAGTCGTTGACGAAAACGGTCTTGTAACCGGTGCTGCAGTCGGCAGCACTGTAATAACGGTCACAAGCAACCAAACAGGTGTATCTGCACAATGCACGGTTGAAATAGTTGAACAGCCCGGGGCTTCCTCCGTTGCATACACTGTTTCGGCAAACAGAGATGCTTTGATCGCATTCAATCCCGCTCTGCCCGCACAGACGGCGATAACCATCGCTGAATTCAGCGGCGGTTCGATGATTAAGGGCCTTGCATACGGCGATAACTTCCTGTTCTATGTCGTTGAAAGCGGAGCTTCTTATCAACTCTACCGATACGACATACTGACCCGCCAAAGCGTGAGCTTAGGCGGTCTCGAAGCATGGACGGGCATCAACGATATTGCATACGATCCGGATAACGAACTTCTTTATGCAGTCGGCGGATTCTACATGTTCCAATACAATACTGCAACTTTGCAGGCGGGCGGAACAAATTATATGTCCGGTTACATTATGGATTCCGATTACTGCACAATGGTCGGTGTTGCAGTGAAGGACGGTGCTGTTTACGCAATGGGCAATGATTGGGCAACCTCTGTTCCCAAGCTTATTAGGTACTCCGACAAGTATCTTACGGACAGGACAGTCGTTATGTCGGGCGTTGGCGTTAATGTCTATGCGGGTGCAACCGAAATGGCTTATGATGCAACCACCGATCTCTTCTACATAACGGATGCTTCAAACAACATCTACTCAATGACGGACACCGGAGAGACTCATTTTGTGGACATTCTCGGCAGCGGTATCGACATCAACGGCCTTGCTATTAACTCAACTCCGAGTTATTCTGTAAGGTACACCGATGGTGTGGATGGCGAAGTTATCTTTGCAGATCAGCAGTACTTTGCTCAGGAGGGTTCGCATACTCCGAACTTCAACGGAACTCCCATGCGTGCAGGCTATTCATTTGCGGGGTGGACACCCGAGGTTGCGGAATTTGTTACCGAAAACGTTGTGTATACAGCAACGTGGACGATTAACGACTATACCATCACCTTCGACGCACGCGGCGGCGAAGTCAGTCCTGCGGAAATCACAGTAACTTACGGTCAACCCGTTGGTACATTGCCTGTTCCCACCCGTGAAGGATTTGACTTCATAGGTTGGTTTGATGAGAACGGCACAAGGTATACTGATGAAACTGTTTATCTTGTTGACGGCAATATCACACTGAACGCACGCTGGTCCATGACTGCTTACACAGTGACTTTCGTTGACAGCCTCAACAACAATGCGGTTATCGGCACGCTGACTGTGGGCAGGGGAGATGTTATCGATTCGGGCGAATTCCCCGCTGCACCTGAACATCAGGGTTATGTCTTCTGCGGATGGGATTACGACGGAGAACCCGTTATGAACGATATGACAGTTTCTACCGTCTACCATTTGCTCGGAGATGTCGATATGGACGGCTGCATCAGTGGCATTGATGCTCTTATGGTGCTTCGTAAAGCGATGGGCATTATTGAACTCACCGAGAATCAGTGCCGCCTTGCCGATGTCGATTTCAACGGTGAGGTAACGGTGAATGATGCTGTCAGGATACTGCGTCACACACTCGGCATTGAACTGCTCGGATAAGCTGTGATGCAAATTAAAAAACAGCGTTCCGCAAACGGCGGCATCGGATAAGAAAACATTGCAGAAGTCAGTAGAATCAATGTCTTTCACGGTGCGAGCACGGTGCGGAATCGAAACAATCAAATACTGACAAGCTCAAAGGAGCTGCTGCAAAATCAAGTGATGTTTGCAGCAGCTCCGTTTTTCGAAAGACGGCATCGGAAGAACCAATGATTCGAACGGTTCAATCGAGGCCGCCCCGGAGATTCAAATCAATGCTGAGTACGTCTTCTTGCTGAGAGGAAGTGCATTGGCAGAAAATGAAGCTTGCTCCTGAACAATGAACAGTCTCTTTATCCACCACGCAGATGCGGCGTGAGAAGGCCGCAGCTTGTGTCTGCGACAATACGAAACCGATTCATTGTACGTCCTCTTAATAATAAGAAGCATTTCACCCGATTTTGCAAATCGACACAGGTATTTTATCAGGTTTTTATTATTCCGTCAGCAGCTTTCGAAAAACCCGTTAAAAGCTTATACAAAACAGTTGAAAGTTTAACGAGAAACGTGTATAATATTTGCATGGAAAAGGAAGTGAACAGCCTGATAGAGAATATTGAGGGTTTCCGCTTGCCGCGTTATGAGCAGATCCCGAACGTCGGGCTTTATCTGGAGCAGGTGGTGCGCTATGTCAACGCTCACCTTGCGCCGTTGGGGGAATCGGAGTTGACAAGCTCCATGGTGAGCAATTATGTGAAACAGGGTCTGATCCCATCCCCGATAAAGAAGGCATACACAGCGGAACACCTCGCACGACTCCTGTTCATTGCCGTAGTCAAGCCCGTTGTCCGGCTTGAAGGGCTTCGATTGATGTTCGGCATACAGGAGGATAACTATCCCCTTCAGACCGCCTATGACTATTTCTGTGATGAATTTGAGAATATGCTCGGTGCAGCGTTCGGCATAGCCCCGGCGAGAGATGGAATCGGTAAGACGCAGTCCGATGCAAAGGATCTTCTTCGCAACACGATTCTGGCCACCGTCAACAAGGTTTATCTGGATCGATACCTGGAGGATTATCAAAAGCGGCGGGAAAAGGAGATTCACAGACAGGAATAGGAATCGGTGCAGGGCATTGTATTCATACGGTCACCTGACACATGCAAGAGGTTACTGCTTGTTATACGAGTTTATTTGCTTGTAGCCGAATGTTCATAGCACTTCGCATGGCAGGAGAAAAGCATTGCACAAGCAAGCTCCCAATCTTTATTCAATCTTAATGCGCTGCAAATGTCCCTTATCCAACCTTAAAGTCTCCGACCGTATAATATAACGATAACAGAAATAAGGAGATGCCTTTATGCCGGAAGAGAACATTCGTCGAAAACGTCGTCTTTCGTCTTTTCAAATTATAATACTTGGCTTTGCCGGGGTCATTCTGCTCGGAGCGTTGCTGCTGATGCTGCCGATCTCTACGAATGGAAGGAATGTAACTCCATTCAATGAAACTCTGTTTACCGCGACCTCTGCCGTGTGTGTGACGGGGCTTGTGGTGCAGGATACAGGCAGCTACTGGTCCGCCTTTGGGCAAGCGGTCATTCTGACGCTGATCCAGATCGGAGGACTTGGCGTTGTGACTGTCGCAGCGTCGTTTGCGCTGCTGTCCGGGCGAAAAATCTCTCTGATGCAGCGCAGCACCATGAAGGATGCAATCTCAGCACCAAAGGTAGGCGGGATCGTCCGTCTTACGCGCTTTATCTTGCGAGGGACGTTTCTGATTGAACTGCTGGGGGCGCTTGCCATGCTGCCGGCGTTCTGCCGGGACTATGGATGGCGCGGCGTCTGGATGGCGGTGTTTCATTCCATATCTGCTTTTTGCAACGCCGGATTTGACATTCTTGGGACAGAAAACAATCTCTATCCGTCCCTTACCGGTTACGCCGGCAGTCCGGGAATCAATATCACGATTATGCTGCTGATCGTGATCGGCGGCATCGGATTTCTGACATGGGACGATGTCTGCGAAAACAAGTGGCGGTTTCACCGCTACCGGATGCAGAGCAAGGTGATCCTTGTCACGACATTCGCACTGATCGTCCTTCCGGCGTTGTTGTTCTTCTTCTTAGACTTTGATGCGCTTCCCCTTGGAGAGCGGATCCAGGCAGCTCTGTTCCAGTCGATCACACCGAGGACCGCGGGCTTCAACACAGTAACGCTGTCCGCGATGTCCGGTGCGTCGCAGGGCGTGATGATCCTTTTGATGCTCGTCGGCGGTTCTCCGGGTTCTACGGCAGGCGGCATGAAAACAACGACGCTGGCGGTCTTGGTTGCCAATGCTGCTGCGACCTTCCGCCGGCGTGAGAGCGCTCAATTTTTCGGACGCAGAGTCGATTGCGGCGCCGTCAAGACCGCTGCGACAATTCTGATGATGTACCTTGCACTGTTCTTTGGCGGTGCTGCCTTTATCAGTGTATATGAGAATCTTCCGCTGTCTGCCTGCCTGTATGAAACTGCGTCGGCTGTCGGTACGGTGGGATTGACGCTTGGTATCACGCCGCAGCTGCGCATTCCGTCGCAAATTGTGCTGATCACGCTCATGTATCTGGGCAGAGTCGGCGGTCTTACCCTCATTTATGCGGCACTTTCCAGCAAAAAAGTGGGGAATGCAAGGCTGCCGCAGGAAAAAATAACGATTGGATAAGGAGCCTTTTCACATGAAAAACATTCTATTGATTGGCACAGGCCGCTTCGGACGGCATATCGCAGTACAGCTTTCTCAGCTGGGGCATCAGGTCATGGCGGTCGATACAAACGAGGAACGAATCAATGATGTGCTGCCGTATGTCACCAACGCACAAATTGGCGACAGTACAAACGCGGAGTTTCTTCGCTCTCTCGGCATCGGAAATTTTGACGTCTGCTTCGTGACCGTCAGCGGTAACTTTCAGAACTCGCTGGAAACCACCTCGCTGCTGAAGGATCTGGGTGCGAAGTGTGTGGTGTCGCGTGCCGAGAGGGATGTACAGGCGAAGTTTCTGCTTCGCAACGGTGCAGACCATGTGGTCTACCCGGAAAAACAGGTGGCAAAATGGGCAGCAATTCGATATACTTCCGATCATATTTTCGACTACATAGAGATCGATGATCAGCACGCCATTTTTGAGGTGGAAGTGCCGGAATGCTGGGTCGGGAAAAGTATTGGCGAACTGGATATCCGCAGAAAGTTTGGAATCAACATTCTTGGCATCAAACGTTCGGGAAAAACCGACGTTACAATTACACCGGATACGGTGCTGTCAGGGGAAATAACAATTTTAGCACTGGGTGAATATAAGGCGCTGCAAAAGTGTTTCCGGATATGAACGGACGGTGAGGGTATGTGGAAGATGTTGTTTTGATCGTCGGAGCAGCCATGATATTTCTGTTTGGCTGGTTTCTGATGAAACGTCTGGATCAATTTCTGGCGGAAAATCAGAAACGAATAGAGGAAGCGTCCGAACAACAGCAGCATGAGCCGTGCATGCATCTGGTCGGAGATATTTCTCCTGACGAACTTGAGGAAAAGCTTTCCCGGTTTCGCAGCAGTCATACCCATGTAGAAATCGTGATCTATGATTCAGAGCAAATTTCTTTTCCGAACAGCGAATCCGATTGGACGCAGTAGAAACCTTCACATTTTGGTGCTGTAATATCGTTTAAGAGGGGCGGTGAAAATGTGCAGAACAAAGGAAATGAAATACCAAAAGAGCATATTCTTGTGTGCCTGTCCTCGTCTCCGTCCAATGAACGCATTGTGCGAATGGCAGGGAAAATGGCGCAGGCATTTCGCGGCAGCCTTACCGCGCTCTATGTGCAGACCCCCGGAGACGCTGATATGAACGCGGAAGATACCGTTCGCTTGCAGGCGAATATGCGTCTGGCTCAGCAGCTTGGCGCAGAGATCGTCACAACGCATGGTGAAGATGTGGCAACACAGATCGCGGAATATGTGCGGCTCTCTGATGTGACCAAAATTGTGATTGGGCGAAGCGGCGTACAGCGGCGGCATTTTTGGAGTGAACCGACGCTGACAGAACGGCTCATTACGCTTGCACCAGAGGTGGACATTCATATCATTCCGGATGTGGAAGCCTATAAGAGCTACCGCAGGAAACGGCTGCTTACCATCCGTCCGGCGTTTCCGACCGCATGGGAACTGCTTCTGACCATCGGGATTCTGGCAGCTGCGACGGTCATCGGATGGGTCTTTCTGCGGCTCGGCTTTGCAAATGCCAATATCATCATGGTTTACCTGCTGGGGGTGCTTCTGACTTCCGCTTTTACCAGCGGATATACCTGCGGTGTGCTGTCCGCTTTTTTGAGTGTCATCCTGTTCAATTATTTTCTGACGGAACCCCGGCTGTCTTTGGCAGCCTATGGCAGCAAATACCCAATAACCTTTGCCGTCATGTTTGCAGCGGCGCTTTTGACCGGTACGCTTGCCGCAAAGCTCAAAGCCCATGCGCAGCTATCCGCGCGGGACGCTTATCGCACGAAGCTCCTTTTTGATATGAACAGGCAGCTCCAAAAGGCCGAAACGCCGGAGGAGGTCTATCGGATTACCGCAACGCAGATACAAAAGCTCATGCAGCGGGACATCCTGATTTATCCGGTGCAGGGCGGTGTACCGGCTCAAGGGATCATTTACCCGGCTGACGGAAGCAGCCCATACAGCGCCCCGGACACGGATCGGGAGCAGGATGCGATCTGCTGGGTCTGGCAGAACCGGAAACGTGCCGGAGCAACGACGCAAAACTTTCCAAAAGCAAAACGGCTGTATCTTGCCATTCGTACCGGGCAGCAGATTTACGGTGTTGTCGGGATTCCGATGGAGAAGCAAACGCAGCCTGACGCATTTACATCCAGCGTGCTGTTTTCCATTCTCGGCGAGTGCGCTCTGGCGCTGGAAAGCCTACGCAACGCCGAAGAAAAGGAAAAAGCCGCCGTCCTTGCAAAGAACGAACAGCTTCGTGCAAACCTTCTGCGTTCAATTTCCCATGACCTTAGGACCCCGCTGACCTCCATTTCCGGCAACGCGGATACGCTGCTGCACAGCTATAACGTGCTGGATGAACAAACGCGGAAACAGATTTTTACGGACATTTATGACGATGCGCAATGGCTGACGGGACTGGTTGAGAACTTGCTTTCCATTACGAAAATCGCGGACGGCAGCGTCAAGCTGCGCCTTTCCGATCAGGTCGTGGACGACATCGTATCGGAATCGCTCCGACATATTGACCGAAGATCCGCAGAACATCACATCACAGTGGATTGTGGAGATGTACCGTTGCTGGCGCGGGTAGATGCGGGACTCATCATGCAGGTGCTTATCAACTTGGTGAACAATGCTGTCAAATATACTCCGGCAGGCTCGAACATCCGAATCACGGCGATCCGGCGGGGAAATGCGGCTGAGATCTGCGTCAGCGACAACGGCCCCGGTATCCCGGATGAATTGAAGGAACGTGTTTTTGAAATGTTCTTTACCGGAGGCAATCCAATTGGTGACAGCCGCCGAAGTCTCGGGCTTGGACTTACGCTCTGTCAAGCCATTCTCCATGCACATAACGGCGAAATGACGTTGAAAGACAATTCGCCGCAGGGCTGCATCTTTTCCTTTACAGTACCGCTCAGTGAGGTGAACTTAAATGAATAAGCCGCTCGTCCTCGTTGTGGAAGATGATACATCGGTGCGCAATCTTATCACAACGACGCTGAAAACTTACGAATACAGGTATCTCTCGGCTCAAAACGGCGCAAGCGCCGTGATGGAGGCGTTGTCTCATAATCCGGATATTGTGCTGCTTGATCTGGGACTCCCGGATATGGACGGCGTGGAGATCATACGGAAAATCCGTTCGTGGTCGAATATGCCGATCATTGTGATCAGTGCCAGAACGGAGGATTCCGATAAAATCGGGGCGCTGGATGCCGGGGCGGACGATTACCTGACGAAGCCCTTTTCCGTGGACGAACTGTTGGCGCGGCTGCGGGTGACGCAGCGAAGACTGTCGCTGATGAAAACAAATGCGGCGCAGGATTCTCCGGTTTTTACAAACGGTGCGCTGAAAATCGACTATGCGGCAGGCTGCGCATATCTTGATGGTGCAGAACTGCACCTGACACCCATTGAATACAAGCTGCTGTGCCTGCTCTCAAAAAATGTGGGCAAGGTTCTGACGCATACCTACATCACGCAGCAGATCTGGGGCAGCAGTTGGGAAAACGATATTGCTTCTCTGCGGGTATTTATGGCGACTCTGCGCAAAAAGCTGGAAAATGGGAAAGGCGGGCAGCAATACATACAAACGCACATCGGCATCGGCTATCGGATGCTGCGGGTCGAGTGAGCAATTCCTGAACTCAAAACTCAGGAATGAATGGTGTAGATTTCTCGATTTGGCACCACCTTTCATTTGCATGTTGTGGCCATACCATTCTGCCGCAAATGAGCTGACCATCGTTGTAACGGGGCTGTTGCATTAGTCCCCAAAACAAAACCGGGCAACTCAAGAAGGGTTGTCCGGTTTGCTGCTTTCGTGTATAATTAAATTGCTCAAAAACCAACGGAAAGCGATCTGATTATACAATGAAAACGAGCAAAAATCAAGCAGTCATGCCAATAAATGTTGCAGCAATGATTGACGAAAACGATCCAGTATTTAATCGGAAGAGTTATTCAAAGACGGACCTCGAAGCAACTTTTATGAGAATGAAAGACGACCACATGGGAAACGGACAGCTCAAACCCGGGTACAATCTTCAGATAGGCGTTGAAAGCGAGTATATAGTTGGTCTCTGATTATTTTCGAACCCGAACGACACAACAACATTGATACCATTCCTTGAACGAACAGCGGAAGGAACCGGCCGAAGGCACGGCAATATCGTTGCGGATGCAGGGTATGCAAGCGAGGAAAACTACACTTACCTTGAAAGCATGGAGCAAAATGCATACATCAAACCGGCGGATCATGAACTGAAGAAAACAAGGAAATTCAAGAAAAAATCTATCACAAGGATGATATGCCGTACAATGCGGAGAGTGACAGCTTTACATGCTCGAATGACAAAAGACTGCTTCATGCATATGACAGAGCCGGAAAGACTGATAACGGCTGCATGATATTGAAAAGTTATTATGTTTGTGAGGACTGTTCCGGCTGCTCCCGCAGGGAAAACTGCTTTAAGGGACAGTACGAGAACCGTAAAACAGAACTTTCAAAAACAATGCGTCGTCAAAAAGATGGAGCAGAAAAACGCATTTCAACCGATAAAGGCATTCTTCTCCGAATGAACCGTTCGATCCAAGTTGAAGGTGCTTTCGGCGTTTTAAAACAGGATTACGGGTTCGGAAGATTCCTCACCCGAGGGAAGACCAACAACGAAACCCGCCTTTTTATCCTCGCAACAGCATTCAATATCCGAAACCTTTGCAGTCGGCTTGCTGACGGACGATTCGGGAAAGCACTGTTCGAACCGAAAACAGCCTGACATAACCTTCCGAGAACAACAAAACCTGAGCAGGTCTGTTTGCCGTACACAAAAATCACACTTTCTGCATGAGCCGGCTTCGCTTGAAACGAAAAATGTAATGTCCGGCACTCCACGGATTGCCCTCCTAAAAAAAGAAAGGTGCTGCTGCAAATATGACTTGATTTTGCAACAGCCCCAATGCTTGCTGGTACATAGCAGATTACTTGCAGTATGTAAACATTTTGTGAACATTTGGAGGGGCTTCTCTCCCCCCAACTGTTACTCTCACGGTAAAGGAGGCAACTATGGGAAAGATCAAGCTGATTGTTCACGAGTGTTTCGCAGGCAAGCAAAATCCGGAAGATGTCTTTACAACTGTATTTTGCAAAGCGTTGCCGTTCCAGCGTCATAGCTGAAACGGAGGATATTGGTGCTGCTGCCGGAACCCACCGTCATGCCTATAAGAAGGCTGCCGTTGTAATAATAGCTTGTTAAGATTCCATCGGAGTTTTTCTGTGTGCATATGCCGTCCTCGTTGTATGCAAAGTTGACATACTTTCCTGACTTGCCCCAATACTTGAGCTGTTTGCCCGCCCAAGTCATGGTCGCACCGAGGTAGCACGTCGGATTGCCCATTTCATCATATGAAACAGTGTTGTTTTGCTTGGAGCCGGTCGATACCGTTCCGTCAGTGACCGCCGTAAGCAGATCGCCCCATTGCGAATCGGTGTACTGATATTCCGCAACGGTGATCCCGAGCTTGTTCGCAATTG
>ENA-UOJC01002081-UOJC01002081.1-human-gut-metagenome-genome-assembly--contig:-C104-NODE-2081-length-23076-cov-11.885670_pt1 | contig 23076 bp, 18 predicted proteins | sample MGYA00242339_ERZ723886 | MGnify/ENA metagenome assembly ERZ723886 | reverse complement strand
CATAGCGGCAGTGGGTTTTAGGTATTGCAGAAGAATCCCACCTACCCACTTTAAAAAGGGGGCAACTTACCAGCCTCCACTCGTAAGGGAAGCATCACATAGCGGCAGTGGGTTTTAGGTATTGCAGAAGAATCCCACCTACCCCCTTTAAAAAAGGGGCAACTTATCCACTCACTTCGTAAGGGAAGTATCACATAGCGGCGGTGGGTTTTAGGTATTGCAGAAGAATCCCACCTACCCACTTTAAAAAAGGGGGCAACTTATCAGCCTCCCTTCGTAAGGGAGGTGCCGCATAGCGGCAGTGGGTTTTAGGTATTGCAGAAGAATCCCACCTACCCACTTTAAAAAGGGGGCAACTTACCAGCCTCCACTCGTAAGGGAAGCATCACATAGCGGCAGTGGGTTTTAGGTATTGCAGAAGAATCCCACCTACCCCCTTTAAAAAAGGGGCAACTTATCAGCCTCCCTTCGTAAGGGAGGTGCCGCATAGCGGCGGTGGGTTTTATACAAAAAAGGAGGATGTTTGAACATCCCCCTTTTCTTCATTTATTTAATTGCATCAATGCATTCTTCACAGATACCGTCAGAATTAAGCTTTCTGTATTTCCAGCATCTTGCACATTTTTCACCTTCTGCTTTAGTTACCCAGACGGTGTAATCATCTTCTTTATATTCATTAAGCACACAAGAAGGTTTTTCATCCGTCACATAAGCCTGTGAAGTAATAAAGATATTACATAATTCATCTTCGTCGGCTTTAAGCACAGAATTATCTTTAACACTGACATAAACCGCCACTTCTAAAGAACTTCCTACTTTTTTATCTGCTCTTAAAGGCTCGATTGCACGGGTAACAACTTCTCTGGCCTTGAGAATTTTTACAAAATCTTCTTCCAGTTTCGGGTTGTTCCATTCAGCCTTAGCTTTTGGCCAATTTGAAAGAAGAATACTTTCCAGTCCGTCTTTTTGACATTCAGGAACACTCATCCAGATATCTTCTGCCTGATGAGGCATTACAGGAACCAGTATTCTTACAAGGGTCTGCAATACTTCATACAAAACAGTCTGACAAGCACGACGGGAAAGTGATTTTTTACCGGCCGTGTATAGTCTGTCTTTTACAATATCAAGATAGAATGAACTTAAGTCAACTGCCGCAAAATTTTGAAGCTGTTGGAAATACTTGTAGAACTCATAATTGTCAAAGGCTTCCGTAACATTTTCAATAAGCTGATTCAATTTATGAAGTGCAAATTTATCAAGTTCTTTCAAATCTTCATATTTTACATAGTCAACCGCAGGATCAAAGTCAAACAAGTTTCCGACCAAAAATCTTGAAGTGTTTCGTGTTTTCTTAAAGATTTCCGCAAGCTGTTTGATAATATTGTTACCGATTTTTGTATCATTTCTGTAGTCAACTGATGCAGCCCATAGTCTTAGAATATCTGCCCCGTATGTATTAATAATTTCATCAGGTCTGATATAATTTCCGAGCGACTTGGACATTTTTCTTCCGTCCTCTCCGAAAACAAACCCGTGAGTAAGCACTGATTTATAAGGAGCAATGCCCTGAGTTGCAACCGATGTTAACAGTGAAGACTGGAACCAGCCTCTATGCTGATCTGAACCTTCCAGATACATCTCAACCGGAGTGGTGCCCAGTTCGGCAGAACGCTTGTTTACAACGGCACGCCATGTAATACCCGAATCAAACCAAACATCCATAATATCGTTTTCTTTTTTAAAGTGAGTTTTTCCGCATTTCGGACATTTGAAACCTTTCGGTAATAAATCTTCTGCCGGATATTTAACCCACGCATCAGAACTTTCTTTTTCAAATATTTTTGCAACATTTTCTATTGTTTCATCTGTTACGATAACTTCACCGCAATCTTCACAATAGAATACAGGAATAGGAACACCCCATGCACGCTGACGTGAAATACACCAGTCTGTACGTCCTGCAACCATGTTAGAAATTCTGGCTTCACCGCTTGCCGGTATCCATTTAACACCCTTAATTGCCTCAAGTGTTTGTTCTCTGAACTTATCAACTTTAACAAACCATTGCGGAGTTGCCCTGTAGATTACAGGATTCTTACATCTCCAGCAATGAGGATAACTGTGATTGATATCAGCCTGTGAAAGCAATGCCCCGCAATTTTTAAGTTTTTCAATAACGATTGAGTTGCCTTTGTAATAAGGAACACCTTCCAAATCTTTATCGTTGACGGCTTCTGTCCAAACACCTCTGCTGTCTAACGGAGAAAATACTTCAATACCATATCTGCATCCGACCTCATAGTCCTCAAGACCGTGTCCCGGGGCTGTGTGTACAGAACCGGTACCTGCATCCAGAGTAACATGTTCGCCTAAAATTATCGGAGATTTTCTGTCAAAAAGCGGATGTTTTGTATTCAAAAGTTCCAAATCCTGCCCTCTGCAAGTTCCGATAACCTTAATGTCAGATTCATCCCATTCAACATCTTTCAGGAAACTTGCCAAAAGTTCCTGAGCCGTAACATAAATATCACCCTTATATTCAAAGAAAGTATATTCAAATTTCGGGTGCATACTGATTGCCATATTTGAAGGAATTGTCCACGGGGTCGTCGTCCAGATTACTGAGTATATGTCTTTATCCGCCGTACCCGCAATCAATTTATTGATTTTTTCAGTTGATTCTTCATCAAATTTAAAGCGGACATAAATTGATGTTGAAGTATGATCAGCATATTCAACTTCTGCTTCAGCAAGAGCTGTTTCACAGGATGCACACCAGTAAACAGGTTTCATACCCTTTTCAATATAACCCTTTTTATACATCTCGCCGAAAACTCTTATCTGCTCTGCTTCAAATTCAGGATTAATAGTTAAATAAGGATGTTCCCAATCACCAAGAACACCGAGACGCTTAAATTCACTCTCCTGACCCTTCAGATTTTTATGAGCAAACTCACGGCATTTTGCACGAAGTTCCACTGGAGTAAGGGCATTTCGTCCGCCTTTAATATTTTTTACAACAGCATTTTCAATAGGCAGACCATGACCGTCGTAACCCGGAACATACGGTGTATAAAAACCGGATTGTGCCTTATACTTTAATAAAATATCTTTAAGAATTTTGTTTAAAGCCGTTCCTACATGAATTTTTTCGGAACTCAAATAAGGAGGGCCGTCATGTAAAATGAATTTATTTGCCTTATCACGATTGTTAATAATTTTGTTATAAATATCATGTTCTTCCCAGAACTTTTGAATTTCAAGTTCTCTGACCGTAGCATTCGCTCTCATTGCCAGTGTGGTTTGAGGCAAATTTAAAGTGTCCTTTAATTCCACTTTTGTTTCATTACTCATCTTCTTTATCCTTCTTTTATTTCTTCCGTCAATTTTTTATTATGACTGTGTTCTTCTCTAAATTTTTGTATATCATGTCCGATGCTTTCTTCCTTTGAAATACGAACAAATTCTTTCATCTTATCGTAATCGAAAACACGTTCCCATCTTGCAATAACAACAGTAGCAACACAGTTTCCGATAAGGTTTACCGTTGTACGTCCCATATCAAGAATCTGATCAATGCCAAGCAGTATGGCAACCCCGAGAATCGGGATATTAAAGCTTGCAAGAGTTCCAGCAAGAACTATAAGAGAAACTCTAGGCACACCGGCAACCCCTTTACTTGTCAACATTAAAGCCAGCATTATTACAAGCTGCTGGTTCAAATCAAGATTTATCCCGACAATCTGTGATGAAAAAATTACTGCCATCGCAAGGTATAAAGTACTGCCGTCAAGATTAAACGTATATCCGGTAGGCATTACAAAGCCGACAATTTTTTTAGGAACTCCGAAACGCTCCATTATATCCATAGCCTTAGGGAATGCAGCCTCGGAACTGGCAGTAGTAAATGCCAGCAGTGCAGGTTCCTGCAAAGCTCTTAAAAGATTCCGAAAAGAAATTCTTACAATTTTACATGCAATTATCAGAACCAGCAGAACAAAAACCGCAAGTGCAAGATATAAAGCTCCGATTATTTTAAAATAACTCTTTAATACAGATAACCCGTTTGCCCCTACAGTCGAAGCTATTGCACCAAAAATTCCCAGAGGTGCAAAATACATAACATATTCCGTAAACTTAAACATTATCTGCGAAACGGAATTTAATAAATTTAAAACAGGCTCGGCAGCCTTGCCTACCGCACAAATCGCAAGTGCAAAGAATATTGAAAATACCACAATCTGCAATAAATTTCCCTGAGCCATTGCATCAACTATGCTTGTCGGGAATATACTCGTAACCATCTCACTTACAGAAGTATGTGCATGGGTTGCGGCCATAAGCCCTGCCTGCTGCATTTGTAAAGCATCCGGAGAAGTTCCCGTAACAAATCCGACACCCGGTTTAAAGATGTTTGCCATAGTTAAACCTATAATTAAAGCAAGTGTCGTAACTATTTCAAAATATATTATTGTTTTAAGCCCGATTTTACCGAGACTTTTTGCATCATCATGTCCCGCAATTCCAACAACAAGAGTCGCAAACAGCAAAGGAGCTATAATCATTTTTACCATTCGCAAAAATATCTCAGCAAACGGATGCATTTTTACCGCAAAAGCAGGAAAAAAATGTCCCGTAATGACACCTAAAAACAGTGCTATAAATATTAGGGCTGTTAATCTTGAATGTTTCAATATCGGTACCTCAAGAATATTATATATTAAAAATATTGTAATTAATAATGAGAAGCTCGTATTTTAATAAAAATTAAAATTGGCTAAACCATTAAAAAGATGAATGGTTGAAATTCAATAAAATAATTACAATTCGTAATAATAGCATTGCCATGACATTTAAGCTTGTTGTATGATAGTAGAACAATCAGACATGCCGATTTTTCTTAATTGGGGACATGATTTTCTAAGTTTAAGTGATGAAAAGGGATATAAACGGAGGTTAGTGTGAACTTAGTGGAAGACAAATTAAACTTATCCGAAAACGCCGTTAAAGTTCTTGAAAAAAGATACTTGAAACGCGATAAGGACGGAAAATGTACAGAAACACCCGCTGACATGTTCAGACGTGTTGCTAAAACCATTGCGGAAGGAGATTTAAAATTCGGTAAATCTCAGGCCGATGTTGATAAATTAACCGAAAGATTTTATGAAGCTATTACAAAATGCTATTTTATGCCAAATTCACCTACTTTGATGAATGCCGGCAGAGAACTCGGCCAGCTTGCAGCATGCTTTGTTCTGCCTGTTGAAGATTCTCTGGAAGGTATCTTTGAAACTGTTAAAAATACAGCATTAATTCATAAGTCAGGCGGCGGTACAGGTTTTTCTTTCTCAAGATTAAGACCTAAAAACAGTGTTGTTCGTTCAACTATGGGTGTATCTTCCGGTCCTGTTTCTTTTATGGAAGTATTTAATGCTGCAACAGAAGCAGTTAAACAGGGCGGTACAAGACGCGGTGCAAATATGGGTATCTTAAGAGTTGATCACCCTGATATTTTAGATTTTATTAACTGTAAATCAGATAATAATAAATTAAACAACTTTAATATTTCGGTTGCAATTACTGATAAATTTATGGAAGCTTACAAAAACGGAACCGATTACGAACTTATCAATCCGCAAAACGGAACTGTTGCAGGTAAATTAAGTGCAAAAAAAGTATTTGATATGATTGTTGACGGAGCCTGGAGAAATGGCGAACCGGGTATTATCTTTATCGACAAAATGAATTCTGATAACCCGACTCCGCTTGTTGGTGAAATTGAATCAACAAACCCTTGCGGTGAAGTTCCGCTCCTTGCATATGAAGCTTGTAACCTCGGGTCAATTAACCTTGGCAAAATGGTTAAAGATGGCAAAGTTGACTGGGAATTATTAGCTAAAACAACAAGAACAGCTATCAGATTCCTTGATAACGTAATTGCTGTTAATAACTATCCGCTTCCGCAGATTTCTGAAATGGTTCAAAACAACAGAAAAATCGGTCTGGGCGTTATGGGCTGGGCAGATATGCTTATGGAAATGGGTATTTCTTATGCTTCGGCAGAAGGAACAAAACTTGCCGCTCAGGTTATGGAATTTATTGATTACGAATCAAAATGCGAATCAATCGAACTTTCAAAAGAACGCGGAAGATTTAACAACTTCAAAGGCAGTGTATATGACGGTAAAAATTTCCTCTATAACAAATATAAAGGAAAATCCGCAGGTATCATCTCCGATGAACAATGGAAAGAACTTGATTCTCAAATTGAAAAATACGGAATCAGAAATGCAACAACAACATGTATCGCTCCGACAGGTACAATTTCAATGATTGCCGGTGCATCAGGCGGTGTTGAACCTTTATTCGGTCTTGTATTCTCAAGATTGATTATGGATGGAACCGAAATGCTTGAAATTAACCCAATCTTCAAAGATTATGCCGTAAAACATGGATTTTATTCCGAAGGTTTAATGAAAGAAATTGCAAAAACAGGTTCTGTTGCACATGTTGCCGGTGTATCTGAAGAAGTTAAGAAAATCTTCGTAACCGCACATGATGTTTCACCTTACTGGCACGTAAAAATGCAGGCTGCATTCCAGCTTCATACGGATAATGCCGTATCAAAAACAGTTAACTTTGAGGAACACGCTACAAGAAAAGACATCGAAGAGGCATATGTTCTTGCTTATGAAAACAACCTCAAAGGTATTACGGTTTACAGAAACAATTCACGCCAGTTCCAGCCGATGAATCTTGATGATAAGAAAAAATCAGAAGATAAATCGGAAGAACCAAAGGCTGAAGAAATCAAAGCTGAAACTGAAGAATACAATCCGACAGGTGAAATTAAAAAAGTAACCTGCCCTGAATGCGGAAACACAATCGAAATGGCAGAAGGATGTTTCATATGCCTTAATTGCGGATATTCCGGTTGTTCATAAATTCAATACTGAAAAGTCTGATTTAAGCGGGGGTATTTTTATCCCCGCTTTTAATTTATTATAATTGTAAATATTTGTGAATAATTCATGAAAATTTAGCAATAATTAGTTTTTACGGTTTATATTATATACAACAAATAAGTAAAAAATAGAGGTGTAGTCATGAACAATTTAGCAATTAATCCGGCAGTAAATTTTGGCAGAAATCCTCAAACAGATAATGCCGAAGGAAAATCAAACAAAAGCCGTAACTTAAAAATTGCAGCGGCAGTAGTTGGAACAGCTGCAGTAGTTACAGCCGGTGTTGTTTACCGCAAAAATATTATGGATGTTCTAACCAATGGTTTAGCAAAAATTAAAAAAGTTTTTAAGAAAAATGACGAAATTGGTGATTTAAGAAAATTGTACAGTTCTAAAACTAAATTAGAAAACCAGAAACATTTAGATTTCTTAAATTCTATTAGTGCAGAAGCTGATATTGCACGCCAGAAAGAACTTGCTAAAATGCGAGATGAAGCTTTTGATGTATTTTCAAAATTAGAGGTCCAAGCGTAAAATATAAAATATAAAATAGGACTCTAAATTGAGTCCTATTTTTTTGTCCTTTTCCTATTTTCCTTTTTGTAAATCCTTTTATTTTCCTGACGACTTTTTTCCGTTTTTAATTCTTTTCCGATTAATTAAGCAACGACTCTTGATACAAAATTAGCAATATCTTTAAATGAATCTTTAACAAATTCTTTTGCTAAAGTTGAAATTGGTCTGTTTTCAAGACAATCAAATACGAAATAAATCGGATCTTTTGAATTGCTGAAACGCATTCTTCTGTCGGTTTGAGCAAGATAATCGAAATCTTCTATAGAAAAACCTTTTGCAGATCTTCTTCTGCGTTTTCTTGTTAATGCACCAAACTGCCCGTTGCCTGCGGTGTTATTATGTGAATCTGCTGTTGCTTGTAACATATTTGCTCTCTTTCTTCTCTCTTATATCTTACATATATATAAAGTAAATACACGAAGAAAAATTGCTTTTTTAGATTAATTATTATTAAGATTTATTAACATTATCTTCTTTATCATTATCACCGGCTTTTTTAAGATCAATAGCATCCTCGGCAACAAGATTTTTACCTATAGCTTTTTCAAGGGATGCTTTTGCTGAATTATACTGGTACAAAGTGTTATAGTAACTTAATTGTGCCTGCTGATAAAGAATTTGGGCATCTTTTAATTCAGTCGGGCTTGCTTCTCCGACACGGTACCTGCCATAAGAAAGCTCGTAATTCTCTTTTGCCTGTTTAACCTGTAATAGTGCAACAGGAATTTGATTTTTCTTTTCAGTTAAAGTCAAAAAGGCATTTTGAATTTCAAGATAAATAGCATTTTGGGTATTGGTTGCATTTGCAAGCTCTTTATCATAAAGGTATCTTGCTTCTTTAATTTCATTTCTTATCAGCATACCGTTAACAGTCGGAAAATTTAAATAGCCGCCTATATTATAACCGTAATTGCTGTTCCAGCTTTTACCGCCTCGCTGGTATTGCCCTTCAATGGAAAGCGTAGGGAAATAAGATTTTTTAACAAGTTTGAGCGTTTGTTTTGCAGATTCAACTTTTAATTCAGCCTGTTTCAATTCCGGACGAGCATCTCTTGCAATATCAACAGATTCTTCAAGAGTAATATTAACAGGTACATAGTCAAGACGTTCCTGAATATTATATTTGTCAATAAAAGGAACACCCATAACATTATTTAATCTTGCAACTGCGAGATTTACAGCATTATCAGCCTGAATAAGCTGTAATTTTGAATTACTTAAATTTGCCTGTGCAATAGTTACATCAACTTTTGGATTCATACCTATTTGATAAAATGCTTTTGCCTGCTCATAGAACATTTCAAACTTTTTAACGGTATCTTCGGCAACTCTTTTATTTTCCATAGCATAGAGCAAATTATAGTAAGCATCTTTAGTTTGAAAAATAACATCATTTATGACACTTGTTAGAGTTTGTTTATAATTTTCATAATCCAAACGTCTGATTGTTGCCTGATTTTGAGTAACTCCAAAGTCATAGAGCATCTGTTGGAGAGTTACCTGTCCCAGAACGTAGTAATTAAAAGTAAGGTTTCTGCCAAAGACATCTGACAACTGTAATTGTCTTATTCTTGTATAACCTGTCTGCCAGCTGAGTTGCGGAAAATAGTTAGACCAAACCTGCTTAATTCTGGCATCAGATGCAAGAATATCCTGAAAAGCCGCATTAATTTGAGGATTATTACCAAGAGCAATCTCCAAACAGCGATCAAGATTCAATTCCATATTTTTCTCAACAGAACCCTGTATCACAAGATTTCCGTCTTTCTCTTTCGGCAAAACCGCATTAGAATCAGGATATTCCTTGGTATTAATTTTATTGCCTATGTCACTTGCAAATGTATAAGTTTGCAAGCAACCGAATAACAAAATTAATGCTGTCAGTTTTTTATACATTCTTTTTATTCCTTTTTTCTTTAATTAATTTTGCGACATTTATTTTGAACTGTTCAATCATTACATAGAATGCAGGAACAAGGAAAGTTCCGATAAATGCAACGGCCATCATACCGCCAAATACAGTCATACCAACGGAGTGACGGCTGGCAGCACCGGCACCTGCCGCAAATACAAGCGGCAAAAGCCCCAGAATAAATGCAATGTTTGTCATCATAACAGCTCTAAATCTAAGTTTAGCAGCCTGCATAGCAGCATCTTTAATACTCATGCCTGCCTCGTGTGCGTCTTTTGCAAATTCTATAATTAAAATTGCCTGTTTAGTACTCAAACCGATTAACATAACAAGCCCGATTTGTGCATAAATATCAAGCGAATACCCTGCGACATACTGGAAGAATAATGCCCCGATTAATGCAACCGGAGAAATAAGCATAACAGCAACCGGAAGCATCCAGCTTTCATAAAGCCCTACAAGGAAAAGATATATAAATACCAGCGACATTGCAAGAATAGGGCCTATCTGTCCGCTTGATTCGTGTTCCTGCAAAGAACTTCCGGACCAAGCATACCCCATGTCTTTCGGCAAATTTTTATCGGCAATTTCAGCCATAGTATTCATTGCCTGTCCGGAACTTACGCCCGATCTGGCCATACCGTTTATGGCTATTGACGGATACATATTAAATCTTGCCTGACTGTATGGTCCTACAATATTTTTTATCTTCACAACCGCTGATAACGGAACCATTGTTCCCTGATTATTTTTTACATAGATTTTATCCAAATCCGCCTGCTTTTCACGGAACGGAGCATCCGCCTGCAAATATACACGGTAAACACGCCCGAATTTATTAAAGTCATTTACATATGATTTGCCGAAATAAGATGCGAGTGCATTATAAATTTCTGTAACTTCAACACCCTGTGCCATTGCTTTCGGAACATCAACATCAAGTAATAACTGAGGCAGATTAGCTGTATATGATGAATATACCATTGAAAAATGCGGATCTTTGTTTGCAATCTGCATAAGTTTAACGGCTTCATCATAAAATTCCTGCGGAGTTCTGTCACCTTTGTCAAGAAGCTGAAACTCAAATCCGCCAAACATACCCAAACCTGAAATTGCTGGCGGAGAGAATGAAGCAATAGTTGCAGAAGGGTAATTGGCAAATTGTTTTTGAACCTTACTCAAAATTGTCTGCATTTGAAGGTCCTTAGATTTACGTTTTGACCAGTTCTCCAGTTCTGATACTATCAGAGAGGTATTTTCACCTGAAAAACCTACAAGAGTAATCGTACTCCTTACCCCCGGGATTTTCAAAAGTTCCTGCTCGATTTCTTTTGTTACTTCATCGGTTCTTGATGCGGAAGAGCCGTCAGGAAGCTGAATTTGCGTAAATATAGCCCCCTTATCTTCAGTAGGAAGAAATCCCGTAGGTATAATTTTAAATAATCCTACAATCGAAACCATTATTATCAAAAAGGTTACGATAGTTAATTTAGGAGAATCTATAAAGACTTTAGCCCCCTCAAGATATTTGTCTCTAACTTTGTTAAACCAGTTGTCAAAATCCTGAATAAACTTAAAATCACTATGTTCTTCACCTGATTTAAGAATCATTGAACAAAGTGCCGGAGCAAGAGTTAGAGCAACAACTGTTGACAAACCGATAGATGACGCAATACACAGAGCAAACTGTCTGAACATCTGTCCGGTAATACCGGTCATAAATGAAACCGGAACAAATACTGCCATCAATACCAGAGACGTTGCAAGAACCGCACCGAAGACTTCTTTCATTGTAATTTCCGTAGCATCTTTAGGATTTTTACCTTCCTGAATATGACGCTGTGTGTTTTCAAGTACAACAATAGCATCGTCAACTACCAGACCTACAGCAAGCACAAGTGCAAATAATATCAATAGGTTTATTGAAAACCCGAGCAAATTCATAAATATAAATACACCGATTAATGAAACAGGAATTGCACAGAAAGGTATAAGTGCGGCCCTTCCGCTTCCAAGAAACAGATAAGTAACGATACCTACCAGTATTACTGCCAGACCTATTGCATGAATAACCTCGTTGATAGATTCTCTTACAAACTCTGTTTCATCACGCTGAATTTTATACTCAATACCCTGCGGGAAACTTTTACTCAATTCTTCCATTTTTTTTCTTATTTTATTTGAAAGATCAACGGCATTAGCTTCAGGCAGCTGACTTACAGAAATAATTGCAGACTGTCTTCCGCCTATACGTGAGAAATAAGAATAACTTTCCGCACCGAGTTCAACTCTTCCGATATCTTTAATTTTGACCTGTGAACCGTCTGGTTTTGAACGTACAACAATATTTTCAAACTCTTCAGGAGTTTGAAGACGTCCTTTTGTTCTCATAGTTAATTTAATAAGCTGTTTGTTAACCATAGGTTCAACACCAAGGTCTCCGGCAGGAGCCTGAATATTTTGGGCCTGAATTGCAGCATTAACTTCACTTACAGAAACTCCGAGGTTTGCCATTTTTGTTGCATCAAGCCATATTCTCATTGAATAATCCGAAGAACCGAATACTGAAACTTTACCTACACCCTTAATACGAGCAAGTTCATCTTTAATATAAATAGATGCATAGTTTGCAACGTATAAAGAGTCATAAGTCCCGCTTGGAGAGTTTATTGCAATCATCATCAACCCCGGGCCGCCCGTGGTTTTTCTAACAGTCAAACCATATCGCTTAACTTCTTCAGGCAATCTCGGAGTGACAAGCTGAAGGTTATTTTGAACATTTACAACTGCCATATCCGGATCTGAACCGATTTCAAAAAACAGAGTCAGTTCATAAGAACCGTTTCTTGAAGTAGAAGACATATAAATCATATCTTCAACACCGTTCAGCTGAGCTTCAACAGGAGCCGCTATTGTTGATTCAATTACATCCGAACTCGCACCGGAATAAGTCGCACTTACAACAACCTGCGGAGGTGTAATCGACGGATATTCTTCAAGAGGTAAGTTTGTTATCATTAACATTCCGGCAAGCATAATTACAAGAGATATAACTATCGCAAGCTTAGGACGTTTTATAAATATATTTCCTGATTTTTCATCCATTATTAAATTTCCTTAATTAAAGACTAATCTTTATTTTGTTCGGTTACAACGGTAACAGGCTGCCCCGGAACGACTTTTTGCAAACCGTCTATAACAATTCTGTCACCGGCTTTCAATCCCTCATTAACAATCCAATTTGTTCCCTGTTGTTCTCCGATTTTTATGTAAACAAGCTGGGGCAAGTCATTTTCGTCAAGTTTATACACATATTTACCCGCTTGATTTTCCTGTACTGCGGTCTGTGGAACTACAGGGGTTTTCACAGGATTATTTGAATATAACTTCACAGTAACAAATTCACCGTGTAAAAGCTGATTATTAGGGTTTTGGAAAGTAGCTCTCATTGTAACGGTACCGGTTGACTGATCAATTTTGTTATCGTGAAAATCCTGAGTACCTATAAGAGGATACTTCTGTCCGTTTGAAAAATATATTTCGGTTTTTCGATTTTTATGATCTGCCCCGTCAGCAGCAGAAAGAGCATTAAAATCTGTACTGTCAAGCGGGAATGTTACATATATCGGATCCGTACTGTTAATTGTTGTAAGCGGACCTGAACTCGGTGTAACATAGTTTCCCAGAGTTACGGTAATTATACCTATTCTCCCGTCCACAGGAGCTTTTACATGAGTATAACCCAGACTTCTGTTTGTATCATTATATCTTGCCTCTGCAGATGCAAGCTGTGCTTTCAATGAATCCCTTTGTGCCAGAAGATTATCATACTGGGATTTAGCTATATAATCTTTAGCAACAAGTTCCTTTGCACGGGCTAACTGTTTTTCAGCATATACAAGCTGAGCTCTGGTATTTTCAACATCAGCTTTTGCAACATCCGCAGCATTTGAAAATTCCTGAGGTTCAATCAAAAACAGTGTTTGACCGGCCTTTACAAAATCACCTTCTTTAAAATAGCTTTTCTGCAAATAACCCGAAATACGTGCAAGAACATTAACCTGATACTTTGATACCACACGCCCCGGAGCCTCAAAACTTCGTATTATTTCATTTTCTTTAATTTGTGCAACAGTTACTTCAGGTGCTTTTTTATTTTTAGACATCCGTCCCTGACGTATGTTGTCATATACATTAAATCCATATCGGAATATAACTGCAGCTATAATTATTGCAATTATAATTATTATATTTTTCTTCATTTTTGCTCCCCTGTTTACCGGTATTTTGTATATTTATATGTAAATTAGTATATATATTTATTTTAGCAAAAAATCAAAAATCTGACATATTATATTGTGTTGTTTTTGCAACACAATATTATTATAAGCATTTTGCTATGTCAATAGGCCTATAAGCTTGATAAATAACGAATTACAGTTCTTAAAGCTCTACCCCTGTGAGATATTAAATTTTTTTCTTCCTCTGATAATTCAGCCATAGTTTTATCAGAATTTTCTACAAGAAATATCGGATCATAGCCAAAACCACCCGAACCGGCCTGTTTTGTTGCTATTTTTCCACAACATTCACCAACTGTCGAAAATACTTTATGACCATCAGCATCAACAAGAGTCATTGCACATACAAATTTTGCATTTCTATTCTCAAAAGGAGCAAGTGCTTGTAATAATTTATCAATTCTTTTTTGCGGAGTATCTGCATATCTGGCAGAATAAATGCCGGGGCCGCCGTCTAATGCTTCTACACACAAACCTGAATCATCCGCAAGCGACATCATTTTTGAAACTCTTGCGGCTTCTTTTGCTTTTATAAATGAATTCTCTTCAAAAGTAGCTCCGTTTTCTACAGGATTAAATCCGTCCGGAGGAAGAATAAATTCTATATCGGAATCTCCTGCTATTTCTTTGATTTCTTTTAATTTATGAGGGTTACCGGTTGCAAAAACTATCTTCATAAAAATACCTTTAACATTTTACTTGCCGTATCTTCTTTGACGATTGTTAAACTCTGTAATTGCCTCGGCAAGAGCTTTTTTGTCAAATTCAGGCCAGTATCTTTTGGTAACTATAAACTCTGAATAGGCAATCTGCCACAATAAATAGTTTGAAACTCTCATTTCTCCGCCAGTTCGGATTAACAAATCCGGATCAGGAATATTTTTTGTATAAAGATTTTCTGAAATTGTTTGTTCTGTAATATCATCGATTTTTATGTCGCCATCCTGAACTTTTTTACAGATATTTTTCAAAGCATGAACCATTTCATCTCTTGAGCCGTAATTGAATGCTATTTGAAGCCGGACACCATTATTATTTTTAGTTACATCTACAGCATTTGCAAGAATTTGCTGCAATTTAGGGCTTAATTTAGTTAAATCCCCTATAAAATTAATAACAACACCATTTTCATGCATTTCCTGAAGTTCATTTTTAATGGTTTCGGCAAGTAAATTCATCAGAAAATCAACTTCTTCTTTTTTACGATTCCAGTTCTCTGTTGAAAATGCATAAACCGTCAAATATTTGACGCCGAAATCATCACACGCACGCATTGCAGCTTTGAGAGCATCAACACCTTTTTTATGCCCGAATGCCGACGGAAGATTTTTTTCCTTAGCCCAGCGTCTGTTTCCATCCATGATAATCGCAATATGCTGCAAATTAGTATTCTTTACTATATCAACAATTTCCTGCTCTTTATCCACAGTTATCATTTTAATTCCTTTAAAAATTGTGCAAATGAATTATAACACGAAAACAAATTCCTGCAAAAATATAAGAAAGATTGTGTTATAATATATCTGAAAACACAAGGAGATATATGAAACGGGCAGTTATTTTTGCACATTATGATAAGGATTCAATCATTGATGACTATGTAGTGTATTATCTAAAAGCACTAAAAAACTGTATTGAAAAAGTTATATTTGTTTCCTGCAATAATTTACCCAAAACTGAAAAAGATAAGCTTATAAATATCGCAGATTATATAATTTCAGAAGAACACAAAGAATACGATTTTGGATCATACAAACGCGGATTTGAAATTATAAAAGAGGAAGGGTTGAGCAATTATGAAGAAATTATTTTTGCAAACGATTCCTGCTATGGTCCGCTTTTTTCTTTTGAAACAGTTCTGGAAACAATGGAAGAAAAAGACTGTGACTTCTGGGGATTGACCAAAAACTATTTTGGAATAGGTTCAAAAACACCTCATATTCAAAGTTATTTTATTGTTCTCAGGAAAAAAACTTTTATGTCAGGTGAATTTTTGAATTTTATCAGTAATATAAAAAATGAAAACGGCAAAAACACTATCATCAAAAACTATGAAATAGGTCTGTCACAACTGCTTTACCGTAATGGATTCAAGGATGCCGTATATATAGATACCTATAAACATATTTCAAATCCGGTAATTAAAAGATGGAAACCCCTTATATTGAAATATAAAATGCCTTTGTTGAAATGTAATATTTTAAGATTGGAATGTATAAATTACACAACCGTTGATAACTGGCAGGAAGTTGTAAGAACAACAGACTATCCTGTTGAATTAATAGAAAACAATCTTGCAAGAACCCGCAATACAAATAACAAAGAATTTAAAGCACCAGTCTCTATTAAAGAATTTATATTCGGTTATATATTAGTCAATACTCCTGAATTTATCAGACGTCAGGCAGTTAAGGCCTTGAAAATAATTTTTTCATAAGCTTCACAAAAATAAATGCAGGAATTGTGTATAAAATAAATAACAATAACCCGAACGAAGGTTTCTTCCTGAATACCTCAATCATTGCAAGCACATTTGTCATAATGCAGTTTGAGGAACTGCGTTGATTTATATAGCTGTCAGAATGAATACGCCAATTTGTAAGCTTTTTATCCAGATAATAGAATTTATTTCCGTAAGCCATCTGTATATACAGCCACCAATCAAGCAATCTGTCAGACGGAGTATTCCAGTTAACCTGATCAAATAAATCTCTTCTTATCATAACCGATGAAAATGTCATTATACGATTCTGCAAATTCATATCCCAAAACATATTTCTCGGATATTTCTTACTGCGTAAAAATCTTCTGTTTTCCTCAACAACACCTTTCATTTTTCCTGCATTACCGATAAGCTCAACATCGTTAAAAATAACGGCGGCATCAGGATATTTCAAAATAATCTTAAATTTTTCGGCTAAATAATCAGGAGTCAGAGTATCATCACTTTCCAAGATAGCAATCCATTTACCGCTTGCATACTTTAAAGCTTTTTCCAATGTTGCTTCAAGCCCCATATTCATATCATTCACAACAGTTCTGACACGATTATCCGAATCCGTTGATTTTGTAATAATCTCAACAGACATATCTTCTGAGGCATCGTCAACTACTATCAGCTCCCAATCATCAAATGTTTGGTTCTTAACAGATTCAATCGTTTCCTTTATATATTTTTCATAATTATAACTTGTAACAATCAGGGAAATAAACATAGCTAAATTATAAAAACTTATATTATTATAAACAATACACTAAATGTTGTAATATTTCTTAATAAACTCTAAAATTTAAGCAATTTCCCGCAAAAAAAATACTTTATATAAATAATAATAGGAAAAAGAGGGATTATCATGCCGGACATTAATGCAATAGATGCAGTAAAAAATTACTATAATTCACTTGACAGCGAAGGTAAAGCTAACTTTCAAAAAGAAACAGGCTTTGGCGGACTTTCAAGTTTAAGCATTATGTCATATGACTTTGCGGAACAATTCTGCAAAAGCCATAATATTAATCTTAATACAGATTCAGCATGGAACCTCTATTATAAAGGCAAAGCCGATTATGCCGAAGCTCTTGGCAGATACAATGAAGCAGAAGCCATTTATCAGGACTTAAAATCTCAACAGGATACTGCAAAAGCAAAATATGATACACTCGTTAAAAACTATGTAGCCGACAATGGTGAAGATACTCAAATAAGCAGTACAAAAGATAAAGAATTCAGAAACGAATCAAAATATACAACAGATTTAATAAAAAATACCAAAGCAGCCGACTCAGCAGTAATGCTTGCACTTGATGCCCGCAGAAACGCCGTCAACGAACAACGCCACGGGTTGATGTACGGGGCCGGATTGAATTTGAGAGGTTAATCCGTTTTTTGACAGACTATGTAAAGGCTTTTTAACAGAACTGTTGATTTTTTTCTTTTATATATTATTATGAGCTGTGTAGAGTGCTTACGCCAATAGTCACTCACAATATAAAGGAAATTAAAATGCCAAACTTAAAAAACAAACAGGACATCATTAAAGAATATGGTGCTAACGAAAAAGATACCGGTTCCGTAGAAGTTCAAATTGCTTTATTAAGCCAAAAAATCTCTGAATTAACGGAACACTTAAAATCTAATCAAAAAGATTTCGCGACAAAAAGAGGTCTTTTGATGATGGTCGGAAGAAGAAAAAGATTACTTTCTTACCTCAAGGACAGAAACCTTGACGGTTACAGAGAATTAATCAAAAAGCTCGGTATCAGAGGCTAATTTTCAAATTCTAAAAATTCGGCATCCTCTTTCAAAAGGGATGCCGTTTTTACATTTATAAGGGGAGAATGAATGAAAGCTTTAAAATCAATGCGTCTGCATATAGGAATTTTCGGGAAAACAAATGCCGGTAAATCCGCATTTTTAAACAGGATTACAAATCAGGATGTTTCTATTGTTTCTGATATAGCAGGCACAACCACGGATGTTGTTGAAAAGTCAATGGAACTTTTACCTGTCGGACCGGTTGTATTCCTTGACACTGCCGGCATAAACGACTCAACAGAACTTGCCGGAGAACGTATTGAAAAAACTATGAAAGTAATAAACCGTACCGATGTCGCTGTTATAATCTGTGACTATAACGGAATTGACGATTACGAGATGAACCTTATAAAAAAATTTGAAGAGCTTCAAATCCCTTATATGGTTGTCGTTAACAAATCTGATATTCAGGAAATTCCTGACGACAAATACAAAAAAATAGTTGAAAATGTCAAAGACGGAACATCCATTTTAAAAACCTCGGCAAAAACTGATAAGGACATCGTTTTTAAATTCAAAGCGAAACTTGTGAAAATGCTCCCTGATGATTATGTAAATTCACCAAAAATCATAGGAGATCTGGTACCGCCTAAAAGTACGGTTATACTCGTAATCCCTATTGATAAAGAAGCACCTAAAGGCAGAATTATTCTTCCGCAGGTTCAGGCAATAAGAGATTTGCTGGACAGTGATTGTCTGAGTTATGTTGTGAAGGTTTCGGAACTCAAACAGGCGATTGAAAACCTTAAAGAACCGCCGGCACTTGTTGTTACGGATTCCCAGGCCTTCAAAGAGGTTGCGGAAATTGTTCCTGATAATATAAAACTCACATCTTTTTCAATTCTTTTTGCAAGATTGAAAGGAGATTTAGAGGCATTTGAAAACGGAGTAAAAGCAATAGAAAACCTTAAAGACGGAGATAAAGTTTTGATTCTGGAAAGCTGTACCCATCATGCAATAGAAGATGATATAGGCAGAGTCAAAATTCCAAACTGGCTTTTGAAAAAAACAGGCAAAAATTTGATTATTGAGAACTATGCAGGTCATGATTTACCGGATATTGACAAATACAGTCTTATAATTCACTGTGGAGCATGTATGACAAACCGCCGTGAGATACTCTCCAGAATATTGCTAGCAAATAATAAAGGAATTCCTATAACAAATTACGGAATAACAATTTCATACTGTCTTGGAATTCTGGAAAGAGCAATGAAAATTTTTAAATAAAAATAAGAACTATCTGATTTTTCTTGCAAAAGACAATCCTGCGGGTAAATCAAGAATCGTATGGATATAATCAGGATGAGAATTAATTGCATCTATATAAGTTTGTACCTTCTCCTTATGAGAAAGGACATTGTCACATGTATAGATTCCACCGACCTTTAAATGCGGATGTATCAATTTAAAATATTCAACGGATTCCCTTTTATTCGCATCAACAAAGGCAAAATCAATTTTAAAATCTTCGGACAGCTCTCTCAAAACATCACATGCCTCACCGGGGCGGATGGTTACAATATCCGAAGTGCCGCATTTTTCAAAGTTTGCTCTTGCAATGGAGTATCTTTTTTCGTAAAACTCAATAGTATCAAGATGCCCGCCATTAGCTTTCAATGCAGCAGAAAGCCATATTCCCGAATATCCGTTGGATGTTCCGACCTCCAGTCCGTGAGTAAATTTTTCATTTTTTATAATATTGTATAAAAATAATGCTGTCGGACGTGAGATATTCCAAAAATCTCTTTGCGTTTTTTCAAGTTCAATTAAAAGTTCTCTTGTTTCTTCGCTAAAATCGGTAATCATTTCCCGCCAATCTTCTTCACTTTATTCAATACAACCATAGAGGTTACCGGTGTTGCAACAGGATTAGAAGATATTATCGCCTTTGTATCAAGATTAAGCACAAAATATTTGCCTGCCTTTGCATCAGTAACAAGTGCAAGATTTGTTCCGTCAATTCTGTTTAGTTTGGTTGCAAAACCAGCATCAGGTAAAACAATAGTATGAGTTAGTTTGTCAACAGATGTATCAACAACCTCGATAGTGTTCTCACTTGCACCGAGTATAAATAAATCGTTATTATATGTAAGCATATCAACAGGTTTCGGGCTGACTGTATTTTCCGAAATAAGGTTCATTGTTTCATAATCAACAATAGCCAGTCTGTTTTCAGTTCTGCTTGTTATATAGATTTTATCATTCAGGTAGGCAATTTTGGAAACATTCGGGAATTTGCCGATTTCTTTCAATAAATAATTATTATTTGTCTCTATAACCCAGATAGTATTTGTCTGTTTATCGTTATAAAAAATTTTTGAACCGTCATCGCTCAAAATAATCTTTTCACACATACCGTTCAATTTAATTTGTTTTTTCAATGTCATGGTATCTAAATTAACAACATAAATACTTGCATCTGACGGAGTTGAAACATAAGCAAGATGATTTTTCTCATCAATAATCATCTCATCAGGCTGTGCTTTAAACTCAATTTGTTTGATAACCTGATCATCCGCAAGAGAAATTACATCTATAGATTTTTTCCCGTAAGACGTTACCAGCAAAAATGTATTATTCCATCCCTTTATCATAATAGGGATATTCTGCTGCATAAGAGCATATTCCGGAACTTTTTTTTCAGGATTAACTACCTGAATATTTTTTGAAAAACTGGTTGAAACATAAAGAGTTTTTCCCTTTAATTCAGGAATAAGCTTTAATGATGCAATATTATTCCCTTGAACGGTCTTTGGCTGAACAACAGGAACAACAAGTCCGGGATCTTTTGCCGTAGAAATTTCAAGATTTCCTATAATATTTTTTAAATTATCAGGTACTGAAAGATTTCTGGGAACAAGCATATCCTGCGGTAAAAGCCCTGTTCTCATTTCTGTAGGCGGGTTATCAAGTTTCACAAGAGTTTTGTTACCTTTTGCATCAGTTATAACTTTCAATAAAACAAAATCATTACTAAAAATAACAGCATCCGGTTTTTGTACAAAAGTTTTACCCGCAGGTATCGTTGCTTTAACAGTCAATGCATCTGCTTTATCAAATTTTGCAGGAATAAGCGGGAGATAAACCGTATTATCAGGTAAAATAACTACACCGTCAAAGCGAAAGTCAGTTTTCGGAAAACTTTTATTAATAAAGTCTTTCAAATCCTGAGGAAGCTGGGTTGCATAAGCACTTGATGATAATGCTGCTGCAACAGACAGTGCAATTATTAATTTACGCATTACTGGAATACTCCTTTTACTTTAGCCATCAAAGAATCCTGCATTTTTTTGCCTGTATTTAATTCATACAGTTTACGGTATAAATTACGTTCTTCATCAGACAGTTTAGTCGGAATTTTTACAGTAACAACAATTATGTGATCCCCTCTTTGAGACGGTCTTGAAATTATAGGAACACCTGCCCCCTTAATTTTTATCGTATTACCGTTTTGAATACCTGCTCTGATTTGAACTTTTTGTTCTCCGTCAAGAGTTTTTACGATAACTTCATCCCCCAGAGCAGCCTGAGCCGGAGAAATCTGAAGTGTAGTATAGATGTCAATGCCGTCACGTGTAAAATATTCCGAAGGTTTTACATGCAAAACGATAAATAAATCGCCGGCACGGCCGCCATTTTTGCCGGCATCACCTTCTCCCGAAACTCTGATTTTGGAATGGTTATCAACCCCTGCCGGAATTTTAACTTCAATTTTCTTTTCCTTTTCGATTTTTCCGTAGCCTTTGCAAGCTTTACAAGGGTTAGAAATCTTTTGTCCTGTTCCGTGACAGTCAGGACATGTGCTTATTTGTGTAAATGCACCGAGCGGAGTTCTTGCAACCGTCTGAACCTGTCCGGTACCATGACATGTCGGACATGTTATTGGTTTTGAACCCTTTTCAGCACCTGTCCCGCCGCATTCAGAGCATTGTTCAAGATGATCAAACTTGACTTCTTTAGAAACACCGAAAACAGCCTCTTCAAAAGTAACTTCCACATCAACACGTAAATCATCACCTGTCTGCGGAGCGTTAGGATCAGGTCTTCCGCCGAAACCAAAGCCGCCTCCGAATCCTCCGAAAAAGCTGTTAAATATATCGTTCAAATCACCGAATCCGCCATCAAACGGACCGCCTGTATTAAAACCTGCATTCTTCAAGCCGTCTTCGCCGTATCGGTCATAAGTTGCACGCTTATTATCATCCATAAGGGTTTCATAAGCTTTACCGAGTTCTTTAAATTTTTCTTCTGCATCGGGAGCCTTATTAACATCGGGGTGAAGTGTTCTTGCTTTCTTTCTGAAAGCTGATTTTATATCGTCTTTTGATGCGTTTTTATCAATGCCTAGTATTTCATAATAATCTGTAGTCATAATCCCGTATTCTTCTGGTTTTTCTTAACAACAATATTTTATCCCGCGGAAGCCACATTTACAAGTGCAGGTCTAAGCACCTTGTCTCCTACCTTGTAGCCCTTTTGCATAACGGAAATAACCGTATTTTCAGGATGTTCTGATGTAGGGGTCTGCATTACTGCCTCATGAAAATTAGGATCAAATTCTTCTCCTTCTGCTTTAATTTCTTCAAGACCGAGTTTTGCAAGAACATCAGCAGTCTGTTTATGAACAAGATTAAAACTGTCTTTAACTTTCTGACAGTCTTCCACACTTTCAAGAGCTTTTGCTCCGCGTTCAAAATTGTCAATAACTTCAATAAGTTTTTTCAAAGCGTTTTCAGTTCCGAATTTTAAAAGGGCTTCTCTTTCCTGTTCCTGTCTTTTACGGTAGTTATCAAAATCCGCAGCAAGACGTAAATACTGGTTATTCAATTTATCAAAGTCATCTTTTAATTTTTCAAGTTCAGAATTGTCTGAAACCTGTTCTTCGGCAGCAGGTTCTTCTGCCTTAACTTCTTTATCTTCTTCTTTTACCTGTTCATCTGTTTTTATGTCGTCAAAATCATGTTTTTTGAACGGATTATTACTGTGTTTGTGTGACATATC
>ENA-UOJC01002080-UOJC01002080.1-human-gut-metagenome-genome-assembly--contig:-C104-NODE-2080-length-23086-cov-39.161565_pt1 | contig 23086 bp, 20 predicted proteins | sample MGYA00242339_ERZ723886 | MGnify/ENA metagenome assembly ERZ723886 | reverse complement strand
CACAGAAGTAGATACTCATGAGAGAACGGATGATTTCGCTGTACCGATAACCGAACGATCTACACCTAATATGTATTTTTGCCATGTCTATCGTTGAATTCTCTTGTTTGTTTTGCAACACTAAGATAAGTGAATTCTTCGAAATGACAAAATCCTGTACAACTTTTTGTTGCTCAGGTACTTAAAAAGTTTAATTTATAATAGTGTTGCGGAATTAAGGATTTTTTAACACGCATAATTTGCTAGTTTCCAACATTTTTCTTATTTTCGCACGGAGATTCTGTATCTCTTATGTAGAGATTCAGATAACCGACATCAAAAAACGAACTTGATTCGTATGATGAAAGAGACAAATATACAACCACAGGTTACGTCTACTATTGCAGGGGACGATGGCGAAGCCGTAGGAAAAAGTGAAGAAAACGCTAAGAAAATGGCTTCCAAAAAGCCTTATGAAGGGCTTAAAAAACTGATGATGCAGGATGGTATGTGGCTGTAGTGAGAGTGAATTGTGAAACGAGAATAGCTGATTCTATACGGATAAATCTTAATCACAATCATGTTTGGTTTGATTACTGGATACCCAAGGTAAAAGTAGTTTGTATAGACAAGCGTTCCAATAAGCGAAGAGTGAAAGAAAAGCTATTGAATTAATTATAAATAAACTATAGTAACAACATTCCTATATGATGAATAAGGTGTATACAATTGGTCACTCCAATCAGTCCCTTGAAGAGTTTTATGAAATGATTAAGACTCAGGGTATTACATGTATCATTGATGTACGAAGTATGCCTTATAGCAAATATACCTCGCAGTTTAACCAGGAAAGTATTTCCGCCTTTCTAAAACAAAAAGGTATATTATATGCTTATTTTGGTCTTGAATTTGGCGCTAGACGTGAAGACTGTCTTGTCGAACGTCAGGTAATCAAAAATAAAAAACTGGTAAGTCAAAAACAAGTAGATTTTCTAGCAGGAATGAGAACCCCCAATTTTCTCCATGGGGTTGAACGCTTGACAAAAGCTGTATCCCAAGGATTTAACGTCTCGCTAATGTGTTCCGAAGCTAATCCTTTAGAGTGCCATCGTTTCTCTTTTCTTTCAAGATACCTCCATGAACACCTTTGGAATGTTATGCACATAACTAAAGATGGTAATGGCGAAATCGTAGCTCTTCCACACGAAGAGCTAGAAAAGCAAATGGTTGCACAATACACTAAAGGGAAGCATCCGAAACTCACAAAAATAGTTGGAGAAAGAAATTTTTATGATTCAAAGCTGTACACCGCAAAGGATCAATTAGCCGATGCATATATATTGAAAAATGATGAGATTGGCTATTGCCCAAAAGAAGTAGATAATAACAGTATAATTGATTAAATTAATTCTTATGATTACGCTATACACAATCGGTTTTACAAAGAAAAGCGCAGAGCAATTCTTTGAGCTTCTAAAGCAGAATAAAGTAAAAATGCTTGTAGACGTACGCATTAGCAATGGTAGTCAACTCGCTGGATTTGCAAAAGGTAATGACCTTAAGTACTTTGTTAGAGCTATTTGCAACATTGACTACAAACATATTACAGATTTTGCTCCTACAAAAGAGCTTCTAAGCAAATGGAGGAAAGAAAAAGTAAACTGGAAGCAGTATACAGAAATCTATACAGGGTTACTAAAAAGCCGTGACATCATAAAAAAATATGGCGTTACAAACTTTGATGGAGCCTGTTTCCTCTGTAGTGAAGAAACCCCTGAACTCTGCCACAGAAGACTCTTGGTAGAGTATATGAAAGAGCACTCTCTCGAAGATATTGTGATTAAACATTTAGTGTGATAGTATGGATAAGTACATGTTATGCTTAGCGAACTCCTATAAGCATGGTGGTCGATGTATTGCCGGTATAGAAGTCACTCTAGATAATAAAGGATACTCTATAGTTCGAGACGTTAATGGTGCCCCGAAATGGGTACGCCCTGTTTCCCATAGTGCTGCTGGTGAAGTTCCGAACTTGCATGCCTTAAACATTCGAGTTTTGTCAGTTGTCAAAATTGCAAACTTTGAATATGCGGGCCTATATTCGCATTCAGAAGACGTGTACTACCAATCACTTAGTGTTTTAGGAAATGCTAAGCCAACTCATAGTGCATTGAATAATTGCCTGGATAGATTTCATTCTACTATTTTCGGTAATAGAGGCAAAGCTCTTACACCAGAGTGTTTCCAGACTGGTAATTATTCTGTAATGCTTGTTCATGCTGAGAACCCTGAAATATATATCGATACACGATATACCCCGAAGCCAAGAATGAAATTTGTCCATAATGGTAGCAACTATGATTTCCCCATAACAGATCCTATTTATTTAGATAAAATTCATGCTGGTTACGTTGGCGTTCTAACTGATGTTTATCTCGTATTGTCCCTAGGAGTACTTCATGAAGGTTGGCACTCTAAACTCGTAGCTGCGATTATAGAACCTGAAGAAGACCAACCTATAGTTGGCACGAGCACTCAAAACAAGGTAGAAGAGCCAAAGGTTAATCAGAATGCTAGGACTGTACCGCAGCCTAAAGTTTCGAGTTCCGTCACGGATACAAACAATCAAAACAAGGTTGAAGAGCATAAGATAAAGCAAAGTCCAACAATCCAAACAGAGCATAAAGTTTCTGTTTCCAGTATAGGTACAAACCGTCAAAACAGTGTAGAAAGCCCTAAGATGAAATCGAAAGCTACTCTATCAGCATCTTCAAAGATACAGATTCCAACAAAGAGCATTGCTATTGAGAGACCTGAAGCTTATTACGATACGCTTCCCCTCTACAAACTTAAAGCACTAGTTGTTAAATCTGATATTTCATATACAGAGAAGTTGAAAATTAGACGTGCTATAGACAGATTGGAAGCACCAAAGGCAAAACCATCAGTTCAACCAGCATATAAAAAATCAGAGGGATGTTATATCGCCACTGCTGTTTATGGAAGTTATGATGCAAGTGAAGTATTAGTACTAAGAGAGTTTAGAGATACTATTTTGAAAAAGAATAGTATTGGCAGACTCTTTATCAAGATATACTATGCAATTAGCCCATCTATAGCTCAAAGATTAAAGAATCATACAATGATTAATAGTGTTACAAAGAAGCTATTAAATCGTTTCGTTTCTTTCCTTAAAAAGCGTTTGTAGCCAAGTTGCTGATAGCCATCTTCCCCAAATACGGAGAGGATGGCTATCATTCTTTAGTACCGTCTGCTATTATCCTTCATAAGATTCTTGTACACCAAGACGATAGCGGAATACACATACCGTTGTATCCTGACTAACGACTATGAATCTTCCGTAAGAGAGATTGTCGAGTTCTATAACCTTCGTGGAGGAAAGGAACGTATCTTCGATGATATGAACAATGGTTTCGGATGGGACAGATTGCCCAAATCCTTCATGGCAGAGAACACCGTGTTCCTTCTTCTTACAGCACTTATCCGTAATTTCTACAAGGCCATTATCCAAAGACTTGATGTAAAGAGGTTCGGACTCAATACAACAAGTCGCATAAAAGCGTTTGTCTTCAGGTTTGTCTCTGTACCAGCAAAGTGGATCAGGACATCAAGGCGTTATGTGCTGAATATCTATACCTGTAACAATGCTTACGCGGATGTATTTCAGACAGATTTTGGATAACGCCTACAACTTATGGGTATGATACTGCGTATTGCCTCAAGTCGCATTGTGGGGTAAGGGGATATTGTAGGCCGCAAGCGGGTGTTTCTGTTCAAATCAGAGCAAATTCAGTAATGAGAGGATGTGTACACGCAAGAAGGACGTTGAAAGGCTTAGTTGCGGATTTGAGGGTATATAAAATAGTGGGCAGCCAAGAGAACCTTCAAGAAATATACAATCTCTACGAGGAATTTGCCGACAAGAAACGCCCCGCCATGGAAGATAACGAGGAGCCAGGTTGGGAAGGTAACGTCATTTTAGCTCTCGGCATAGACTATGGCGACTGCAATCTTTGTGGCAACATTCTTCATTGTGACCTTAAAGATGGAGTTCTCAAAATGGAAGCTAAGGAAGTCGCATTCATCACTGATTTCAAGATTCTGGTTGAAAATCACTATAAAGACCTGAAAGTATATTTCATCACGGAAGATAATGAAGACGACATCTACACCACCAACGATGCCTACCGCAAGTATTTCCATGGTCTGCATAGCGACTACATCGTTGTTCCTTAAACCATTGAAAATGAACTATAATAATAAAAATGATAAAAATTGAGACATGGGAATAAAGACTTTCTTTGCATTACTAATGATGCTGATAACCATAGCCGCTATGTGTTCACCGCTGTACCTCATTTGGCACGGATTTACGATGAACGGCTCTGCATTAGTGCGTATATGCTTGATAGTCGTCGGCCTTATCCTGTGCAGACTATTCAAACCAATATCCAACTTGTTTGACAAGGATTTCAAGATCTTCTAAAAACAGGATGTCGAGTCTTTTCTAAAAAGCCTTAATTCCGCAACATTATTATATATACGTGCGTGATGGAGGTGTTAGCGCAAAAGTCAAAAGCAGATTATCGCAAGAATACCTGATGATTTACCTCAAAAACGCTCAATGAATCACATCAAAAATGCCAAATGGTTTACCTCAAATATTATAAATGAAATATCTCAAAAATTACAAATAAAAAATATTAAAAACTTAAAATCGTTTTGCTATTTGATTAGAAATGACTAACTTTGCAGCCGAAATAACAATACCTAATCAGATAATACGATATGGCATATCTACAAAGAGTCTTTGATGCTCGGTTGAAAGAACATCTCAATGCAATGGGGGCAGTGCTTATTGAAGGACCTAAATGGTGCGGAAAGACTACAACTGCAGCTCAGTTTGCAAGGAGTGTTATCAGTCTTCAAAATACTGATCATCGCGAGGAATACCTGGCAACAGCCGCCACCAAGCCTTCATTTCTATTAGAGGGAGAGGTGCCACGTCTTATAGACGAATGGCAAGATGCGCCTATGCTATGGGATGCAGTAAGAACAAAAGTTGATGAACGAGGACTGCCTGGTCAGTTCATACTAACGGGATCAAACGCTGTTGATGAGAACAAGATACATCATAGTGGTACTGGACGCATTTCACGCATGGAAATGCTTCCCATGAGTTTATGGGAGTATGGAGAATCAAATGGCTCTATCTCGTTGATGGACATGTTTGACAATCCCGAGAAGGAAGTTTTTGCTCAATCGGAGCAGACAATGGAGAAAATTATCTTTTCTGCTTGTAGAGGAGGTTGGCCAGCCACATTGAACCTGAAAGATGACAAGTCGAAGTTGCTTGTTGCAACTGAATATTTCAAATCGGTTTACAAGAACGACATTTCACGTATAGATGGTGTCAAGAGAAACCAGAAACTGACGCGGATGATTCTGAAGTCGTATGCAAGAAACATTTCCACGCTTGCGAAGTCAACATCCATCCTCAGCGATGTTACAGCATCAGATAGCATAGAGTGTAGCCGCAATACATACGAAAGTTATGTTGAAGCTCTTGAAAAGCTTTTCGTTATCATGGATATAGATGCATGGTGCCCTGCCATCAGGAGCAAGACAGTCATTCAGAGCCGTCCTAAACGTGCATTCTGTGATCCATCAATTACCGTTGCAGCCCTAGGCTTGAACCCTGAAGCGTTGATGACGCAACTGAAGACCTTCGGCTTCATCTTTGAGCAGATGTGCGCCAGAGATCTTCGTGTTTATTCGGCAGCTCATGATGGCACTTTGTCCTACTACCGTGACCGATATGGACTTGAGGCAGACCTTGTATTGCATCTTGCTGACGGCCGCTATGCACTTATCGAGTGTAAACTTGGCAGTCGGGAGATAAATGATGGTGCTGCACACCTCTTGGAGATAAAACGACTTGTACAAGAGCATAACAAAACAGAGAAGCAAGTGCCTCTGCGTGAACCAGACCTGCTTATCATCCTGACGGGAGGAAGCATGGCATACACTCGTCCTGATGGTGTGAAGGTTATCCCATTGGCATGTCTCAAAGATTAAACACCGATATTCTACCCCATTAGAAAACTCATAAACGTATGATTCAGAAGACATGGCATGAATACTCAAATGAACTAAAAACAATACATAAACAGGCTCTTCTTTCTTAGAAATTAAGGAAGGAGAGCCTGTTTCTTTAAAAAAAGTTGGGCGATTAAGAAAAAAAATCGTATCTTTGCCCCATATCTATCAACACGGAAAGTAGAAATCTTAAAATTACAGATTATGAATAGAATTAATCCAACTCTCAGTTTCATATTGCTGCTCGGTTTGCATGCAACACCAAGCTTTTCGCAGAACGATGATTTTGTGAAATAGTTCCAGCAGTCAAGACAGGCGATGCTGGATGATTACAACAAGTTCCGCAACACCATACTTACCGACTACGATAAGTATATGCAAGGCGTATGGAAAGAATACAAGAAGTTTAAGGGAGACAACGATGCCAACCTCTCTTTCAATATTGAGAACAAAATCAACAACTATCGCAATCAGTTGAAGAGCCAGAACATCAACGATGTAAACAACCATCTCTATACCTACGCCATCGGTACCATGTATATGGATATCATCCAGGAATGCGAGAAGCTCGGCGACTATGTAGTAAACGTAGTAGAGGCCCGCATGGGTGTAAGACAGCATGAAGCTTAGGGAGAGTTAACAGATATGTTTTTAAGCAAGATACTTGATTCACAACAGCAAAGTTGCCATAAAGAAGTGATTTCACAAAGAAAAAGAAAGAATTTTGGCATAACATAGAGGATAACTCGATTTTTTGTTGTAATTTTGCAGCCGAAATTGCAATTTTATAAATAATTAATGAAGATTCTAGTAACGGGTGCGTCGGGCTTTATCGGCAGCTACATCGTGGAAGAGGCCTTAAGACAGGGCATGGAAACCTGGGCGGCAGTACGCCCTACCAGTTCCAGAAAGTATCTGCAAGACGAGCGCATCCATTTTATCAATCTCAATCTTTCTTCAGAGGAAGAGTTGGAGAAAGAACTCGCCCCGCACGAGTTCGACTATATAGTGCATGCAGCCGGCGCAACGAAGTGCCTGCATGCAGAGGACTTTTATAAGGTAAACACAGAGGGAACCAAGCATCTGGTGAACGTCCTTCTGCGCCTCCAGATGCCTATCAGGCGATTTGTCTTTGTCAGTTCGCTCAGCATTTTTGGAGCCATCCGCGAAGAGCAGCCTTATCAGGAAATCTCAGAACATGATACTCCTAAGCCAAATACTGCATACGGAAAGAGTAAGCTGGAGGCAGAACGCTATCTGGACAGCATCGGCAACAACTTTCCTTATATCATCCTCCGCCCTACAGGAGTTTACGGTCCTAGGGAGAAAGATTATTTTCTTATGGCGCAGAGCATCAAGCAGCATGTTGACTTTGCTGTAGGATTCAAGCGTCAGGACATCACCTTTGTTTATGTACAGGACGTGGTACAGGCTGTATTCCTGGCTCTGGATCATGGAATGAACGGCAGGAAATACTTCCTCAGCGATGGAGAAGTATATCAGTCGGCTGCCTTCAGCGACCTGATAAAAAAGGAGTTAGGCAATCCTTGGATACTACGCATCAAGGCACCTGTCTGGGTATTGCGCATCGTAACCTTCTTCGGAGAATATCTCGGAAGAATGACCGGCAAGATGTCGGCTCTGAACAATGATAAGTACAACATTCTGAAACAGCGCAACTGGCGATGTGATATTGAGCCAGCCATGGATGAACTGGGCTATCATCCTCATTATCCACTGGAAAGAGGTGTGAAGCTCGCCATCAAGTGGTACAAGGATAACGGATGGCTGTAAATTATAAACTAATAAGAAGCGTGATAAAAGATTATTTCAAGATAGACAAGAACCCGAAGAAGGGACTGATGACACTGGAATGGGTCATGCTGGGATATATGGCAATCACCATTATCACCATGCTCTTTACCTATACCAAACTCGTAAACCCGGAAGCTATGCTCTGGGGACGACTGAGAGCGCTCGTCATGACCATCGCTCTTTGGGCAGTATACCGCATGATACCTTGCCGCATCACCAAGATGGTGCGCATCATCGCCCAGATGGCTTTGCTTGCCTGGTGGTATCCCGACACCTACGAAATCAACCGCATGTTCCCCAACCTCGACCATATCTTTGCAGGTTGGGAGCAGGATCTTTTCGGATGTCAGCCTGCCCTGCTCTTTGCCAAAACCCTGCCTTGGGCTGTAGTAAGCGAACTGATGTCGATGGGCTACTTTATGTATTATCCGATGATTGCATTGGTTTCATTCTATTATTTCTTCTGTAGATATTATGAGGCTGAAAGAGCTGCATTCGTCATGCTCACCAGTTTCTTTATCTACTATCTCATCTACATCTATGTACCGGTAGCGGGTCCGACCTTCTACTTTGATGCAGTAGGAATATCAGAAATAACCAAAGGCATCTTCCCGGCTTTGGGCGATTACTTCAATACCCATACCAACTGCCTGCCGACACCGGGCTACACCGATGGAATCTTCTACCAGCTTGTAGAAGACGCCAAGAACGCCGGCGAGCGTCCTACAGCAGCTTTCCCAAGTTCGCATGTGGGCGTGAGCACCATCTGCATGCTCCTGGTCTGGCATACCGGCAACCGAAAATTGCTATACGTGATGCTGCCATTCTACATCTTCCTGTGTCTGGCTACCGTATATATTCAGGCGCATTATCTCATCGATGCCATCGCCGGCCTCATCTCTGCCGTCGTCATCTATTTTGCATTGATGGCAGTATCGAAGGGAATGATAGAGCATCATACTCCTTCTTCGCGACTGAGATTCAGATAGTTACATATTTTAATTACAATAACATTATAAACGAATAGAATTCATCTAGAACAATGAAGAAACTATTTATTGAGACTTATGGCTGCCAGATGAACGTGGCAGACAGTGAAGTAGTTGCCTCTGTAATGCAGATGGCTGGCTACGAAATTTGTGAGAAAGAAGAAGAGGCTGATGCCATCTTCCTGAACACCTGCAGTATCCGCGAGAATGCAGAGAACAAGATTTATCATCGCCTCGACACCCTCCATGCTGAGCAGAAGAAGGGAAGAAAGGTGATTCTCGGCGTTTTGGGCTGCATGGCTGAGCGCGTGAAGGATGACCTCATCCAGAACCACTATGCCAATCTCGTTTGCGGACCAGACAGCTATCTCAACCTGCCGGATATGATTGCGCAGTGCGAGATGGGAACCAACGCCATCAACATCGAACTCTCTAAGACCGAGACTTACCGCGACATCGTACCTCAGCGCATCGGTGGCAACAGAGTGAGCGGTTTCGTAAGCATCATGCGTGGTTGCAACAACTTCTGCCACTACTGCATCGTACCTTATACCCGTGGACGTGAACGCAGCCGCGATGCTGAGAGCATCCTGCGTGAGGTTCGCGATTTGCAGCAGCGTGGTTTCAAGGAGGTTACCCTGCTTGGACAGAATGTAAACAGTTATGGTCTTTCGCCATCGGGCAAGCGCGAGGAAGGCAGCCTTTCCTTCGCCGAGCTCCTGCACATGGTAGCCCAGGCTGTACCGGATATGCGAGTACGCTTCACCACCTCTAACCCAGAGGATATGACCGAGGACATCCTCCACGCCATTGCCGAAGAACCAAACCTCTGCAAGCACATCCACTTCCCTGCACAGAGCGGAAGCAACAAGATTTTGAAGCTGATGAACCGCAAATACACCCGTGAGGAGTATCTGCAGCGCATCGCCGACATCAAGCGTATCATCCCGGGCTGCGGCATCACCACCGACATCTTCGTGGGTTATCACGACGAGACCGAGGAAGACCATCAGGAAACCCTCTCGCTGGTAAAGGAAGTAGGCTTCGACAGCGCCTTCATGTTCAAGTATTCAGAGCGCCCGGGCACCTATGCCGCCAAACATCTGCCAGACAACGTTTCTGAGGAAACCAAGATAGCCCGCCTCAACGAACTTATCAAGTTGCAGACCGAGGTGAGTGCCGAGCAGAACAAGAAGGATGAGGGCAAGGTATTCACCATCCTCATCGAGAACTTCAGCAAGCGTAGCCGCGAGCAGATGATGGGTCGAACAGAACAGAACAAGGCGGTTGTCATCGATAAGGGCAACCACCATATCGGAGAGTTCGTGAAGGTTCGCATCACCGGTTCTACCTCTGCTACTCTCTTCGGAGAAGAAGTAAAGGAGTAAACCCAAACTCATCAGAACAGCTTTTTCTGAATAAAAAGACTCTTCTGAAAGAAAAAACAGAATATAAACAAGAAAAACCGCCAAAAGTTTGGCGGTTTTCTTAAAAAGCACTATATTTGCACCTATGAAGGAATTCTTGCAAATTTTACGCCGATTCGTCCCTCCATACAAGAAGTATCTGGGACTGTCTATCCTGTTCAATATCCTGTCTGCGGTATTGAACATCTTTTCGTTTGCAGCCTTGATACCAATCCTGCAAATCCTGTTCCAAGTAGACGGTGGTATCCGTGTCAACGAGTATATGCACTGGAATGGAGATTGGGGTAGCATCAAGGAGGTTGCAACCAATAACCTGTATTATTATATTCAGGAGTTTATTGTTGTCCATAGTGCATCAACAGCCCTTTTGGTCATCGGCCTATTCCTAGCCTTCATGACATTCCTCAAGACGGGAGCCTATTTCCTCTCGTCAGCCACCATCATACCTATCCGTACAGGTATCGTAAGAGACATCCGCAACCAGATTTACCAGAAGATAAACAGTCTCTCGCTCAGTTTCTTCAGCGAGGAGCGCAAGGGAGATATCATTGCCCGCATGAGCGGTGATGTGCAGGAAGTGGAGAACAGCATCATGTCGTCGCTCGACATGCTCTTCAAGAACCCTATCCTGATCCTCTTCTATTTCATCACACTCATCTGCATCAGCTGGCAGCTCACCCTCTTCACCATCCTCTTTGTGCCACCTTTCGGCTGGTTCATGGGAGTAGTGGGCAAGAAACTGAAGGCACACAGTATCGAGGCGCAGGCACTTTGGAGCGACACGATGAGTATGGTTGAAGAAACCCTGGGCGGCTTGCGCATCATCAAGGCGTTCTGTGCAGAAGAAAAGATGAACAAGCGCTTCAACCAGGTGAATAGCAGTTATCGCGACAACATCATGCGCGTGAACATCCGTCAGCAGATGGCTCACCCGATGAGTGAGTTCCTGGGAACTATCCTCATCGTAGTGGTATTGTGGTTTGGCGGTATCCTGGTTCTGGATTACGGCAGAATCGACGGACCTACCATCATCTTCTATCTCGTGATGCTCTACAGCATCATCAACCCGCTGAAGGAATTCTCCAAGGCGAGTTACAATATCCCAAAGGGATTGGCAAGTATGGAGCGTATCGACAAGATTCTGCAGGCTGAGGTGGAAATCAAGGACAAGGAGACCCCTGAGCATATCAGCAGCTTCGAACATCAGATAGAGTTCCGCCACGTTTCCTTCGCCTATACCGACCGAAAGAGCGCCGAACTGGTTTATGTATTAAAGGATATCAATCTCGTGATACCAAAAGGCAAGACTGTTGCACTTGTTGGTCAGAGCGGTAGCGGTAAGAGTACGATGGTAGATTTGATTCCTCGTTACTATGATGTACAGGAAGGCGAGGTGCTGATTGACGGCATTAATGTGAAAGGCCTTGCCGTACATGACCTTCGTATGCTGATAGGAAATGTAAACCAGGAGGCTATCCTCTTCAATGCAAGCTTCAAGGATAACATCCGATTCGGCAAGACCGATGCTACAGACGAGGAAATAGCCAATGCAGCTAAGATTGCCAATGCTTACGAGTTCATCACCAAGTCGGAGAAAGGTTTCGATACAAATATCGGTGACCGAGGCGGCAGACTCTCCGGTGGTCAGCGCCAGCGTGTCAGCATCGCCCGTGCCATCCTCAAGAATCCTCCTATCCTCATCCTCGATGAAGCAACATCAGCCCTCGATACCGAGAGCGAGCGCCTGGTTCAGGATGCCTTGGAGAAACTGATGAAAACCCGTACCACCGTGGCTGTGGCTCACCGATTGAGTACCATCAAGCATGCCGATGAAATCTGCGTATTGCACGAGGGTAGGATTGTGGAGCGCGGTACCCACGATGAACTGATTAGAAAAGACGGATATTACAAGAAGTTGCATGATATGCAGCAGGTGTAATTGAGTAAAGAGTTAATAGTTAAGAATTTATAGTTTTACAGATGGTTAAGATTGTTTATGCATTCTTTTATGCAATATCGCTGCTGCCTTTCAGGCTGCTCTATTGCATTGCCGACTTCGAGTACTTCATGATGTATTACGTCATCAAGTACCGCAGAGGCATTGTGCGTAAGAATCTCACCACCTCCTTCCCTGAGAAATCAGAAGAAGAGATTGTTGACATCGAGAAGAAATTCTACCGCTGGTTCAGCGATTACTTCTTCGAGGCGGTTAAACTTCTGAGCATCAGCAATAAGGAACTTCGCCGCCGATTCAAGGTATATAACAGCGAAGAAGTGGAACAATGTTTCCAGGAAGGTCAGGATGTGGCAGCCATCCTCGGTCATTACTGCAACTGGGAGTGGCTCTCATGTGTAGGCATCGAACTGCCCAAGTCACGCAAGATGGGCCTCATCTATCATCCTCTGCGCAACCAAGCCTTCGACGAACTCTTCAAGCGCATCCGTTCTCACGAAGAAAACGGAGTGCCTGTCCCAAAGAAGGACATCCTCCGCTATCTCGTAGACTACAAACGCAAGAACATCCGCAGCATCTTCGGCTACATCAGCGACCAGGGGCCCAAGTGGGAGAACATCCATCTGTGGCTTCCTTTCCTCTATCATCCCGAAACCCCAGTGTTTACGGGTGGTGAAAGAATCATGAGAAAGATGAACGATGCCGTGTTCTATGTAGAGATGTCCCGCCCTAAGCGCGGCTACTACACGGCAACATACAAACTCATCACCCGCAATCCGAACTCCCTGCCGGAGCACGAGATTACCCGTCGCTTCTTCCAAATGCTGGAAGAAACCATCCGCAAGAATCCACCTTATTATTTATGGACGCATAACAGATGGAAGCGAACCAGGGAGGAGTTTGATAAGCGATATGAGGTGGTGAAGGGGAAAGTTGTACCGAGAGAATAGAGTTGTTCCAAGAGAAATAGAGTTTATCTTAAATAGAAAGGGTTACAAGATGATAGAAGCAAAAAGAGTACCTTATGGAGTCTCTGATTTCCTGAGAGTTATCAGAGAAAATCAGTATTACGTAGATAAGACTATGTATATTCCGTTGTTGGAGGCTCAACCCGACAACCTGATATTCATTCGCCCTCGCCGCTTCGGCAAGAGCCTGTTCCTCAGTATGCTCGAAGCTTACTATGACTGCAAGATAAAAGACCAGTTCCAGGAAATCTTCGGAGGTCTCTGGATTGGCAGTCAGCCTACCCCTCTACAGGGTAAGTATCAGGTACTGACACTCGATTTCTCACAAGTAGGAGGAAACATCGACAATCTGGAGGAACGCTTCAATTCGTATTGCAATATCTGCTTTGACGCTTTCATTAACAGATATGCACAATTCTATGATGAAGCAACCAGAAAGACCGTTCTTGCAGAGGATGTAGCATCCAACAAGCTTGCTACTATCCAAAAATACGCAAAAGAACACAATTATCAGCTTTATCTCATCATCGATGAATACGACAACTTCACCAACACCGTGCTCAATGAGCAGGGCGAAGAAGTGTATCATGCGATGACACATGCCAGCGGTTTCTACCGCGACTACTTCAAGAAGTTCAAGGGCTCATTCGCCAAGATTTTCATGATGGGTGTAAGCCCTGTAACACTAGACGATGTTACCAGCGGTTTCAACATTGGCTGGCATATTTCAACCAAGCCCGAGTTTGACAAGATGCTGGGCTTCAGCACAGAAGATGTACGAGCCATGTTTACCCGTTATCGCGATGCGGGACAGATTCCGGCAGATAGCGATATCGAGGCAATGATAGAAGAGATTAAGCCGTGGTATGACAATTATTGCTTCTCAGAGGCATGCTTAAACAGCAAGGTCAGGGTTTTCAATTGCGATATGGTGTTATATTATCTCCGTAACTATATGGACGATGGTAAAGCCCCCAAACAGATGATAGACCCAAACACGAAGACCGACTACAACAAGATGAAGCGACTGCTCCAACTCGACAAGCTAGACGGCAACCGCAAGGGCATCATCCGCAGGATTACGGAGGAAGGCAGCATCGTATCAAATCTATACGAAACCTTCCCAGCCAGCGAAATTGTGAAGCCGGAATACTTCCCAAGCCTACTGTTCTATTACGGCATGCTTACCATCAAGGATACTTTCGGCGACCAGTTGCTCCTGGGAATCCCGAACAACAACGTCCGCCGTCAATATTATGGCTATCTGCAGGAGCAATATCAGGAAATCAACCATATCAACCTGAATGAGTTTGGTTATATGCTCACCTGCATGGCGTTCTATGGAAAATGGGAAGATGTCTTGGGCTTTATGTCGAAGGCTTACGCCGAAGTGGCATCAGTAAGAGATGGCATCGAAGCCGAGCGCAACCTGCAAGGTTTCTTTATGGCATATCTCTACCTGAGCAGCTATTACATTACGGCTCCCGAGCTTGAATTAAATCACGGCTATTGTGATTTCTTCCTCTTGCCCGACCTGACTCACTATCCTACCAAGCATAGCTATATCATCGAACTGAAGATGTTGCCAGCCAAGGATTTTGAGGCAAAAGCCGAGGCACAATGGCAGGAAGCAGTAGAACAGATCAATCGTTATGCCGCAGCACCAAGAATAGAAGTCTTGCGCCAAGGCACGACATTGCATAAAATCATCATCCAGTTTGCTGGATGGGAAATGAAACGAATGGAAGAGGTATAAATATTCTTTGTTGAACTACAAATAAGTGTTCGACAGATGATACAAAATTAAAAACGGCAAAGTAATTTCTATAGAATCATGAGAATAGTTCTTTTCTGTGAAAACAAGTATGCCATAGACATACTTAATCCGATACAAGAACATGTGACAAAGCAACATTTGCCACACGAGATATTGTGGTATATCCACAAACCAAAGATAGACAGTTTTCCATATGCCGACCAGGTGAAATGGACCAACTCTATTCAAGAAGTCTATGACTTCCAGCCAGAGGCTATCTATGTGCCAGGCAACATTGTGCCTTACTATCTGCCAGGCGTCAAGATACAGGTATTCCACGGCTATGCCGCAGAGAAGAAAGACCACTGGATTATCCGCCGTTACTTTGACACCTATTTTACCCAAGGTCCTTACTTCACTTCCCACTTCGAGGCTCTGGCCAAGAGATATGGAGATTTCGAGGTGTTGGAAACGGGATGGCCTAAGCAGGATTGGATCAAGGAAAACCTGCACAAATATGATGCCGACCGAGAGAAACTGCTCAGGGAAAGCGGCAAGGAGACCTTGATCCTTTACGCTCCTACCTTCTCGCCAAAACTCACTTCGCTTCCTTATATCAAGGAAGAGCTGGGCAAGCTGGCTAAGGAGCGCAATGCCCTGGTAGTAATGAAGTTCCATCCGCTTACCCGCCAGGAATGGGTAGATGAATACCGTGAATGGGCTGCAACCAAGAAGGATGTTCTCTTCATCGACAAGGGAGAGAACGTAACCAAATATCAGCTGATGGCAGATACGCTCATCAGCGATACCTCTTCTACCATCTATGAGTTCCTGCTGCTCTCTCGCCCAGTAATCACCCTCGGCACCATATCCAAGGATATCTACTGGGAAAACATCACGGAACCTGATCAGCTGATTGCCGCCTACGACCATGCCCTCACAGACCCTGAGGCGATAGCCAAGAGACAGTGGATAGTAGACAACTACGATCCATATTTGGACGGCAACGTATGCCAGCGCATGCTCGACGGAGCCGAAGACTACATCCGTCGCCATGGTGTACCAAAGAACAGAAAGCTGAATCTCTGGCGTAAATATACCAGCATCAAGACATTTGGAAGAATCAAAAAAGGATAAAGATATGCTTAATTTTACAGTAGGACCTGTGATGGCAAGCGATGAGGTTAGAGCCATCGGCGCTGAGCAGGTGCCTTATTTCAGAACAGCAGAGTTCTCCGCCATCATGAAGGAGAACGAACAATTGATGAAGCAGTTTGCCAAGGCATCAGACGATGCCCGCACAGTTTTTATCACAGGTTCGGGCACTGCCTCTATGGAAGCCGTGGTCATGAATGTATTCACTCCTGCCGACAAAGTACTGGTAGTGAATGGCGGTAGCTTTGGTCACCGATTCGTACAACTCTGTGAAATTCATGAGATTCCACATACAGAAATCAAGCTTGAGATGGGGACTCCACTCACGGCAGAAGACCTCAAGCCATACGAGGGGCAAGGCTACACCGGCTTCCTCGTCAATCTGCACGAGACCTCTACCGGTGTGCTCTACGACATCCAGATGATCAGCGACTTCTGTCATCGCAACCATATTTTCCTGGCCGTAGATTCCATCAGTTCTTTCCTCGCGGACCCATTCAACATGAAGGAACTCGGCGTGAACGTAATGATTACGGGTTCACAGAAGGCACTGGCATGTCCTCCAGGCATCTCTGTCATCATTCTCGATACAGAGGCAATCAAGCGAGTAGAGGCAAACAAGGTGAAGTCGATGTATTTCGACCTGAAGGATGCCTTGAAGAATGGTGAGCGTGGACAGACTCCTTTCACCCCAGCCGTAGGAACCTTACTGCAGATTCATGCCCGCCTGAAGGAGATAGAGCGCAATGGCGGTGTGGAGAGCGAGAACCAGCGCATGAAAATGCTTGCAGAAGATTTCAGAAACAAGATCAAGGACCTGCCATTCACCATCGTATCAAAGTCAATGTCAAATGCCGTTACTCCTCTGCATCCACAGAACGCCTCAGCCTACGACATCTTCCTGAAGCTGAAAGACGAATATGGCATCTGGGTATGTCCTAATGGTGGCGACATGGCAGAAAAGGTGTTCCGTGTAGGTCATCTCGGCAACCTGAGTCCAAAAGACAACACCACTCTCGTTGATGCACTGAAGGATATGCAGGCTAAGGGACTGCTATAAAGGGGCTGCTATAATATATATAATAAGGTATAGAGAACTTTCAAGATAGAGAAACTTATGGTTAAAGTCATCACATACGGTACTTACGACCTGCTTCATTATGGTCACATCCGTCTCCTGGAGCGCGCCAAGGCTTTGGGCGACTACCTCATCGTGGGCGTAACCTCGGATACCTTCGACCGTGAGCGTGGCAAAATCAATGTACAACAATCCCTCATGGAACGAGTGGAAGCCGTGCGTGCCACAGGCATTGCCGATGAAATCATCATCGAGGAATACGAGGGACAGAAGATTGACGACATCAAGCGACTGGACGTAGATATCTTTACCGTAGGTTCTGACTGGAGAGGCAAGTTTGACTATCTCAACGCCTATTGCAAGGTGGTTTATCTAGACCGCACTCAGGGCGTATCGAGCACGGAGATCAGAAGCGAGCAGCAGGTGGTTAGCCTCGGACTGGTTGGCGAATCGCCTATCCTCAACAAGATAGAGCGGGAAAGCCAATATGTCAATGGATTGGAGGCAGGAAAGGTTTTCTCCCTCAACGACCAATATCTCTCAGAAAATCTGCAGGCAGCGGAAAAGCAGGCAGCCAGTTTTCAGGAACTCCTGGATGAAAGCGATGCGCTCTATGTTATCTCTGCCCCAAGCAAGCACTATGCTCAAATAAAGGAGGCATTAGAAGCTGGCAAACACGTATTGTGCGAATCGCCTATCACTCTTCAGCCTCAGCAATGGAAAGAACTCAAGGAAATAGCAAAAGATAAGAAGGTAGTCTTGATGGATTCTATCAAGACCGCTTATTCCGTAGCCTATTACCGACTCTTACTCTTGGCTAAGGGCGGTATCATCGGTGATATCATGTCGGTGGATGCAACCTGCACCAGTCTCGTAGACTTTGACCCGACCCAGGATTCACAGAAGAGTCTTTACGAATGGAACAGTATCTGCGCCTGGGGACCGACGGCACTCCTGCCTATCTTCCAGCTTCTGGGCACAGAATACAGCAGCAAACAGATAGCCACTCACTTCTTGGACGAAGCAAAGCGCTATGATGCCTTTACCAAGATATCCTTCCTCTATCCTCATGCCGTAGCTTCGCTGAAGGTTGGTCAAGGCGTGAAGTCGGAAGGCGAATTGATTATCTCGGGCACCAAGGGATACATCTACGTACCAGCCCCATGGTGGAAGACCGATTACTTCGAGGTGAGATACGAAAATCCGCAGAACAACAAGCGCTACTTCTACCAGCTGGATGGAGAAGGGTTGCGCTATATGCTCCTCTCCTTCCTCAAAGCCATCCGCACCGGCAAGGACTTCTCGTATGTATCCGATGACATATCAGAAGAAATCGTCAAGACTATCGCCAATTTCGAGGCAAGAAAAGACATGGTCATCATATAGATTCGTCTACATGATGTCCATTTCCTTTCTTGAAAGCTTTTTCCTTTTAGTCTTAACGGCATTTATATAATTTAACAACTATTAGTGCAAGAAAGCACAAGTTTCTCTGTTATTATACATATAAAAATAAGCAAAAACAATAATACGATGAATCAGAAATTGTTAAAAAGCCATACGATATTGGCGATTTGTATTCTAATCTTATCCATCATCCCTGTTGTGGCAATAGGTCCCTATCTCCATCAGTTTGCAGATGACTATGTATTCGGAGCTCCTGTCTACAAGGCTTGGACTGCCACCCATTCATTTGGGGCATGTATTCAGGCGGCCTGGGCTGAATCCATGCATATCTACCAGACATGGCAGGGTACCTATTCGGCATGTTTCCTGATGGCATTACAACCTGGAATTTTTGACAAATACTGGCTTGTACCGATTATTCTATTGGGAAGCCTAATTCTTTCCACCTATACACTGGGATACACAATATTACGCAGATTGCTACATATCAACAAATTGGAATACACTTTCATTTCTACTCTATTTGTATTAATGACCGTACAGTTCGTATGGTCGTTCTACGATGCATTCTGCTGGTATAACGGAGCGATGTACTATACCTTATATTATAGTATTTCTTTGTTCCTTGCCTCCCTACTCATCGAATTCCATCTTACAAAATCCATCATAGCGAAAATCATCATCACGCTGGTTTCCGCAGCACTCGCCATATTCATTGCCGGCGGCAACTTTGTTACCGGTCTGGGTATGCCAGCCATTCTCTTTATGGCAATCGTATGGATGTGGGTGGAGAGGAAGAAGACTCCTTTCTTCTTGCTTTCTATCCTTATCATTTATGCCTGCGCTTTTGCTTTCAGTGTATTTGCACCAGGCAATACTGTCCGCCAATCCACAGTCACCAGTCAACCGAATGTGGTTTCAGCCTTCTTTATTGCGATAGCAAAGGGCATAGAATTTCTCGCTGATGCCATTAAAATCACAGAAATACTCATGTTTACCATTCTCATACCTTTTCTTGCAAGATTAGCCAAGGCATCCCACTTTAGGTTTTCTCATCCATGGCTTTATCTGCTCATCTCTTTCCTACTCTATTGCGCCTTCTTTTTTCCAAACAGCTATGCCATGGGAACCAAAGGAGCAGACAGAACACAGAATGTATACTTCTATGTGCATCTGTGGATGATTTGCTTCAATATCTACTATCTTTCTGGTGCTCTTCAGCGCAGAGCGGCTGATCTGGAACCAATAAGCGTTGCTATTGTAAACTTGACAGAGGCAATTAGACTGAAATATAATAAATACTTCAGATGGCTACCGGTATATTACTGGCTTGTGTTGGTACTTTCTATCACAGCAAAGCCAACTACTACCAACAGAACACTCTCCTTGCTGCGTAGAGGAACAGCACAGAAGTTTGACCTAGAAATGCAGCAGCGCGAAATTGCCGTAAAACAAAGCAAGGCAGATCATCTGGTATTAAATCCGCTTACCGTAAAGATGCCATCCGATGCCTTCCATGATATCACTATTTATCCAGGTTATTGGATTAACCGAGGTATGGCAAACTATTATGGCAAGAAAACGGTAGTAGCATTACCTTTCGATGATGGCGAAGAAACGCCAGCCAAGCTCTTGAAACGCTGCCGGGAGGAAGTAGGACCAGGCGGAATGACCTTTATCGAAGAAAAATAAAACAGAAATAACAATACCATTCATTAAACAAAAAAGGTAAGTAGCCAAAACTGCTACTTACCTTTTTTATGTTTCAAGCGATCTTCTATAATCTTGCTAACAGCAACAAACTGATAGATGCCTTCATAGCAGGCACATACAAATCCTTCCTTACCATCACGGAAGCCACCCTTCTGAATATAAGCACGGAAGAAACGCACCAACGGACGATAGAACAAAGCTGCCATTCCATAATTGCGATCTTTCTTCTTTTCTATCTCGTTAGCTGTATACTGGTTGATTTTCCCCATTCTGCTGGCAATGCTGTCGTCTGCCAGATGAACCAAAGCCATATCTGCATGGGTTGCTGGTATCTTTTCTATCCTGCCCTTGATAATAGGGTCGGCATGGATGACAGCAGGCCATACCGTATCCTTCCTGATAAAGAAACGCAACTGATAGTCGGGATAGAAACAATGCATGAATCTTCCCATAAAGCGACTCTTGCGTGGCACATACAATCCCAATGGAGCATCCTCCTTCCCTATTAGGGAATAAAGATATTGTTTCAATGCTGGGGTAACCAGTTCATCTGCATCCACCACCAGTACCCATTTGCAGGAAGCTGCATCTATGGCTGTCTGTCTTGCCGGTTCACAAATCTGATAACTGCCTCTAGGGAAAACAACTATCTTGCAACCATTACGCTTTGCAATATCCAAGGTATCGTCGGTACTTTCCATGTCGCAGACAACCACCTCGTCAAAGCCCTTCACTGTATCCAGCACCTGCTGAAGATGGCAGGAGGCATTATAGGTATTAATAACCACCGAGATGCCATTTCCCTGCTCTTGTTCTACACTTGTCTTATCCATATATCTATGCTCTATAAATATTGATCGATACCATTTGTGCAACGAACCAAACGCTCCTTCTTCACCTGGTTCAAAACATCTTTATGCATGTTCTCTTGGGCTTTAGACGCCTCCTTGTGATAAAGATGGTACATGATTCCTCCCATCTTCAGAGCCTTCTTCCGAACGCCAGCAAAATGCAGGCGATAGGCAAACTCGGCATCCTCATGTCCCCATTCCAGCAAATCCTCATTGTAACCATTTACCTTGATGGCATCCTCTCTCCAATAAGCCATGTTGCAACCTCTGAGATGGTCGATTCTACGGGCATAGCGAAAAGCCAGCAATCTGCGGAACACATGAGAACGGAAACTATTGCTTACATAACTGAAAGGCATGTTCCAAAGATTCACATTGACTACCTTTGTATCCAAAATTTTTTTGGAAATCTGGGCAGACAGCAGCACTCTACTTCCACAGACGAAACATCCTTTCTGAGCCATTTCTATATGGTCTTCTACAAAATGAGAACTCAAAACAACATCTCCATCAACTTGGATGATATAATCACCCGTAGCCTTTGCTATTGCCTTATTCAAAATGGAAGTTCTTCTGAATCCCTTATCTTCCTGCCAAACCCAAATTACCGGTACTGGCATTTTTTCAGCATAACGGTCTATCAGTTTTTTAGTCTCTTCGGTAGAACCATCGTCAGCAATAACAACTTCATCAGGCATAACATGCTGATGCAACACGCTATACAACACGAGTTCTAAGGCTTTAGGCCAATTGTAAGTCGTAATCAATAATGTTGTTTTCATAAACCTAACTTTTTACGTTTAAAATAATGCAAGATACTTTTGCGATGTACCCATCGCCAATCGTGTATCTTCTTTGCTCCTATTATTTTTTGTAATATTTTCTCATCCATTCCCCGCAGTTTCACATACTCTCGTGCCACACACTCGAAGACATCCATTCTTCCGGTAAACCTCGTCAGGTTTTCCACACATTCCTTCATCGGCGGATAGCCTGAGTAAAACCTCATACGATTGATATCGATAAGCGAGAACGTATAATGACCATCAGCCTGAGGCTGATACAGCACATTGCCGGCATTCAAGTCAATATCGATGATGCCTTTCTGGTGCAATCGATTCACAAAGTGCGCATAATCTGCCGCCATCACCCTGTTGAATTCCTCTGGGGAGTTCAACTGATCGTTGATAGGCATACTGTTATCAATATCAGAGATAAAGTAGCAATAGTCAATAAGTCCCTTTACCCTCGTTTCAATATATCCAAAGCCTTCGGGAGTGGCAAAGCCATCTGCCATCAGCCTAAGGGCATTCTCATAGGCACGGAAAGCCTTGGTAGAGCGGAAGAAGCTATATCCTATCTTCTGAATGAAATTAGGCTGCTTGTATCTCTTCACCACAACTTCTTTCTCTTTTCCATCAAACTTTACATGAAAAGCCTTGATAACATTTCGTCCTTCAAAGATACAACGTCCCTCCTGCTCGAACACATCCGGGATGCGTTCGATGAAACTTCTCATCTCTTCGTATTTTGGGTTTATCTTTATCTTCATTTGTTTACAGTACTTTTATATTTTTGCCTAGGATGGTTAGGAACGCCAGGGAATAGCATTTCCAGACTATTATCTTCTAACATCTTAGGAATTATAAAATTTCTCAAATAAATTTTGTCTCGCCTTACAATTGCCGATAATTCATCTAAAGATATCCACTCAGAACAAACAGTACAAATCATAGCCTTTAAGCTTTGATAAGGCATTCTTTGTTTTACACGAGTACTTGCAATATTAGGCTCGGAACTTGCAATATTAGCCCCAGAACTTGCAATATTAGGCTCGGAACTTGCAATATTAGCCCCAGAACTTGCAATATTAG
>ENA-UOJC01002069-UOJC01002069.1-human-gut-metagenome-genome-assembly--contig:-C104-NODE-2069-length-23171-cov-12.410798_pt1 | contig 23171 bp, 18 predicted proteins | sample MGYA00242339_ERZ723886 | MGnify/ENA metagenome assembly ERZ723886 | reverse complement strand
ATTTGAGCCTATTTTTTCGACTCAGTTTTTTCATAGATTACTTGACACTACCTATTAAAGTGATTTATCAACTTCAAAGTCCTCATCGGACAGAAGCTCGTAATTTGTTTCCTCATATTCCGTATCCGGCAACTCTTTCGGGTTTATATCCAAAATCGAAATAGAAGAAGTAGAAAGCGTGACCTCGCCGTGTCTATATGCATCTGCTTTCCCGTCTGTTGTCATTGTGACATTCGGGTGCTTTAAGATGTCATACTTAAAATCCATTACCGGTCGCTCGCCACGAATAAATAAAATAGCGTACTGATTGTCAAGCATTCGCACTTCATCGGGAGTGAGTAGCTCTCGTCCGCTTATCTGATAATTGGTGGAATAGTTACCGCTTCTTCCTGAACTTTTTCCGTAAGTATTGGTATCAATGGTTTCTTTTCCAAGCAGCTCCGACACATATTTGTGTGTGCTTTGCTCGTTTCCACCAAGATACAGAAACTCGTCACAGTTACCCACGATACTTTCCCACTGCTTTTCAAACAAGGCTTTAAGCTGTGCCAAGTTCTGCAAGATGATACTGACGGAAACACCTCTTGAACGCATAACAGAGAGTATCTTGTCGAAATCGTCCGGAAGTGAAACATTGGCAAACTCGTCCATCAGAAAATGCACCGGCATCGGCAGACAACCACCGTGAATGTGGTCGGCAGCATAAAATAATTGCTGAAAAAGCTGTGTGTATAAAATGGACACCAAGAAGTTAAAGCTGGAGTCGTTATCCGGTATAAGTGCAAAGAGGGCGACTTTCTTCTCGCCCAAAGTCTGCAAATCAAGCTCGTCCACAGAAGTTAAAGAAGCAAGGCTCTCCAAGTTAAACTTTTCAAGCCTTGCCGCAAGAGTTATCTGTATGGACTTTAAGGTTTTTGCCGAACCGGAGTGATAGGAATGGTAATATTTCAAAGCGATATGGTCAGGATTATCCATCATCAAATCCGAAAACAGATTATCAAGCGGAGATGGTCTATTATCTTCCTCATCCTCGATTGCTCCGGCTCTCAGCATTTCCATTACCATTGCAAAATTCTGTTCCTCCGGCGGTGCTTCATAATGCAGATAAAACACAAGTGCCAAAAGAAGCATTGAAGCAGCCGTATCCCAAAATGGGTCATTGCTCTGTGAACCTTTTGGGGTGGTACTCTTAAATAAGTTTGTCACAAGCTTCTGCACATCATTATCACTTCGTAAATAAACAAAGGGATTGTAACAATGGCTCTTTTCCATTGAAATCAAATCAAGCACTCGGATTTCATACCCTTTACTTTCAAGCAGCTTTCCCGTATCTCGTAAAATTTCGCCTTTCGGGTCGAGGATTACGAATGAGGTATTGCACTGCATTAAGTTCGGTTTGCAATAAAATCTTGTCTTACCTGCACCGGAGCCACCACATACAAGTGTATTTAAGTTTCGTCTGTGCTTCTTGGCATTCAGACCGATACACACATTCTGCGTCATCAATTTATTTTCCGATTGCGGTTTTTGTCGGTACTTTTTATCCACGATGCGTGCTTCGCCCCACTTAGCAGAACCGTGTTCTTCTCGCCTTCGGTAGTTTTTCTGCGTTGACAAATATATCCCGATACCCATTCCATAGCACAAAAGCAAAATGAGGACAGTTTTTAAGCTGTCCTCACATAACTCTATTTGAAACGGGGTATTCATAACTGTTGTAAAGCCTGACACAATCTCCGGCAAACCGCCCTTTACAAGAGGTGCGATGAGAAGTGCAAGCCATATTACCGGAATAATACCAATAGCAGAAAAAATAATGGCAGATTTCCTGTCACTATCTCTCCTCATTCGAGCGTTTCCTTTCCACTACCTTAAACTTTTTCTGAGGGGCGTTACCCACTTTGATAAGCAAGTCATCCACAGCATCGGTTGACTTTCCCTGTTGCATCAGGTCTGTCTTTTCATCATTCAAAGAGCGAATGACAATACCGTGTTCATAATCATCTAAGGCAATATGATAGAGTTTTTCTTTTACCATAACAAGCCTCCATTATCTCTCGTAATCTTTGGAGCGTTCCTGTTTTTTCTTATACAGTTCCTCCGATACACGGGAATGAATTTCCGACATAGCATTTCTCATCTTGGAAAGCTCAGCACGGATTTCCTTTGGTTCTTTATTTGCAAGTTCTGCCGGAATACGCTCAATAGCAAAATTCTGTGTATCAACTCCATATTTCTTACAAAGCATATATCCGATACAAACTGCCTGAAATCCCATATCTCTGCGACTGTATGTGTTGCTGTTGATGGAAAGCTGTGCGTGTCCAAGCTCCTGTGCCACACATTGAGCTACTGCAACGCTGTCCCCAACACCACGCTTCACAAACAAGGTCTGCTTTTCGTTATTGTAAAATGCTGCCATATTGGGATATGGTAATTCATTGGTTGCTTCTACCGCTACCGGAGAAGCATCAAGCATAGTCGTGATAAGTGATTTCGGGTCACGATTAACAGATGGGGCAGGAGGTTTTCTGCCGTTAGTCTGTGATACATCAAAAACACGCTTCACATTGTAGGAAATACCCGGCGTTCCATCTCTGCGAGTATATTCTACCGGCTCAAGGATAGAAATACTTTTTGCACCCTTTACGATTTTGACATTATCCTTACCCCAATCATCAAAATCTTTAAGCTGTATCGCTTCAGGAAGCTGATTGTAAATGAGCAGAGCATTGGCTGCGGAATAACGGTCAACTCTCGCCTGCGTATCAAGAAATGCCTTGAATTTTTCAGGGTCGCTGACAACTTCACGGGCAGTATCATCAATCATCTGATAGACTTTTTCTTTTTCTGCTCGTTTCTTTTCTGCATATTCTTCTTTCGACAATCTCGGAGAATTGCCGCCGGTCTTTGCCGGCTTGAAATCATTTGTCATTGTAATTACCTCTCTTTCGGTTTTCTGTTTCTATTCTTCGGCTGCTTATGAACGGTCTGCCCGTTCTTCTGCGGAGTCTTTGGCTTCTCTTTGGAAACCTCCGGCACACTACGCTCTGCTTCTTTCTTCTGTCTTGCTTCAGCCTTGTAACGGTCGAGTTTTTCTTTGACCGACGGCTTACGCTCCATAGACTTTACAGTACCCTTATCAGATTGCATATCTACCGGCTCTGAGTCTTGCCTTGACGGAGGGTTTTTGTCCATCTTGGCGGCTGTGGGGTTTGTCTGTGTCTGTTCTTCTTTCTGCATTGGCTTTGCAACTGCTTCCTCCGTAATAATTTCATTCTTTGATTTAGTAGGCTGTTCATTGGCAACTGCTTCACGCTTGGCAGCATCTTTTTCTGCCTGTGTAACAATCGCCGCCTTATCAACCTTACCGAGTTCAAATCGTTCAACGATACGCTGAATTTTAGAAGCGTCCTCAGCTCGTGCGATAATATCCACCGGCACATTCTCGCCCTTTGTGTTCTTATCTCTGAGAACACAGTACAAAACGCCATAGTGCTTTGCCTGCTCGGTAAACTTCTTCAAATCTTTCTGCGGAATAGAGAAAACTTTCAGTTCTTTGCCGGACTTAATCATATTGGTAAGTCTTGCTTTACCCTTGGTTTTCTGCTCTTGCTTTAAGACAGTTACAAGAAGAAGGGCAATGTTCTTTGCCGCCGAGCCGCTGAGTTTTGCAGCTACTTCAAATCCTTCCAGCGACAGCCTAACGATTTGTTCTGCTGCGTCACCACCGTTGTTCATAGCTTCGGTTCTCCTTTCGTTTCATTTTTTCTTCCTCTGTACGGATAACTTCAAGATTACTTTTCATAACCTTTGACCTCTCGGCAATCCCGTCACAGAGCTTTACTTCTTTGCGAAGTGTTTTTAGTTCATCATTGATTTCAGAAATCTTTGCTCTGACCTCAGATAGCTTTCCATCATCCATCTTTGTTCTTAACTTTTTTCGCAAATGCGTTCTATCGTCAGTCAGCGTTTTAATTTTTTCCTCAACCGATGATTGATATGAAAAAAGCTGCTCGGCAGTATCAATGTGATATTTACCAAGCAGCCTTACTTCATCCGTAATTCTGTCAAGCTTCATCAAATCTTCCTTTAGGAGATAATGAAGCCTATTCGTATTTTGTTTTTTATACTTGGGCAGATAACCGAGTCTGTAACAGTAGTAAAGATACAGTCCTTGCAGACCGCCTTTCTTTTTAATCTTCTGTTCCCTTGTGGGCAATCGGTATTGTCTTGACTTATGTGTCTGCCTTTGGAATGGCTGTATATCTGCCCAACGGTCACGGTTTGACTTAATTCGTTCTTCGATGCGGGCATTGGTGTATTCCTCTCCGAGATTTTTTAAGCGAATTGGCTTTTCATATCCTTTCGGAATGACTGTCCAATATTTTCTGCTCGGACTGAGGTTATAGGAATAGCCCATCGCTTTGAGTGCATACTCAAACTCTTTCATCGTCTTGCTGTGGTCAATCGCTTCGTCAATGGCTTCTTTGAGCATTGAATAGCGTGTCGGCATACCGGCTTTTTCTTTCATCGTCAGATACTCTGACTGCTTACTGCGATTCGGATTGGGATTGTAATATAGTCCATACTTTTCACAGATACGGTCAGCGACAAGTCGGAACTTAAACCACGCTTTTTCCTCTCCCCATAATCGTCTGCCATCCACAAAGGAAACAGAGTTTATAACAAAGTGGCAATGGAGATGTTTCGTATTCAGATGTGTTGTTACCACAACCTGAAACCTTTTTCCCCACACCTCATTGGCAAACTCCATTCCGATTTTCTGTGCCAGCTCCGGAGAAATATTCTGTTCCTTAAAACTCAAATACCCGTGATAGGCTTGGATACCATCGGTCTTTTGGTACTGTTCTTTGATATGCACAAACTCATCACGGGCAATCGCAACATTACAGTTAATGCCCTCTACATAAAACTCCTTCTCTGTTTTTTCTTCATCTTTCGCATAGGAAAGAACATCGGCAAGAGCCTGATACTGTTCCGGTGTATAGAGTTTAGCAGAAGTCTTTTCAGGATTGGTAGCATAATCAATAACCTGAGCAAGCCTGACCTTGACCGACCACAGTTTACTTACTGCCATTTCAGTTCACTTTTTTCCGGTCGAAGAAACTGTCGTTCCACTTCATTCTGAAATTTATTCCATTTTTCACACTCTCGTTTCAACATCGGTGCGTCGATAAAACCAAGTGTGTTCGCTTTGGCTGCAATTTGATTGAGATTGCTCCCGATGGATGACATCTCTCTCATCACATCATAGAAACGATCATCAGGTTTTTCTTTTGGTTCAAAGCCTTTAATGAGCATACGGATTAAGGCTGCTTCATTCAGGCAGCACTTTCTTGCTTTCTTCTGCAAGTCCTGAGCTTCTGTTCTGTTGAAACGAATAATCTTCTGAATATTTCTTTTACGCATCGTCGTTCTCCTTTCTACAAACGCAATCTCTTTCTTTCAGGCGGTTAATCTGTAACAGGCTCATTACCGTAACTCCAAAGATTCCGCCAATCATAATGCCTGAAATCAGGCAGATACATTCTGACATAACTTTTCCTCGCTTTCTCTTGGGGTATTAGGGGCAACCCCTAACGAGAGTACCGTGCGGATTGGCTTTGGCTATCCGTATGGTCTGCTCGCTAAGATTATACAGACTTCTCCGGTTGCCCCGATTTTCTCTTATCTCTCGTACTCTTTGCTCTTAGGCTTAAATGGCTCTGCAATAATTTTTCCATCTCTCTGTCGATAGAAGTGTTCGGGATTTTTGAATTTATCCTCATACTTCTTTGCAAGTTCAGGCGGTAAACTCTGAAAGTTTTCACTCTCAATCGGTGCATAGCACACAAAGAACTTACCGAAAATAATATCCATCATTTCTTTATCATCAGCGTACACCGCACGGTTCGGCTGCATTCCGTTAAACTTCCCTTCCTCGTTACAGATGATTGCCACCTCGTCATCAAACGGCATATATTCTTCAATATCACCGCCGACGATACTCTGCATTGCTTCCAGCGTATCCTCAATTTCAATCATCTTCGGATATTTATTGGGTTCAATAAGAAGCACGGAAATCTTATTTTCTTCTACATTATTCATCTTTCATAGCTCCTTTCATCTTGTTTTCTTGGCGTAAGGTTCATCTTGGACATTAAAAAATCATTGAAGTCCTTGCCGTATGGCGGAGGATCATCAATGATTTCATATCGGTCTGACAGTATAATCTGCAACGCTTTGGTTGCCTGTCTACCGGCATAATCATTATCCAAATGAAGAACAACACGCTGAATATTCGGATGGGTTTTCAAAAATAATGCAAGTGCTGAAGGGACTTTGCTTTCCTCCATATTCTTCTTCGGAGCATACACTCCGGACAAAGACACAAGGTTCATATCCCTCCAATTCTTGCCGCTGTATTTACAGAGCGTGGCATAGGATAACAGGTCTATGGCACACTCAAAAAGGTGGACTTCATTTCCGCTGCCATCTGCGATGCGGAATGAATATTCCTTTTTACTGCCGGTACAATCGCCCATAATTCTTTCAGAATTTGTTGAACGAAAAGCGGCATACTTTGCATTATGCTCGTTATCATAACCGATAAACACAGCATTGTGATACGGCAGACTCTCAATAATCAGCTCGTTTTGCAAACAATAATTGATGATTTCAAAATCAATCCCTCTCCCGAAAAGATACTCGAATACTTTATCTGTGGAAGCACTTTTATCAGGAAGAAGAAGCGGTCTGTCCTCATTTTTTGGTTGCTCACAGTAAACGGGTGTCTGAATTGCGGAGTGTCCCATTATAGTTTCGACAGCTTCAAGGAAAGTCATATCCCGCACTTTTATCAGATAATCGAGGGCAGTTCTGCCCCCGATACCTCTTGACCACCACATCCATTTTCCGTTTGAAATCTTCAAGCTGTCGTGGGTACGGGTAGTGTATGTGTTGCCGGAAAACTTAACAAGTTCATTCGGTTCATAGTTTTTCAGGTAGGTAAGCAAGTCCATTCTTTTTGCTTCAAGGATTACCTCCGGTGCAATAAATGGCATAGACTACACCCCCTTATTCATCTTCTCTGAACACAAAACCCGCAAAGTAGTAATAGATAAAATCAAGTGCAACTTCTTCAAGAGCCGCCTTATAAATCGCTCTCGCTTCTTCCCAAGAGTCATACGCCATGACCTGTGCGATAGCTTCAAAGGTCAAAGATTTCGCCTGCTCACACTTCAAGCAAACCGGACAATATCCGAGATAGGCAAGTAAAACTGCCCTCCATTCCTCATTGAGTTCTTCGACTGCGGCAATCATATTGTCCGCAAAATCTTCTTCATACTCAAATGAGTCCTCCAGCACATCGACAAGCACAGCGTGCTTTACCTTATCCGGCTTAAAGGCGTACTTCTTCATTTCAATCATCAGCTTCTTTGCAAAATAAACATTATCTTTCATAAGATTTTTCCTTCTTTCTATCTGTAATTTCGCCCTCATCCGGCTCACCGCCAACGATTTCATTTTCTCGTTTATCCATATTAAGCAGGATATTCAGCTCGTCGAGTCGGGCAGTTTTGGCTTTCAGTTCTTCTTCCTTTGAGAAAGGTTTTTCCACTTCTTTCTTTGCGGTGTCGAACTGATTTTGTGTGTTTTCAAGTTCATTTTTTGTATCTGCAAGTGTTTCTGCGAAACGCTCGATACCGTTATCAATACGGGTAATATTACCGTGAATATCCTCTCCCAGAGGTACATTACGGCTTGTTTCTCCTTTGAGCCTTACCACATAAGTTCTCTCGACAGTATCAAACAAAAGCTCCGTCTGAAAGCCTCGATATTCTCCAAGAGGGATAGGGTCGGGACTATTCATCTGCTTGCAAGCTTCAATAATTGCTTTACCGGCATCCGCTTTTTCAGAATAAAAAACACCCGATACCTTCATACCGGCAAAGCGGTCATCCGTAGGTTTCGGGTGCTGTTTCGCAGTTTCCACATCTTTTTCCAAACCGTTCAAACGGGACTTCAAAGAAGCGATACGCTGCGGGTAATATTTAATTATCTTATCTTCCAAAGCATATTTCTCAGAGAGAAAATTGGATTTCAAGAGTCTTAACTTCTGTACCTGAATATCCAAGTCCATCTTCTCTTTGATATATGGATTGCCGGTGGCAAGCATTTTAATCTCTGCATAAGAAAGTGCGGTTTCATCAATATCTTCAGCAGAACGCACCGGAGATTTACTGGTCATAATCTGACTTGCAAACTTCTGTTTCCCTTCAACAAGCTGATACAAATATGCGTCAAAGGTCTGCTCTGTAACATAGCGGTAAATATTAACTTCGGGGTTTTGATTGCCCTGGCGGATAATTCTTCCGGAACGCTGTTCCAAATCAGACGGTCGCCACGGACAATCAACATCGTGCAACGCAATAAGCCTGTCCTGCACATTCGTACCGGCTCCCATCTTCTGCGTCGAACCAAGAAGCACTCGGACTTCGCCTTTTCGAGTCTTTTGAAACAGTTCCTTTTTCTTTATATCCGTATCTGCTTCGTGGATAAATCGAACTTCACTTTCAGGAATACCTCGTTCTATCAATTTCTTTCTGATGTCGTTATAGACTGAGAAAGTCCCGTCATTCTTAGGAGTAGAAAGGTCACAAAAGACAAGCTGTGCTGATTTTTTATCAGCGTTTTCTCCCCAAATACGATAGATATTATCCACACAAGCATTGATTTTACTCCCCTCAAAATCAGGCAGCATAGAGTTCAACATCCTTTGGTCAAGTGCCAGCTTTCTGCCGTCGTTGGTGATTTTCAGCATATTATCAACGCTTGTGTCCACGCCGCCGGAACGAACCTTCTCTGCCCTTTCTGCAAGAGAAGCTACCATTTCCTTTTGCATTTCAGACGGCTTTACAGCGACATTATGATACTTTGCTTCAGGAACGGGAAGGTCAAGCATATCTGCGGTTTTAATGTCTGCAACCTCTTTGAACATCGCCATCAGTTCGGGTAAATTATAGAACTTAGCAAATCTCGTTTTCGCACGATACCCTGTCCCTTCGGGAGTTAATTCCACGGCTGTCACGGTTTCACCGAAGGTCGAAGCCCAGCTATCAAAGTGCTGTAAATCATTCTTTACAAGGGTATTATACTGCAAATATCTCTGAATAGTATAGAGTTCCACCATAGAGTTTGAGATAGGTGTTCCCGTTGCAAAGACAGTTCCTCGCCCTCCGGTCAGCTCATCAAGGTATCTGCATTTCATAAAAAGGTCAGAAGATTTCTGTGCTTCTGTCTGTGCGATACCTCCCACATTTCTCATTTTTGTATAAAGGAACAGGTTCTTGTAATAATGGCTCTCATCTATAAAAAGCCTGTCTACACCCAATTCCTCAAAAGTCACTACATCATCCTTTCTCGTTTGGTCATTGAGTTTTTCCAGCTTCAGCTTCACAGCTTTCTTTGATTTTTCAAGCTGTTTCACAGAAAAATTTTCTCCACGGTTACGCTTCAAATCAGCGATACCATTTGTGATTTCTTCAAGCTGCTGTTCCAAGATTGACCTTTGTCTTTCAAGGGACATCGGTATTTTTTCAAATTGGGAATGACCGATAATCACAGCGTCATAATCGCCTGTGGCAATGCGACCGCAGAATTTCTTACGGTTCTTTGTTTCAAAATCTTTCTTTGTTGCCACAAGAATATTTGCTGCCGGATATAACTGCAAATACTCCGCCGCCCATTGCTCTGTCAAATGGTTTGGAACAACAAACAACGACTTATTACAAAGTCCGAGCCGCTTTGACTCCTGTGCCGCCGCTACCATTTCATAAGTCTTTCCTGCACCGACTGCGTGGGCAAGAAGTGTGTTCCCGCCGTAAAGAATATGTGCCACCGCATTTCTTTGATGCTCCCTAAGTTCAATTTCAGGGTTCATCCCATTAAATGTGATATGGCTTCCATCGTATTCACGGGGTCTGATACTGTTGAATTTTTCGTTATAGAGCTTGCAGAGTTTTTCCCTTCGGGCGGGGTCTGCCCATATCCAATCCTGAAAGCCTTGCTTAATAAGTTCTTGCTTTGCCTGTGCGATTGCCGTTTCTTTTTTATTCAGAACAGCCTTCTTTTTGCCCTCATCATCTTCGATATAATCAAAGATACGGACATCTTTCAGGTTCAGCGTTTCCTCGATAATCTTATAGGCATTGATGCGGGAAGTACCATAGGTACTGTACGCTTTTACATTGGCTCGGTCATAGGATTTTCCCTCGATGTTCCACTCACCTGTGTAGTGCGAGAAATGTGCCTTGATATTCCATTGTGCATATCGGGGTGTATCAAGGAACTCAAACATAAACTGCTCTACAATTTCCTGTGGAAGCCAAGTAGCACCAAGCCTTACAGAAATCTCACTTGCCGTCAAATCTTTCGGCTGTACTTTCTCTAACGCTTCCACATTGATTTTGTAATCATCGGGATATACTTCGGCAGACATTTTCGCTACCGCCAGTTTTTCTCTGACATTACCGGACAGATATTCATCCGCCATCAGATACTTCGCTTCGGTACTGTTGCCATATCCATATAGAGGATTGAGGAAAATAACACCTTTCAAATCAGCAAAGATTTCCTGTTCTGTCTTGCTTGAAAGCTCACACATATATTCCATATCAACGCCGGCTTTTTCGCCCATTGATACCGCTAATGCTTCGCTCGCTGTATCTACTGAAGTAATCGGTGTATGCGGTTTAATCGTTCTCTTAAAGAACATGTCTGCTTTTCGTTCCAGCTCTCCATTGTCACCGATAACTTCAAGAGCAGACAAAAGGAAATAGGAACTATCCTGAGAAAATGCTGAAACATTTGCTCGGCTGTTGATGAGTCCATATTTTTTCGTAAAAGTATCATATAGGTCATTGAGCCTTTTCTGCTCCGCTTTAATCATAGTATCGGGGTAATCTTCCGTTTGCAATTCGATTAAATTTCTTACACAATCACGGATTTTAATCATACCCTTGATGCGATTTTCTGCGGTTGCAGATACCTCTACCGGTGTCATTCTTGAATTCTCACGGAAGTAAATCTTATCATCAAGCAGTGTATAAGAAAAGTTGCGTACTGTTGGGTCGGCAGGAATAGAATTGTCCTCCTCGTCAAGTTCTTCTTCCGCTTCATACACTGTAATTTCTCCGTGAATATTGGACACCGCCTCATTAAGCAGTTCCTTTAAGTCTACATTTTCATATGGTTCACAGGTGGCTTCAGGTCCGAAACGACCGCTGACCATTTTCATTTCACCAAGTACCATTTCAGGATGCTGCACAAAATATGAGTTCATTCTAATACCGTTTTCATCAGTATCAAGCTGTACCCAATCCGGCTCAATATCAATGAGCCTATCCCTTTTCTGCAAAATAAGAATATCTGAAACAACCTCTGTTCCGGCATTTCCCTTAAAGGTATCATTCGGAAGTCGAATAGCCCCAAGAAGCTCTGCTCTTTGGGCGATATACTTGCGGACATTGGAATTTTCTTTATCCATTGTACCCTTACTTGTCACAAGAGCCATCACACCGCCGGGGCGTAATTTATCCAAAGACTTCGCAAAAAAGAAATCGTGGATTAAGAATTTATGCTTATCATAGCGTTTATCGGATACCTTAAAATCTCCAAAAGGCACATTGCCGATAACACCATCAAAGAAGCTGTCCGGCAGATTGGTTTCTTCAAACCCTTGAGCTGCAATCGAAGATTTTTGATATAACTGCTGTGCAATGCCGGCAGATATGGTATCAAGTTCAACGCCATAAATCTTGCTTTCCTTCATAGTATCAGGCAGCATACCGATAAAGTGACCGATACCACAGGATGGTTCTAATAGGTTTCCTTCCCGAAAGCCTATCTGCTCCATTGCTTTATATATGGCAGAGATAACTTCAGGCGGGGTATAAAAAGCAGTTAATGTGCTTTCCCTTGCAGAAGCATATTCATCGGGTGTCAGCACGGTTTTCAGTTCCAAATATTCCGTTGCCCACGAAGAATTATTTTCATCAAAAGCTTCAGGAATACCGCCCCAACCGACATACTTCGACAAAATAATCTGCTCATCGGGAGTCGCAAATCGGTTTTCCTCCTGACATTTTTTCAGAAGTTGGATTGCCATAATGTTTCTACGGAAGCGTTCCTTCTTACCTACGGTTTCAATTTCATTGGCTTTCAAATCAAAGGTGTATCGCTCTGACATAGGAATATCAGGGTGCAAATCATAGCCCTTTACTTTATGCTTTGACTTTTCCCAAGATGGAACTATTGGCTCAGGCTCTTTGTCATATCCATTTCCGATACGGATACCCTCGTTATACATTTCATCATAGCTGTCAAAGCCGTGCTGATTAGCAACAATTTCTCTGTAATCCTCTACCGGAATGTTTCCAATATTGGTCTGCACATTTTCCGGCACAGCAACCGCAATAAGCTTTTGCATTGTTTCCGATGTGCAGTCTGTAAGGTCAGGTTCTTTATGAAACTGAATATCCGCACCGGCAAACCAATCGCTTCCCACATCGGCAAGTTCCTGCCTTGCAATACTTCCAAGATAATCAAAAAAAGCTTCGGGAGTATCTGTTTTTTCGGCAGCTTCTTTTATATCCTCGTGAGAGATAAGATTTGTAACATACTGTCCTCCCGCTGTGCTGTCAGAATTGTAGTACATCCAAGTAATGCTTGAACCGTCTTTCGGAATAAAGAAGGCATCCTCATACGACTGCTCACTCTGTACCGTTATGGTTTCATTTTCAGTTGGAATTTCCTCTGTAATCGTTTCTTTTTCGGCGGGTAATACCTTAACCTTCAAATGGTCATTCATCGGATTTTCTCGCACTTTTGTATCAAATTCAGCACGGGTAAACTCTTTATTGAATAAAGGAAATTCAAAATCATAAAGCATTACACGCTCATTATCAAAGGAGAGAATCTCATACTCATTCGCACCGATATACACCATATCGCCAAGATGATATTCGTATTTTTCTTCTTGCTTTTCTGCAACTTTTTCTTCAGGTGCAGTAGAAAGAATAGCTCGGTTTCTTCTCTGTTCTGCAATTTCAGCTCTACGCTGTTCCTGCTTTTCCAGCCATTCAGGATAATGCTCTTTTTCTTTCGTGTTCAGGTATCTGTCCATTTGTATCAGTTCTCCGATACGCTTTTCAACCTGTTTCCACCCCAAAAGAATATGTGGTTTATCATTGCCAAATCCCTTTGAAAGCATTATGCCCTTGCCATCGTGCTGCTCGTCAATGCCCGTTCCGATTATGACCGGATAAGCACCGCCCCATCCATATTCGTTCTTTAGAAAATCAATGTTTTCTTTTGTAGAAAGACTCTTTGAGAACTGCTCATAGATACGCATTTTCCCTTCGGAAACTCCGCTTCCACGGGTAATAACATCGTCGATAATCTCTTGAGTAAAAGTAAAAGCAGAGGCTTTTCTTTCCTCTGCTTCACTATCAAATATTAAGCTCATCTGCCCGTCTACGGAGGGCAAAGGTTTTATAGTATCGTGCAACTGTCCAAGCAGGCGGAGTGCCTGAAAATGACTTGCGATAACGCCCCAATCATAAAAGCCTTGCTTTGTTCGGCTGTCATATTCGCCCTCCCATAAATGAAGGACATTCTGCATTGTCTTATATCCAACACGCCTTCCATCTCGCAAGGTCAGATGCGTAACATCATTATTGAAAATTTCTTTGATATATTCGGTTCTTTCCTTTTGGTCTGAATGACTTTCAAAGAACTTCTCAATATCATCTTTTGATGCTTTCAAATGAGGGGTAAGCCTGAGCATTTCATTGATGGTTTCATCTCCGCCAAAGAACGGCAGGCTTCTGTCCTCATTACTGCGGTCATAATATTCTAAGCGAATATCACTTCCGACTTCACGATTTCCTGTACCGAGTTCTTCAGATTGTTCATCTTGCGAACCCACAACATCATATTTTCCGCTTTCATCTGCTCGGTCAGTCCCTCTTTCTGAGCCATCTGCTTCAACAAAGTTTCTTCCATCTCTACGGCTCTCTGCTCGATTTCCGCCAAGTGTGCTGTCAGGGTGCAGCTCGTCAGCAGATTGTAGTAAAGAACTCTGCGCTGTTCCTTCAGGTATTTCTTCCTCATCTGAGCGTATCTGCCCAAGCTCACTTCCGGCTGCTGCGGCATTTCCAAGTTCGGCAGATTGTAATCGCCCACCATTGTGTATGTCAATTCGTTCATCTTCAAAACTCCTTTCAGTTTTATTTTCGCCCTTATTGTACTCAGTTTCTTTCGCTTCGACAATTATGCGATTTTGTCGCTCTATCGCCATAACCGTTTTAGAAATCTCTGACAGAGCCATTTCGGAAATGTCGCTTGTCGCAAAACCAAGAGCGTTAAGCGTTTCTTTCGTATTAAAATTTGTTACCTCACGAAAGTCATCATTGTCAAAATACTCTTTTGTATCCATTCCCAAGCGACTCATCAGCATATATGCTACGCTGTCTGATACAAGTTTTCTGTATTGGGAAGCAATCATATCTTCACTGAGTCCTTCAAGAAAACTGTCAGGAACAGCATACATTAAATCACCGGCATAATCGGGAATGTTATCTTCGGCTGCATTATATGCAGCACTTAAGATGGCGTCGGCAAGTGTACTCTTGTTTTCAAGCGTTCCAAAGGAGCTTTCAAGGGTTTCTATCACATCCGGCTCATATTCTGCTTTCATATTCCACAAAGGAACAGGTCGGGAATATCTGCTTTCGTGGGTATCGGAAATATCAAAGTAATGTGTTAATCTCTGACGATTACGGTCTGCGTCCTCAAAGACTGCAATCCCTTTTGCTCCTCGGTTTACCCATCTGCCGAAACTTCTGTTCCAACGCTCAATTTCAAGAACTGCCGTTGCGTCCGGTCGCTGGGCATAAATTAGTAGCTGCTCGTCAAAACGGAGCTTATAATTTCGACAGGCAGACGAAAGAAATGCCTGCCAGTTCTGTGGGTTTGATACTACCGTTTTGCAAGTACGCTCATACAATTCTGAAATAAGGTCATATTTTCGTGCCACTTTGCAAGCACCTCCTCTTTCTTATTCTGTTTTGGTCTGCTGCTCATCAGAACCACCTCCCAAATAGGAGAACAACTTGTTTGCTTTCGTCTGCTTTTGCAATTCCAAAATAACGGTCATATCCGGAATTGTGATATTGGCGATTTTCAAAATTCCCTCCATATCAAGCTGCTGCAATTTCTTCTCCGTGTTATATCCGGCATCAAAGAGTTTATTCAGCACCTTGACTTTCTGAGAGAAAGTAAGTTTATCTTTCACAGTAAAACCTCCCTACTAAACAATCCGTATTACAATGGTCGCTTCATTTGCAACAGGCTCAGTATTATGTCTTGAAAGTTCAGGGAACAAAGACTGCACTCGTTGTCTTGCTCTGCGGATACTCTCAAAACACGGTAAACCGTAGCCTTTGTAGTTATTAACTATATCTTCAAGAGAGCAATCGCCCACTCTCATATAGCTGTATCGGTTGTAATAGCAAAGGATAAGCTGCATATCGTCGTATCTTGTTTCCGGACACTCTCGCAATATGGCAAGCACCTTGCTATCCACCGTTTTCGGACAATTCATAAAGCACCTCCTTAAATTGCAAAGGGGCGAACCGTCTAACAGCCCGCCCCTTCGATAGATTTTCTCATTTACTTCTTACGGTTTTTGACCTGCAAGAAGATAAAGCCGCCTACGATAAACACGACAAGTGCAATCGCAATAATGGTTTTAGCTTCCATTATTCGTCACCCTCCTTTTTCTTCTTTCTGTAAGCAGCAACACCCGTTACCGCAATACCAAGAGCAGAAATACCGGCAAGCGTGAGCCACAATGCAGGGTTTCGGTCATCGCCGGTTTTCGGTGTATCCCTAAGTTCATTGTGCATTGTCACAACAGTTGTTGCATCTACTTTTACTGTTGCTTCTTTATTCGCCGGAAGGATATATGCGGCTGAGGCATTATCAGACACTTCGGAAATGGTGTATTCTCCGATACGAAGTCCTTCAATCAGAATTTCTCCGTTCTTGTCAGTCTTATAAATCTGCTCAAACCCGTTTTCTCCAAACACTCGGAAGCTGAACCCTTCTACCTTTCCGTCAGAAGAAGTCTTAACAATTTTGAGCTTACCCTTCATTGCATCGTTGATAAAGCCTACACCAGCCTTATTTTCTACGGAATAAGTCTTGCCATCTTCCTCCACAAATACAGAGTAAATACCTTTATCAAGAACAAATCCCTCCGGTGCTTTCGTTTCCTTCACAAGATATTTTCCATAGAGTAGTTCTCGCATTTCATAAATACCTTCAAAAGTTTCTTCAAGCGTTCCGAGTAATTTGTCGCCCTTGTCGAGTTTTCCATCCTCATTGACATCCTTATAAACCTCAAACTCAGCTCCTGTCAGTTTGTTGTCCGGATAATCTGCGTCTATCTTTGTGAGTGTAATATTACCACGCACAAGTTTATTGATGATTTCAATCTCGACAACCTGCTCCTTTTCTGAAATATTCACTTCATAGACAGTATCATCAAGCACATAGCCTTTCGGCTGTTTGATTTCTCTCACATACCAAGTACCATAAGGCACTTTATCAAAGGAGAAGCTGCCGTCCTCTGCGGAAGTAACTGTCATCAAAGCATTTTCTTCTGTAAATTCCACATCGGAAGAAGCAAAGATACCGATAACAGCCCCGCCGAGAGCTTCGCCGTTCTCGTCAACCTTTTTTCCGGATACAGAACCATAAATCAGTTTGTTTTCGATTTTCTCACCATTATTTACGGCAATCTCGACCTTTGCAATATCCTGACCGGCATATTCAAAGGCTACCGGATATTTTGTATCATCAAGAATATAATGCTCATCAGCAGCAATTTCTTTGACATAGTATTTGCCCATAGGAATATCCGTCTTAATCATACCTTTTCCGTTTTCATCAAGCGTTACAATTTCAATCAAACCATCAACAGGAATAACCGCACCGGTTACAGAAGTAATATCTTCTGCGGCATAGAACCCAAAGCTGATATTTTTGATTTCATCGCCCTTTCCAATACCGAAGATGTCATTCGTTTCAAGTATCTTTTCAAGGCTGATTTCAGCTTTCTGTCTTTCGTTATAGAACGAAGTAGCAGTTTCCGTTACCTCAATCTCCTGACCGGCATAAGTAAGCTCTACTTCGTGTGTTTCGCCACTCAACACCATACCAAACGGTGCTTCAATCTCTGTAACCGTATATTTGCCAAGATACAGTTCCTTGCTCTTAACCGAACCGTCAAAGGTTGTGGTAACAGTATCCACTACCTCGTCTTTGGAATAGCGGAGTGTACCGTCAGGCGTATAAATATCCTCGGCAGCACGAATTTCATAAACTGCACCTTCAAGTCCTCCAATCGCATAGACAGGCTGATAGATTTCCGGTGTTTTCTCTCCGCCGCTGACTGTAACATCAACAAAGAGTTCTCCCGTCTTTTCAACGCTGATTGTACCTTTCTGTGCCATATTCGGTTTGCTTACCTTAACGACTGTGATACCATTTTCATCAGAAGAATTTTCTTCCGTAATGTCAAAGTAGACCGGCGTACTGTCAAGCACATAGCCATACGGAGCCTGCACCTCTACAAGAGAATATCCCTTACCATAATCAAGTTTTTCAGGTGTTACCAAAGAACCGTTGGCATCCGTAAAGAAAGTATCCACCGTTGTAGGCGTCGGATAAGTGAAAGTCATTGTTACCTGATTTCCGTCAGGGTCATAAAGCTTAAATCCCGCACCCGCATAAGGAATAGATTTTCCACTTTCTGCGTCTACCTTTACGATATGGACAAAGCTCTCAAAATTTCTGTTATTGATAATATATCGGTAGGTCTGACCATTCTGTGCGATAAACACATCAAAATCATCCATCAGTTCTCTGCCTTCCCAACCGGAAGTTTGATGAACAGTATAAATACCGTATGGCATATCTTTCGTCTGTGCAAATCCGTTTTCATCACAGATAAGCATATCTCTTTCATCCTCATTGGCTGCTTCATAGCTTCCTGTGGATTTCAGATACACTTCAAAGGTCGCACCGCTTTCCGGTGTTTCAATCTGCGTTTCGCCATCATCCGTATGCTTAATAATGGCAACATTTCCCTTAATGACCTGTTCGGTTACATCGTTGGAAGTGAGGTTGTGTTCCACCGTATAAAGTTCCGGCTCAGCACCGACTTTGTGAACTGCGGTATCAAGCAAATATCCCTCAGACGGCGTAATCTCACGGATAGTCCAGTCATCATCACAAACATATTCTTTTGTGGTAAACTGTCCGTTCTTGTCCGTCACATATTTATCTACAAGGGTATCGCCTTTATAAATGCCATACACTGCACCGGCAAGAGAAGCATTCCCTTGTGCTTCGCCCTTTTCAGCATCGCTTTTGGTTACGGTTACAGTAAACTTCTTCAGCACATTGTGGAATGTTCTGTTTGTTACCTTATTCCATTCTACCGCTGCTGTCTGTGTATCAGGCACAACATAGCGGATAGCCGTATCCACTTCCTCAAGTACATACGGAGTATCTCCGCTGATTAAGATATTTTCAAATCTTGCAATACCGGATTTATCCGTTACTGCATATTCATCTACCTTTAGACCACTGAGCGAAGTTCCGTAGAGATGAAACTTCACACCCTCTACAAAGTTATCTTCTGAAGTCTTTACAACCTCCAGCTTTCCACGCTTTAGGGTGTTGTTAAAATTTACTGTGGTTGTCTTTCCGCCAATGAGAGTAACTTTCTGTGTCTGCTGCGGCTCATAACGGTCAATGCTCTGCTCTGTGATTGTATAAGTGGCAGGGAATAATCCCTCAACCGACAGATTACCGTTTTCATCAGTTTCAACGGTTTTCTTAATACCTTCGCCCTCAATGGTAAAACGGATACCGGCTACCACTCCATCTTCCGATGTCTTTTTCAAGGCAATCGTTCCGGTCGGTGTTTCCACATTGATATAAGCGTTGACACTTTCTGTGTTTTCAACTCCGGTTACAACATCCTGCAAATTCGGGTCGCCGTAGGCAATCATCTTCGCACTGTTGCTAACCGTAGGCACATTTTTTCTTGTTGCTGAAATGCGAACAGCACCACTGAATGCCTTTGACGAAGTAATTGTCAGCTTATTATCAGAATTTGAAACGCTTACTGTGGAGTCACTACTTACAAAGCTGTAATCTGACAGCACACCATTTTTATCTGTGAGCGTAATACTGTATTTTCCGTCTTTGTAAGCAAGCTCTTTTGTTACATCATTCTTTCCGGCTGACATAAAGCTTGGAATAGTGCTGTGTTCTTCAAGCATACTGACAATCTTATCATAGACAGCTCTTGCTCCGCTGTTTGCGTAATTAGAACCAAAGTGAAGATTATATACTGTATTGCTTGTCTTACGATACGAACCAGTTGCCTCTCGACAGCCAGTTACAAACTCCCATACAAGAGTCTGTGTAGCAAGCCACTTTTCATCATCACTTCCCGAAAGATTGCTGCGGTTTCCCTGATACCCATAGAGTAGGGCAAGACCAACCGCCTTTTTCTGATTGGAAGATAAAGCGTTCCAAGTTTCCGAAGAAGCCTTTTTCAAGGTATTTCCTGTTTTCAAGGGAACACCTGGCTGAATACAAAAAGCGGTTTCTCCATCTACAAACATTCGGTACTTATAATTTCCTGTACCGCCGGCGGTATAACCTCCGATATTTGCACTTCCGTTGTATCTCATCGCATTGCCATTGCTGTCATAGGTTCGGGTGAAGCTAATTGTTCCAATATCACCCGCCGCATAAGCAGTCGTAGCACCTGTGCCAAACAATGCGGTCACACACATCAGTGCAGCCAAAAAGAGCGACGAAGCTCTCTTAAATCTTGTTTTACTCATTGTGTTTTCCTCCTTACAATGAAAAATGTACCGCATTATCCACACGGTACATTTCTGCTGCATAATATTTATTTTTCCAACAGCCTTTCAGTCGGATGGCTTTTTGAATTACCTGCCGAAAAGGAACTCTCTGTATTTGCTGCTAAAACTTTTATTTTAGCAAATTCTCTCAACCTCTGTGAATTGTGCGTTTCCCTTAGAGAAAAGAATAGCTTAGATTGAGATAGAGTATATACAAGGGAGATAATATATTTTATTTCGGTAGGTACAGTAGGTAATATAGGGGGATAGAGTGTGAGAAAGGGGGAACAGTATTTTGGCTATCTGCTGTCACGCTCTGCACGGTTACGCAAATACTTGTTGTAATGTTCCAATGCCTTGCAGACAAACTCCTCTGTCTGACTTATCGGGATATTCTTTGGGATAAGTTGTCGAACCCTGTCGCCCCTTAATACGATTTTCTCCCTTTGGTTCGGTTTGTCCTCTGCCATAATTGAGGATATGACTTCGGTTGTAAGCTTTCCTTCATCAAAGAACTTACGCATTTTGATGGTCTGTGCGTGTGACGGAGTAGCTTCATTCAAATCAATCTCGTCAACCACATCACGCTGACAATCTTCATCAAGATAAGAAAGTTCTACTGCCGGTCGCATTTTAATTTTGCCCTCATCTACATATTCAAGCAGTTCCGGAACAAGATTTGTTAAGCGAACATATCTGCGTATTTGTTCTCGGCTTTCGCCTACTTCATTTCCAAGACTTTCATTTGTTCGCAACCTCGACTCCAGTGGTGTCGAAGTTAAATCTGTTCTTTTGCCTTGTCGGTTCATTGCTTCCAAACGCATTTTATAGGCAAACGCCTTTTCTGAGGGAAGTATCTGTGACCTTTGAAAGTTACTCTCCACCATAAGAATTGTGGCTTCATCCCTTGTAAGTTCCACCACTTCACAACGCAAGGTATCAAAGCCGGCAATCTCACAGGCTCGTTTTCTTCGGTGTCCCGATACAAGTTCATATCTGCCATCGTCTTTCTGCCTTACGGTTGCCGGAGTGATAACGCCCCTTTCCTTGATACTTTCTACAAGCTGAAGCATATCCTCATCGTCACGCACCTGAAATGGATGGTCGGGAAAATCGTCAATTTCACTTATGGGAATATCTCTGATTTTCGCAAGCTTTGCTTCATCTCTCTGTTCTTGCGTTGAAAAAATATCATCGAATGTTGGCAGAGTGAAGTCGCTCTTTCTTCCTGTCGCCATCAGCTAACACCTCCTTCGTAAATTCGGCATAGGCTTTCGATACTGTGCTTTTAGGCTCATAGGCATAAATGCTTTCTCCCTTTGAAGCAACCTCGGCAGCTTTAATCGCCATCGGAATTTGTGATTTGTAAATCTTGATGTGTGAACCAAAGTTCTGCCTGAGCGTGTCCACCGTACTCTTAGCAAGGTTGGTTCGGTTATCCACGATAGTTAAGAGAATACCGTCAATCTGAAGATTTGGATTGATGTATCTCTTGACCTTGTTCACGGTTCTTAAAAGCTGAGTCATACACTTTGCCGACAAATAATGAGCCTGCACCGGAATAATCACGCTATCTGCGGCAGAAAGTGAATTAAGCGTCATCATACCGAGTGACGGAGAACAATCAATTAGAACATAATCATATTTGTTCTTTACCTCACTCAGATAATTTTTCAAAATCACTTCTCTGTTCATCGCAGTAACAAGACTGATTTCAAAATCGAATAAGTCGCTGCTTGCCGGTACTAAATCAACATTCTCTTTATGATGAAGAATACCGTTTAGCGGATTGCTTTCACTTCCTCGTACAACTTCCATCATCTTATCCGAGAGCGTATTTTTGAGATTATCCGTATCACTCCATCCAAGACAAGTCGTTAAGTCGCACTGTGGGTCTGCATCCACAAGCAGCACTTTCTTTCCCTGCATAGCAAGACCTACGCCCAAATTTACCGTGGTCGTGGTTTTACCAACACCGCCCTTCTGATTGCATATCGCAATCGTTTTGCAGTTTGGCATTTCTGCATCCTCCTTCCTTAAAAATTCATAGCTCATTGCAATATGAACTATGTACCTGACCGGCATATTTCCTACCGGTCGTGGCAATATTTGTTCTCAACACCCCTTGCCGAGCAGAAACGCTCACGGGAAGTCACTAAGGAACAGACTGCTAATCTGTATCATAGGGTTTTCACCTCTGCCGGGTTCTCCGCCAGCTCCGTAGAGAAGTATCATTATCATTCTGACTGTCGTCGCCATATCAGGAGCAGCCTGATACTCACAACCGGAGTTCTCGCTGTTCTGCAAAGCAGAAGTCACGGCGTACCTGTTGTAGTGGCTATCATCAGAAATAAAGTCTTAGTGAATGTGTATTCAGTTGTCAAAAATCAAGTGAAAAGGCTCCCGCTTTCTTGATACGGAAATAACCCCTTCACTTGTTTGAACTGGGGGAGGGTAAGTGGACACCCTATTTTCAAAAAAAGTTGAAAAATTTTTTTGCACAAAAAAGCCGCCTACTCCGGTTAAGGAATAGACGGCGATGGAAAATTTCATTTTTATGTGATATAATTTTATCTATCAGAACGACAAATTCAGAAGTTGTAAGGGGAACGGGATATGGGATTATTTGATAAATTTAGACAAAGTAAATTCGAGATAAAATCATTTGGGAAAGTAAAAAAAGAAGATATTGCCGAAATTGAAAAAAAGTTTGATGTTATTCTGCCTAATGATTACAAAAAATTCTTGTCAAATTACAATGGCGGTACAGTTTCAAACAATGAGTTTAATGAGATTCATTTAGATGATGTAAATGGAAACATAAATATTGATGTTCTTTATGGCATTCATACGGGTAACTCAAACTCCGATATAGAGTATTGGACAAATGAATATGTAGAGGATTTGCTTGAAAAAACAATCATTATTGGTGATAGCTTACAACATGGATTTATAGTTTTAATATGCGATGGTTCTAATGACGGTATTTATTACTATGACGATTCATATCACTTCGACATTTCAAACGATGAAAGTAATGTTTATTTGATTGCAGATACTTTTGATAACTTCTGGAAATCATTGAACAAACAATAAAATTCAAGTTGATATTTCACATATTTTAGGAAATTTAATAACTGTTATATTTGATTA
>ENA-UOJC01002060-UOJC01002060.1-human-gut-metagenome-genome-assembly--contig:-C104-NODE-2060-length-23261-cov-10.573989_pt1 | contig 23261 bp, 27 predicted proteins | sample MGYA00242339_ERZ723886 | MGnify/ENA metagenome assembly ERZ723886 | reverse complement strand
TTAAAGATTTTAAACAGGATAAAAAATTTGACTTTATTTAAATATTTGTTAAAATTCATTTTTTAATTTAAAGGGAGGATCAAGAGATATATAAATATTATTTCAAGTATTTGAAACATGATGGTAAAATTATTATTAAAAATCAATTTGGTATAGAACAAGATGTTACTGTTGAAGGTTATTCACAAGAACAAAAAACGGAGTATTATGCTCAATATCGACAGATAAATAAAGAGGTTTCTATTCTTTCCAATATCGGTTATAAAAATATAGAGGTTTTTGATATATATCCACCTGAGTGCAACCGCTGGCAGAATACTCATTTTTATGCAATAGTCGGAGGCGTGTAAAATAGTGAATTGGAAAAAGAAAATAAAATATTTTCTGCTGGATAAAATTAATCCGTACAGAATTGAGTATTATAAAAAACAAAACAAAGAAAAAAGTTACAAAAAATCTTTGCGAAAAGAAAAGATTAATATTGTTTTTGTTTGTCATAGGCCGGCTATATGGGGATATCAGAAAACTATATTTGAGGCCTGTATAAGTGATATCGATTTTGATGTTACGATAGTTGCAATCCCTAATAAAAAAGAATTGCCACAGGCGGGGTTATTGCATGAAGTTTATGAATCTGAAGGGGCAGAGGAATATTTTAAGGAGTATCCTTGTCGTGTAATTAACGGATATAATTATGAAACACATGAATGGTTTGATTTAAAAGAATTGAAGCCGGATTATGTGTTTTTTCAAACTCCTTATAATATTTGCAGGCCAAAACTTTATCACAGTAAAGAAGTAAATAAGTTTGCCCGTATTTGTTATGTCCACTATGGATTATCTATGTTGAAGGACCAGTGTGTGTTTAAAGAATTTGCTAAAGAATTTTTTCAATACTGTTCTTTAATATTTGCAGAAACCGAATACCATAAACGGTCATATAAAGATGAAATTATAAAATATAATAGCCGTTTTAATTTTAATAACATTTTTTTATCAGGAAGTCCTGTTTTTGATAATCTGAAACCATACAAAAATGTTGAATCATCATTATGGCGTCATCAAAATCATGAATATTTCAGAATAATCTGGACTCCGCGGTGGAGTACCGGCGAGAATAATTGTAATTTCCTTGAGTATAAAGATGAATTATTTGGTTATGCGGAAAATAATAATTATGATTTTATATTCAGACCTCATCCGCAGGCTTTTTTAAACTATATTGCAGAAGATATTATGTCGGAAGCTGACATTGAGTCTTTGAAAAAAGATTATACAAATTCAAAAAATTGTACACTTGATTTATCAAAAGATTACCTTGCAACTTTGTATTCTTCAGATGTTCTTATTTCTGATCCGTCAGGAATTGACTTTGAATATCTGCTAACCGGAAAACCCATTATTTACACAAAAAAGTCTGATGAATGGGCAAATGATTTTGCAAAAAATGTTTTTATTGCAGCTTCTTACGTTGTTACTAATTGGGATGAGCTTCAAAAAACTCTGGAAATGCTAAGAAACGGCAATGACCCTATGAAAAAGAAAAGGGCTGAAATTGTAGAAAAATATTTTTATTTTCCTGAAAACGGTGCGGGATATACAATAAAAGAATTAATCAAAAGGGATTTTTATGGCAAAAATTAGTTTTCTGGTTACATATTATAATCAAAAAAATTTTGTTGAACGCTCTCTGATGAGCGTTTTGAATCAGAATCTGCCTTATGATTACGAAATTCTTATTGGAGATGACGGCTCAACAGATGGAACTGTTGAAGAAGTTAATCGTTTTGTTGAAAAATATCCCGATAAAATTAAACTTTTTCAAATGCCGAGAAATAATGAACCTATGCAAAAATCAATACACAGGGCCGCCGCTAACAGAATTAATCTTTTAAAACATATGCATGGTGAATATTTCTGTGTTCTTGACGGTGATGATTATTATAACAATATGAATTTTGCATCTAAAGGCATAAGTATTTTAGACAATAATAAAAGTTTGTCATGTTGTGCCTTTGATTTTGAACTGGTGTATAAGGACCGCAAAGAAACTTATAATACCGGAATAAAGAAAGAATGTATAATAAATGCCAAAAATTACGTGAAAAATTTATATCTGCATTCAGGGGCCTTTGTGTTCAGAAATATATTTACGCCTGAAAAAATAGATATTGCTGAGAAATCTAAAAATTTTGATGATAACTTAATCACAATATTTATGCTGCAGTTTGGGGATATGTACTATTTTAAGGAATTGGCTTATTCTTATTCACAATCTGAAAATAGTTTGTGGAATTCTTTTTCAAAGCCTGAACAACATTTGTTAAATACTATGGATTATGAAATAATATCAAAAGCGGCTCCTGTATTTAAGAGAGAATTGTTTTCCAGACAGTTTCAAAATATAAAATTCATATACCAAAATAAAAGCAGGCTGAAATTTTTACTTGGAGACATACTTTATGAGAAATATATTCAGGAGAACAAAGAATTAAACAACAAGATTGTTCTTGATTTTTTAAATTGGAACATAATAAATTCTTTTCGGAAATGTGAACTTGTATTGTGGTATAATTCAGGAAAAATAAGAAGACAGTATGATAAAGTTTTTAGATTTATACAAAATAAATGAAAGATTCAGAGACGAAATTGATTTAAGGATAAAAGAAGTTCTTGATTCAGGCTGGTATGTGCTCGGTGAGCAAAACAAACGATTTACGGAGAATTTTGCAAACTTTTGTGGAGTTAAACACTGCATAGGCTGTGCAAACGGGCTTGAAGCTTTAAGTTTAATAATTAAAGCTTACGGCTTCGGTGCCGGAGATGAGATAATGGTTCCTGCAAACACTTATATTGCATCGATTCTAGCAATTTCTGAAAACGGTTGTACCCCTGTGCTTGTTGAACCGGATATTAATACTTATAATATAAATCCTGATTTAGTTGAAGAAAAAATTACATCTAAAACAAAAGCCATAATGGTTGTTCATCTTTACGGGCAAGCTGTGCAAATGCAAAAAATTCAGGATTTGGCAGACAAATATAACTTAAAAATTATTGAAGACGCTGCTCAAGCTCACGGGGCTAAATATTTTAATAAACGGACCGGAAGCCTTGGTGATGCTGCAGGGTTTTCATTTTATCCCGGAAAAAATCTCGGATGTATGGGGGACGGCGGCTGTGTAACAACAAATGATGACGAACTTGCGGAAAAGATTAAAGTTATATCAAATTATGGCAGTGACAGAAAGTATCACCATATCTATAAAGGGGTAAATTCCCGTCTTGATGAAATTCAGGCAGCAATTCTGGATGTGAAATTAAAATATTTAGATAGTGATAATCAAAGACGCCGGAAAATTGCAAAATACTACAGAGAAAATATTAACAATCCTCTTATAATTTTGCCGCAAACTTATGATGAGATGTCTCATGTATGGCATATATTTGCGATAAGAACCAATAAACGTGACAGATTACAGCAATATTTGAAAGAAAACGGAATTGAGACTAATATTCATTACCCTACGCCTCCGCATAAACAAATTGCATATAAGGAATGGAATAGTGTAAATCTTCCTGTGACTGAAAAAATACATAACGAAATTCTATCAATTCCAATGAGTCCGGTATTAACTGATTCAGAAGTTGAAAAGGTTGTTGAGGTATTAAATGACTGGAAGTAATAATAAAAGTATAAAGATTTTAGTCGCATTTCACAAACCATCCAAATTAATAAAAAGTGAAATATTAGTACCTATTCATGTCGGACGGGATATAGCTTTCCAAAAGTCAAAAGACGGTGTTATTTCACAAAAGGACTATGATTGGCTTATGGCTAACTGTATCGGAGATAATACAGGGGAGAATATATCGAGTCTAAATCGGGATTTTTGTGAGCTTACAGCTGTTTATTGGGCATGGAAAAATTACGATAAACTTGATAATCCGGATTATATAGGCCTTATGCACTATAGAACCTTTTTTGATTTGTATGAATATGCAAAAAGTAACATTGCAAAATTTAATGGTTTGGATTATCTCGGATACAATTATTATCTTATGGGAGATATATTATCCAAATATGAGGGCATAATTTCTAAAACACTGAATACAAGGATTGATTTTAATCCTCCATGGTCTTTTGACTACTCAAATTCCAAATACTGGAAATTATCTGATAGTTATCATAAAGAGTTATATGAAATGTTTCTGCAATATCATGATGATATTCATTTTAAGAATATGTTCGTATTAAAAAAAGAGGATTTTTTTGAGTATTGTGAAACTTTATTTGAAATTCTTTTTGATATGCAGCATAAATATGCTGACGATGAAAATATAACTGCCGAAAGGTCTCTGGCTAGACATGCCGAAGGTATTTCTTCATTATTTTTTATGTATTTAAAAAAGATAAAGAACAGGCGTTTGCTGGAGTTACCATGGATAGGAATAAGTTCTCCACGGGCTTCCATATTCCATAAAATAGCTGCAAACTATTATTTTGTGAAATATAATATTTGGAAACAGGAAGAGACATACGTTAAATTTTTGAATCATGAAAAGAGAATTTAAGGGGAGTTGTTATGATACCTGAGTTATTATCATTTTGTTGTGTTTCTTATAATCATGAAAAATATATAGAGTCTTGTATAAAAAGTATCTGGAATAATGATTATAAAAATATTGAGATTTTTGTTCTTGATGACGGTTCGGAAGATAATAGCGTTAATATTTTGAACGGGTTAAAATCCATCAGTCCCTGTCCAATGACGGTTATTTCGCAGAAAAATACCGGATGTATAGGAGCAAATTATAATAAACTTCTTAAAATGGCAAATGGAGAGTTTATTTCAATTATTTCATGCGATGATGCATTAATTGAAAATACTGTTAACCAAAAAGTTCAAATGATGCTTGATGATAAAAATATTGCATATATTTGTAACTCCAGAATAACAGGTATAGATGAGAATGGTAATGAAACTAACGGTGTTCCGAAAATGAAACTTGATAGCTATAAGAATCCGGGTTCTCAAGATATTCTTGAATTGGATTTTAATGATTTTCATTCTTATTTTACACAGGGTTCCGTTTACAGACGGGATGTCATTCTGGCTTTTGGCGGTTTTGATGAGGATATGATTTGTGATGATATTATATTTAGGACAAAACTATCACGTTATATGCTTGAGCATCCGGAATTGCAGTTTAAAGTTTTGCATTCACCGGCAGTATATTACAGGCTCCACTCTTCAAATGTTTCCAGAAACAGTTTGAGACAACTGAGCGGTATTATCGAATATTTGGATAGATACTGGAATGACATGGCTCCTCCTGATATTTTGTATAAATGGCTGGATTTTTACGCAGCTTCAGCGGACAGCAAAGAAGACTTTTTAAATTTATTTGAAAACAATAATTATGCATCTAAAATTCTTGAAAAGAAAAATTATCGTGATTGGTTTTTAAATAATAAAGAGTTTAAATCCATGGGAATATTATATAAACGGTTCGGAATTCCTTATATACTTTGTTGGGAAAAATACAAAAAACAAAATTACAGAACTTTAGTGATAAGGTTATTTAATATAAAAATTTTTAAATATACATTTCAGCTTTAGACAAATTCAATATTTTGCAGGGCAAGTCCTGCGATAAAGTTTTTTATATTATCTGATTTAAGTCTGCATTTTATTTTTCCTGTCGGATTTGTTCCGTAATAAACGGCAGACGAAAGTACGGCTATTTTGGAAGCTTCAATTATATTCATTGAACTTAAATCCAGTTCAATGTCTGAATTTTTAGCCGTTTTAATTTTTTGTTTTAGCGTATTGATATTTTTTTCTTTTAATAAAACCGTCATAATAGTTATTTCGTTTCAAATGATTACAAAGTTTAAATTTTGTAGCAAAAGTACTACTTTTATATGATTTTATTGTATAATTACCTTAAAGACGAGGTGGAAATATGATGACATTAGCAAGTATGAATGAACTGGCAAAAGAAGTTTTTGATATTGAAGCAAATTCAATTTTGCGTCTGAAAAATAATATCGGTGAAGAATTTGATAAAGCGATTGAACTTATGTATGACTGCAAAGGCAGAGTGATTATTACAGGCATGGGAAAATCCGGACTTATCGGAAAGAAAATTGCCGCAACCTTGACTTCAACCGGAACTCCTTCATATTTTCTACATCCTGCGGAAAGTACACACGGAGACAGCGGTATTATAACGAAAGATGATGTGGTTGTTGCTATTTCCAACAGCGGTGAAACACAGGAATTATTAAATCTTCTGCCGTTGATTAAACGTTTTGGCGTAAAAATGATTGGAATGACAGGAAAGTTAAATTCTACTCTTGCACAGGCAAGTGATGTAGTTCTTGATATTTCAGTTGAAAGAGAAGCATGTCCTTTGAATAAAGCTCCTACCGCATCAACAACTGCAACTCTTGCTATGGGTGATGCTCTTGCGGTCTGTCTTTTGAAAAAACGCGGATTTACTGAAGAAGATTTCTTAATTTTCCATCCGTCAGGTGCTCTTGGTAAAGGTTTCTTATACAGAGTGTCGGATTTAATGAAAACAGAAGACTTGCCTCTTGCTCATGAAAATGACAAGTTTAGTGATGTCGTTGAAATTATTACCGAACATAAGCTGGGTATGGCAATGATTCTTTCTCCAAACGGCGAACTTGCAGGTGTTCTTACAGATGGTGACATCAGAAGAACACTGATGAAATACGGAGATACCTCAAAACTTATTATAAAAGATGTCATGACTGTTAATCCGAAAAGAATTACCGCAAATTCATATGGTGCAAGTGCATTGAATTTAATGGAAAAATATTCTATTACAGCTCTTGCAGTTGTTGATGAAAATAATAAACCTATTGGCGTAATTCATATTCATGACTTATTGAAAGCAGGTGTTGCATAATGATTAAACTTGCAGCCTTTGATGTTGACGGTGTTATGACCGACGGCAGTATTACATACGATGATAACGGTGTTGAATATAAAACATTTAACGCAAAAGACGGGCATGGTATAGTTGAACTTCATAAAGCCGGTATTAAAACTGCAATTATTACAGGGCGGACTTGCAAGGCTCTTGAAAGGCGTGCTAAAGATTTGCAGATTGATGAATTATATCAGGGAGTAAAAAATAAACTTGACGTTCTGGATGAAATATTGAAAAAATACGAGATTTCTTATAATGAAGTTGCTTATATGGGAGATGATATTCCGGATATATGCATACTCGAAAAAGTTGAAATTGCAGGATGTCCAAAAGATGCAGTTCAAGAGGTTAAAGAGATTGCAAATTTTGAGGCTGATAAAAATGGCGGGTGTGGTGCCGTCAGAGAATTTTGCGATTGCATATTAAAACAGATTCAAAACTAGGAGAAATTTATGTACGAAATAAAAACACAGGCTTTTTTTGCAGCAGCACATCATCTTTTAAATTATGACGGTAATTGCGAAAATCAGCATGGACATAATTGGATGGTTGAAGCTTATGTTACGGGTGAAACTTTGGATAAGAGCAATATCCTTATTGATTATAAAGTATTAAAACGAGAATTGAACGCAGTTTTAGAGTTGCTTGATCACAAAGATATAAACGAACTACCGGAATTCAAAGGAGAAAGTCCTTCAAGCGAGATGATTGCAGCATTTATATACAGTAAATTAAAAGAAAAAATCGTGCAGTTAAGTAAAGTTTCTGTATGGGAAACCCAAACTTCATGCTGTAGTTATTATGAAGCCGAATAGTAAAAATATAATAAGGAAAGAGAGATTATGAATTTAATACAGGCAGTTTTAATGGGAATAGTTCAAGGACTAAGCGAATTTTTACCGATATCAAGTTCTGCTCACCTTGTATTCACGTCAAATTTTTATAAGGTTTTTAAAGGCATAGAAATTGTAAAAGAATCAAATCAAGAAGTTTTTCTTGATATCATGCTTCATCTTGGAACCCTGATTGCCGTATTGATTTTCTTCAGAAAAGAAATCTGGCAGATTTTGAAAGCTCTTATAGAGGCATGCCGTAAAAAAGACTTTTCTAATCATGATGCAAAAGTAGGTTTGTACATAATTCTTGGTACAATAATAACCGTTGTAATGGCACTTCCTATGGAAAAATTTGCGGATCGTCTCGTTTACAGTCCGCAAATTGTAGGGGTATTGCTTGTAATTACGGGATTTGTACTTTTTGCAAGTGAATACATGTCAAAACATTTGCCAGCAAGAAAGGATAAAGTTGATTTAAAAACTTCACTTTGGATTGCCGTTGCTCAAGGTTTGGCTGTACTTCCTGGTTTTTCACGTTCGGGCTGGACTATTGCAACAGGACTGTTTAAAGGGTTGGATAGAGTTACAGCTGCAAAATATTCTTTTCTTTTAAGTATTCCTATAATTCTTGGTGCATCAATGGTTTATCCTTTTATTAAAATAGATATGGCTGAAGCTCTTACATATAACTGGACTGCAATAGTTGCAGGTACAGTTGTCTCCGGACTTGTAGGCTATTTGTGTATTAAGTATTTTATAAAATTTTTGTCGAAATTTTCTTTAGCAATTTTCGGATATTATTGCATTATAGCAGGTATTTTTACTGCAGTATTTTTTAATATTTACAAATAAATTTGTTTTTGTTAAATTTGAGACGTCAATATCTGCTTTTTGAATGTTAGGGATAACGGATTACGCTTTGAATTTGTGTAAAAAAATGTAAAGATATTATCCTAAATGGCAAAAAATAATTTTGACGTGTCTTATATGTACAGACTTATTTGTGTGGAGTAAAGATGATTTTACCTATTTCAAATTACAGCAGTAATGTTAAATTTTCTTCCGAGCCGAACAACGAGGAGAAAAAACTTCCTTATTCCAAAGATACATTATTAAAAAATAATCTTGGTACAAGAGCCCGTATCACTATGGATAAGGTTACAAATGCATTTACCGTTTATCCCGTTAAAGGTTTACGCGGAAGCAGAAATTCAAATTTTTATGAATTTTTAACTATGGGTACGGTTCCTTATCTGATTGGAAGCGGCATGCTTATGGCTGTTTTTATGGGGCCTAACGGCAAATATAATCCTTTTAGCAGTGCTAAAGCAAAAGCTCTGGGTAAGAAAATGGCACTTGGGGTTTTGTTATATGGTGTAATGAAAGAAATCGCAAAATCTTTTGTTACTAAGCCCGTTCAACTTTTAACCGGAGTTGACACAACGGTTCCTTATGCCAAATTTATCTATGAATTGCCGGAAAGTATTGATGATACAGATATTACAAGTATAGAATATCATCAGGCTATGGAAAGTACGGAATTTCCTCGCTGGGATTTGTTATACGGTGATGAATCAAAGGGAGAAACCCGTAATTTCAGATATGATAAAATTGCAAAAAAACTTGGCATGGGTGACAAACTGAATGATTCGGATCAGGAAGTTAAACAGAGAATAAAAGAAATTGTAGTAAAAACCATGACTGCTAAAAATCTTTCTTCATATTTATGGGGAGCTTTAGGCGTATGTGTTGCTTTCCAGACTCCGTGGGAAGATTTCTTTAATACAAAAGGTTTTGCAAAATCAACAAAACAGTTCGGAAGATCATTATGGGAAAGCATGAAAGAGTTTTATAACGGCAACGGTTCAGGATTGAGAAAACACTGCGGCAAATTATTACTGGGTATTGCTGCTTTATCTTCAATTCTAGGGGTTACAAATGTTATGTCAAGTTCTAAAAAACCGTCTAAACTTGATTCGGCGGATATAATAGAAAAAGACAGAAAGTATGTGGTGAACTAATATGACAACAAACTTACTTTCAAATTACATACATAGTTTCACAAAACCGTCTGCAGTAAATCAAAAAAATAATAACGGAACAAAATATGATGTCCATATTATTAATGTGGAAAAGCCAAAACCGCATTTTGATATAAACAGAGAACTTGCAAATAAAGCTTTTATAAAACCGCTTCCGCCAAAGGCTCATCTTGTAAAAAGCGGAATCTTTGATGCTCCCGCTATATTTGTAAAAGATGTTATTTATGATGTTAAAGCATTGAAAGACGGCTGGAAAGGTGATGCAAATGACCACCAGCTCGGAAAACTTAATGATTTAGGTATGAAAATCGGCGGGTTAGGTATTGCCGCTTATTTGTTTACCAGAAGACAAACTCCTACAACTAAAGCAATGGAATTTATAGGGTTGGCTTCTTTCTTTGCATCAATGGTATTATGGCCTAAACTTGCACTTCAGCTTCCTGCCAGATTGATTCATGGATTTAATGTAATGCCTGAATATGAAGACAGTTACGGACGTAAAAAGCCGCTTTATCAGGATAATCTGTTTATTCCTTGGGATGCGGCTTATACTGATAAAGATATACATAAAATAGGCGACAGACTCGGTGTTCCAAAAGACATTCCTAACAGACGCGATTATATTCAGGAAAAAATGAGAAAGATTGCTCTGCAGAATAATACAATGTGGATGCTTACTGCAGGTTTTGCAACTCCTATCATGAGTGCATTGATTTGTAACGGTTTAGAGCAGCCTGTAACAAGACTTCTTGATAAATACAACAGTAAAAAGGCTGACAGAATGCTTGTCGAATTTACTGATATTGCCAAACGTGAAAAAACAAATTCCATTAACAAATCAATAGATTCTCTTATTGAACTGTACAAAGAAAAACCTGTTAATGAAAAAATGATTGAATCCATTGCTAATGCTCTCGGAATTCAAAGAGATATGTTGACAGTTAATGCAATTAAGAAGGATTTAAAATCAATATTATTACCTGAAAATATGACATATCATGTATCAAAAGAGTTTATTCCTGATATTATTAAAAATTCCAGAGAAGTTCTTCTGAAAAAGTTTGATAGCTCGCTTATTGACCAGATTTTGCCAAGTGAAAAGCAGCTTCTTGAAAGACTTCAATCGGATGATGTTATTAAAGATTGTTCAAACCAGATAGGTGAAGGAAGTCATAAAGTTTTCAGAATTAATAAACTTATTAACAATGATCTTTATAAGGATGAGGTTCTACGTATAAGCAGAGATTTTGACTCTTTAATCAGAGAAAATATCAAACGTTATAATGAAAGTCATCCTGAAAAAGCTTTGGATGCTGATGTTGATGTACCGGTTATATTGAAAGCAATTCAGGGTGAAACGCTGGAAAGCGGGCCTGTTGCTAAAGTTCTTCTTTCAATGCCTAATAACAAGTTTAATTCAAAAGCTCAATCTCTTGTAAAATATCTGGCAGAAGTAATGACTGATTTTACGGCTGAGGGTAAAGTTTTAAATAAATATGCCTTTACAAAATTCGGTGCAACTTCATCTCTTGCAAACTATTGGAACGAAGTTGACAGCAGTATGTTGAAAATTTTGGGCTTCAGTGATAAAGATTTGAAAATGATAAAACATGATCGAAAACTTGTTGAGCCTATGCTTAGACAAAAGATAGAAGATATTGTTTCATCAAAACAAAAGTATGCAGAGGTTCTTGAAAAGCTTTGTAAAAAATTGTCAAAACTAAGTGAAACAGTTAAAGAACAAATAGTGCCGGAAGAATATAAGAAACGTTCGGATGAAGTCTATACAGCTACCGCAGGTAAACTTAAAGACATTACTCTTGAAGATGGTTCTAAAGTTAATATGTCGGCATTGATAAAAGAACTTGTTGGCTACGATGATTTGTTAGATCAACAGAAAAATGGTAAAGATATAAGAGCATATTCACAAAAAGATTTGCAGAAAAATTTTGCGGAAATCCGAATGAAGGGTGTTTTGAGTTCCTTCAGGCAGGCTATCAATGCACTTGATTTTTATGCAAGAGTGGCTAACCTTAAAAATCTCGATGTTAAATATCTTCCTGATGTTAAAATGCCTAGAGAGGTAATGGAAGAACTGATTGAAGCTGCAAAAGGAATACAGCTTGACGGTCATATGTGCGATTATGAAACCAAATTCTATGTTCCGCGTCAGGTGTTCCCTAATGATAAAGATACAAGTTTGCCTGAAGTGAAAGACGGTAAGCTGAATTTGAATTATGCAGGTAAACCTTCTGATTTAAGAAAAGTTGACATCCCTGATGATTCTTATTTCTTCCACAATCTTATGGATTTGATGTATCAAAATGATATGCTGGATGAAACAAAAGAAATATTAGGTAAATACAACAGACTTGACGATATGAAGCAGCATCGTACTGATATGTTGACAAAGATTGGTGACGAAAACTATTTTGCGAAGAAATTTCATAAGTTGTTTACTCCATATGAAGATAAGAGAATTGCTTACGCTGAAGATAAATTCTTTACGATAGGTAAATCATTTACGGATTTAATTTTTGATGCTGCAAATAAAGTTTATAATACAAAACAATGGCTTAAGATGTTCGGTTCAATAGGAGCTGCATTACTCGGTGTAACCGTAATATCCCAATTCTTTTTTGGAAAAACATCATTACCAAAGGATACAAAAAAGGGTTAATATATGATAAATTCAACAAATTTACTTCTTCAAAAAGTTAATAAACCTGCACCTCAGGCTCCGGCACAACCTCAGCTTGATAATAAAGTGTCTCAGCCGCAGCAGAGTTCAGCAAATATTTTGTCTTTATATCTGCAGAATTTGTCTAATATAAATAAGCCGATGGTTAATAATGCTACAGCCGTAACTGAATCAAAAGCTGCAGACAAAGTGTCTGATTCTGCTCCTGTAAAACAGATTGTTTACAGAAACAATCTTCGTTCTATGGTTCAAAATAATGAGGCAATTATACTTGCAATACTGCCTAGATCTTTTAATGCAAAAGATACAAATAATAATGAATACATTGACGGTAATGAGCAATGCGGAACCTTCCTTAATGCTATAGAAAGACTTGATGAGGTTAAAGCAGACGGGTTTAATACTCTTCACCTTCTCCCGATACATCCTCCGGGAAAAATAAAGGCAATGGGTACAGCAGGGTCTGTATATTCTCCGCTTGATTTGTTGGAGATTGATCCGATGCTTGTAGATAAAAATGATCCACGCAGTCCGAAAGAACAGTGTAAGGCTTTTATTGACGAATGCCATAAACGAGACATAAAAGTTATGTTTGATTTGCCGAGCTGTGCATCTTATGAACTGTTTTTGAACCACCCGGAATGGATGGCAATGGAACGTGACGGTCTGGCAAAAACTCCTCAGGGATGGAATGATATCAGAATGTTCCAGCCTTGGGAAGATGAAGGCAAAAGAACCCTTAATCCAAAACTTCTTGAATTACATAAACAGTTCATTGATATGTGTATAGATTTGGGTGTTGATGGTATAAGAGCCGATGTTGCAAGAGCGAAACCTGTAGAATTCTGGGATATATTAATTCCATATTCCAGAATGCGAGACCCTGAATTTGCATGGCTTGCAGAAACTTATACATATGAAGACGCCTCTCCTCAGGCTAATATGCCATATGATCGGCCGGAAGACTCTTTAAGAGCAGGTTTTGATATGATATACGGTCAATATCACATTTTCCATGAATGGCCGGACGCAAAAACATTAATGGATTATGTAAAAGAAAATCTTGATATGTCATATCGTTTAAGTCCAGGAAAGTCCCTAATCGGTTCATTTGCAACTCATGACGATATCTCTCCTATGTTCCATGGCGGAGCTGATTACTGCAAAATGACGGTTGCACTGCAGGCAGGGTTGCCAATGTTGAATATGTATCAAGTTGACGGTTTCCAGACCGGAGATGATTATACATACGATTGGGCCGGTAAATATAGTCCTGAAACTCAGACAGATAGTCATATTATGACAGTTCATGAAGGTAAACTTGATTTATTTAATCTTTCAAGAAAACCGGGCGGCGATGATGAATCAATCAGAACATTTATGCGTGCTGTTAATCATTTAAGAACCGAAAATGCCGATATTCTCGGGCCTAAAGGTACTTTTATCGAACTCGATAAAGAGGGCGATAAAAATGATCAAATTATTACTTTCGCCCGTCATTATCAGGGAAGAACTCTGCTTTGGGTTGTTAATAAGAATGTTAATCGTGCCGTTGCATGTAAGATTAAGATTCCTACATTAAAGGCGGATCAAAAACTGGAGAACATGCTTCCTTCATACGGGCATGAAAGTATTTTCCAGCCTGTTGACGGAGAACTCAGGGTTGATGTTGGACCGGCAAGAGCTCATGTATTTGAAATTGATACCCCTAATATTGAAAATTATACAAGAAAAGTATATAAACAAAATTAATTTGGCATACATTAAATAAACGGAAAAATACTCAGTCCTTAGCGGCTGTGTATTTTTTCGTTTATTATAAAGTAGTGGCTTTTTTGAGGATTTTTTAGTATAATACTGACTATGAAGAGATTTTTATTTGTTTTAACTTTATTATCAGTGCTGTCAATTAGTGTTCCGCTGGAAGCCCGTGCAGGTTTTATTGCGGATTACAAGGCTCGAATATCGGAAAACAGACAACTGGAAAATACTGAGAAAGAAATCCGTGAAGTGTTTAATACTCAGGATAAATTTACAAACAGTTATAATTTTGAAGGTTTATATAAGCTTTATTCCGACGATTTTATGAACAGCGACGGTTATAATAAGGAAGTTTACTTTAAACTTATTAAAGAAACCTGGGAAACTTATCCGGAAATTACTTATCAAACAAAAATATTGAATATAAACGTGACTTCAAACTATGCAACGGTCGAAACAAAGGAAACTGCTTTTGCCGTTACTGAAGAAAATAGTGAATATATCAGTGCCGTAGGAGAACTCCGTTCTGAAGCACATTGTATTTATCATCTTAAAAGGGATAAAGGAAAATGGCTTATTGCTGCGGAGGATATTCTTGATGAACGTTCTGCGTTGAAATACGGTGATGCCAGATTTATTAAAATGGAGTTAAACGCTCCGACATTAATCGGTGCAGGTGAAAATTATTCTGCAGAATTAAAAGTTGATATGCCTGCGGATCAAATTGTAATTGCATCTATAGCCAGTGAAAAAATAGTTCAGCCGGTTGAACCGGCTCCTGAAAGATACAGGAAATTACCTTCCGATCAAATTTTAGAACGGTTGTTCATTGCAAATACTGATAATGTAAATGAATATAGTATCGCCTCTGTCGGAGTTACAAAGACGGAACCTGTTGATGAAGAAAATGTAAAAGTTTATATGAACGGACTTGCTTTTTTGATGACAAGAGTAAATGTTGTTCCTAAAAATAATTTTATTAACATGGATGATAAACCTGCAGTAAAGGATGTAGAAGGTGGAAAAACTAAGTAAGCTGTTATATTTGGTTGTATGTTTTGTATTTTTTCTGATTTCGGATTTATATTTATCAAACCAAATAGTACAAAGCATATCGGATGGATTAACTCTTTCAAACCCTGTATTCAGGTTGAATTTCGTTAAAAATACAGGGGCTGCATTTAGTTTACTGCCAAATGCCAGAGAATTTTTGATAATTCTTTCTGTTGTTGTTATAACCCTGTTTTTTGTGTATGTTTACAATCACATAAAATCAATGTCGTTAAAAACTATATTTACGATCTCATTTTTATGTGCCGGAATTGCTGGAAATCTCCATGAACGTATTGTTTACGGGTATGTAAGAGATTTTTTTGAAATTACCTGTTTTAATTTTCCGGTATTTAATATTTCTGATATTATGATAAGCATCGGGGTATTGTTCCTGATTATTTTAATTCTTGTAAAGAAAACGGCTTAGCATATGAAAGTTATTGTTGATGAAAATGATATTGGATTAAGACTGGACAGTTTTGTTTCCGGATTGTTGAAAGATTTTTCACGTTCTAAAATTCAAAATTTTATTAAATGCGGTGATATTACTGTTAATTCAGAGATTAAAAAACCTTCATACCAGTTAAGAGAGGGCGATTCTATTGAAATCAGACTGCCGGAAAAGGATGATGTAAAAATTATTCCTCAGAATATTCCTTTGAATATAATATATGAGGATGAGAATATGCTTGTTGTGAATAAACCTTCCGGAATGCTGACACACCCTACATCTAACGAAAGAGAAAATACTCTGGTGAACACTCTTTTGTATCAGTATGGTGATAATCTTTCAGACGTGAACGGAGAGTTTAGACGCGGTATTCTGCATAGACTTGACAGAAACACATCTGGTTTGTTGATGATAGCTAAGAATAACAGAGCACATGAATTTCTTGCAGAGCAGATTAAAAACCATGAAATCATAAAAAAATACAGGGCTGTTCTGAAAGGAGACTATCCGGCAGATGAAGATATAATAGAAATGCCTATTGGCAGAAATCCGAATCAGCCGCATAAAATGATGGTGCGTGAAGACGGAAAGCCCAGTAAGACGATTTTGAAAGTCCTAAAACGATTTCGGGAAGCAACTTATGTAGAACTGACTCTTGTAACAGGAAGAACTCATCAGATAAGGGTGCATACAAGTTATAAAAAATTCCCTGTTTATAATGATACACTCTACGGAGCAGGTAAAGGAAAAGTTAATACTGAAGAGCAGGTGTTACAATCTTATTACTTAAGGTTTACAAAACCGTTCGGTGATGAGATAATAGAATTACAAATTGAGCCTGACGAAAAACTTAACAAGGTTCTGAATTACTTTGAAAGCAGGTTAAAATGAACAAAAAACTAGTACAGATTATTGCATTCTTAGCAGCTCTTGCTGTAATTTATATTGCAATATTAAATGTCACCGGTTCCGTAACTTTGCAGGTATGGGGACCCGGTGTTGATGCTACATCTGGTGTTGTAACTCACGCTACGAAGAGTTTAAATATTGCATTGTTTACATTTTTGGTTTTCGGAGTGGGGTTGTTTGTCGGAATAGCATTGTTTATGCCTTTTTATTCCGCTCAGGAAGATAAACTTAACGCATTCAGACGTGAGTTGGAAAAAAGTTCGGTTAAAACTGATGCAAGTACCTCAGAAGTAAAAGTTTTACAGGCTAAAATTGAAGTTTTGGAAAAAGCTTTAAAAGATGCTTTAAACGGTTAGATTATAATAAAAGGAGAGAAAATGGTGAAACTTAGTCATAGAGATGCTTTCGGGGGGGGGCAAGTTGTCTAAGCTCTCCGCTTAAGGTTTTTGGTAGTGTCCTTAAAAAAACAGGTTTTACGTTAGCAGAAGTACTGATTACACTTGGTATAATCGGTGTGGTTGCGGCAATGACTTTACCCGCGGTTATAACGAATGTTCAGAAGAAAGTGGTAGAAAATCAACTTAAGGTATTTAATACAACAATAAATAACGCTTTTAGAATGGCACAGGTTGAACATGGCGGAAAGTTTGATGATTGGATACCAAGTTATTATAATTATTCTTTTGCAGAAATGCGTGAATGGCTTGGTGAATACCTGTTTCCTTATATTAAATACAGTGATGTAAGCGATTGTCGTTCAGAAAATATGGTAGATGGCAATAATATTGTTCAGGATGGAATATGCTTTCATATGGCAAACGGAGCATTAGTCTGGACACATATAGATAATAATGGCGGAGATTTAAAATATTATATAAATGGAAAAATGCAATCAAACCCAAGAAATGGCTTTCAGTTTCAGTTTGCAAAAACCAATAAGAAAAGTGAATTTATTGAACCTTATATACAATATTGGAACGGAGACAAAGCAAGTCTGACTTCAGGCGGCACATGGGGGTGTTATAAAGGGTGTACAAACTGTGGTTATTGTACAAAGTTAATCCAGCTAAATAACTGGGAAATTCCTGATGATTATCCGTGGTGAGTTTTATTATATAAGAAGGCCGTTTCTATAAAAGAAACGGCCTTTATTTGTTTGTTTTCAGAAATGTAATACCTATTCGCCTTCTTTTGCTTCCTTTTGCTGGTTAATCATATTCTGGAGTTTTTCTTTTAATTCATCTCCTTTTTTCTGCATCTCGGAAACCACTCCGTCGGCTTTTTCCTGTATTTCTTTTACTGTTTCTTCAGTACGTTTTGATAAATCTTTAGCACCTTCTGCAATCAATGCTCTTGTTTCTTCTCCTGACTTAGGGGCAAGAAGAATTCCGGCAATAGCACCTATTGCACCGCCTACTAAAAAGCCTGTTAAAAATTTTGTTGCTGACATAATTATTCACTCCTTTATTTTTTTCATATTACGGTTAAGGATTTATTATTTAATCCCCATTTTTGGCTATATTTTTTTGTTGAATAAGCTTAATACCGTTGTAAAACCTTTAATGATTCCGCTGATAATTGAATCAGAGATATTTTTTGTTTTATTAATTGTTTTTCCTACGGCATTTTTAATATTATCAACGCCTTCGTCCGTGTTTTTAACTATAGTATTTACCGAATGAAGGGTTTCTTTTAACTCTTCAATGGTAGGTTTAAGTTCTTCATTTACGATTTCTGTTGTTTCATTGAGGTTTTTGGTAAGAATACTCAAATCATAGAGCAGTTTTACTAAAAATCCTCCTACTACAATAATTACAATAGCAGAAACCCAGGCTAAAAAGGTTAATCCTTGATTTAATGCTATTTGTGATAAGATGTCCATATTTTGTTCCTTTTCTGTTTATTACTGGTAATCAAAGTTATCTTCAGAAGCTTCAAGTTCCTTTGCTTTTAACATTTTATTTGATTTTACCATATTATTAATTTTTCTGAATTGTCTTTCCAGCTTATATTTCATCAAATCAATGCTTTCCATTGCCTGTTTTTTTGCTTCTTTTATTTCAGGTGCGTGTTTTTCATATAATTCACAGGCAGCTTCTTTTATTTCTCTTCTTGATTCTTCACCCGGTTTAGGTGCATAAAGAACGCCCGCAATCAAACCGCCTACAACGCCTGCAAGCAAGCCCATTCCGAACATAAATGATTTATTACTACTCATAATCAACCTCGTCTTTCATTTTGTGAGTTCACTATATCATATTTTTTTTGAAATTACAAGTCTATTAGGCTAAAAGTCCCTTTAGTAAAGCTTTCCCGCCTTTAACAATCTTTTGCAGATTTTTTCTTTTGCTGAATTGTATTTCAATTATAAATATAAGAGCATATATCAAAATCGTTTTTATAAATTTAAGGATATACTCTTCTTTTTTCTTTTCGACATAGTTAATTACACAGTTTACCCACTTTTCAAGTACATGGATATTCTTGCGGAATTTTCTTAATTCTTCCATAATACTGCTGCGTGAAGCCAGTAATTGTTCGTTCAGTTTACAAACTTTTTTATCCGTTGCCCATAAAAATCGTACAACGGTAAATGTAATGATTAATTCAGCTATAAAGACTATTGCAATTAATAAATACATTTTTCTTTTCTTTGCTTTTGTATTATTATTTGAAGTATAAGATAATAGAGAGATAATTGGAATACGCCCAAAGGACTATTTATGTTAAAGAAAATGAAATTTTATACCTCATTACTGTTAGCAAGGGCTGCTTATACGGGAATAAAGCTTTTTTCAAAGAGTTCCGGCACTTCTTTTGCCGGTAAGCTGGTTCTTAAATTTTATCCGGATTTTCTCTCAAACTGCGGTAAATACATTAATAATCAAATTGTGACTGTTACAGGGACAAACGGCAAGACCACTACTTCCGGAATTATTTCTCATATTCTGGAAAATAACGAAAATTCAGTAATTCATAATTTGAAAGGTGCAAATATGCTGACAGGTGTTGCTAATGTTTTTGCCCTTAATCTAAAACCGTTTAAAAATTTCGATTATGCGGTTATTGAGTCTGATGAGGCATACCTGCAAAAGCTTTATGATTATTTAACGGCTGATTATCTTGTTGTGACTAATCTTTTTCGTGACCAACTCGACAGATACGGCGAACTTAATACAACTGCTGATTTAATTAAGAAGGCTATTGATAAAAATTCTGATTTAAAACTGATATTGAATGCGGATGATCCTCTGGTTGCGTCGTTTGGCAAAAACAGAAATGCTTTGTATTACGGTTTTGAAGATGTAGAATACGATTGTACTTATAATAATGAGTCTAATGCTCCTGCGGAAAATTTTAACTGTATGTGCGGTGAAGCCTTAAAGTATAAGAAGCGTTTTTTTGCACAGGAAGGCCATTATTATTGTGAAAAATGCGGTTATAAACGCAAGGAGTGTAATTATTCCGCTAAAGTTAAAGTCTATAATGACCGTTCAGAAATTTTATTGGCTCATAATGATGAAATTCATAGTTTTACGGTGAAACTTGCCGGATTATATAATGCTTATAACGCTCTTGCAGCAATTTCAACAGCTCTTGAATTGGGAATAAGTGCTGATAATATTCAAAAAGCTCTGGATTCTTTTAAATCAATTTTCGGAAGGACGGAAAAAAAGATTATCAAAGGGCACAAAAGCGTAATTCAACTTATAAAAAATCCGACCGGTGCAAGTGAAGTCTTAAAAACTGTTGATTTAAAGTCTAATATCGTTATTGCAATAAACGACAATTATGCAGACGGCAGAGATATTTCATGGCTGTGGGACAGTGACTTCGAATTGCTTAAAGATGCAAAAAATTCAGTTGTTACTTCCGGTACAAGAGCAAACGATATGGCTTTAAGGCTAAAATATGCCGGAATTCCGCAGGATAAAATTGTTGTGGTACCCGATATAAAAGATGCTATAAACCTTGCGGCAGACACTGCATCAGATAGTGAAGGAATTACAATTCTGCCTTCTTACACGGCTTTGCTGGAAATTAATAAGATGAAATTTTAACGAAAGGATTAGATAATGCTTTTAGGTGTAAATATTGATCATGTTGCAACATTAAGAAATGCCAGAGGAGGTTTTGAGCCTGATCCGGTTATTGCGGCTGATATCTGTGAAAAAAACGGTGCGTCTTCAATTACAACTCACCTGCGTGAAGACAGAAGACATATTAAAGATGAGGATGTTTATGCTCTTACCAAAACCATTAATACACGATTGAATCTTGAAATGGCTATGGCTGAAGATATTCAAAAAATTGCACTGGAAATTAAGCCTTATTCTATATGTCTTGTACCGGAGAAAAGACAGGAAGTCACAACAGAAGGTGGACTTGATGTTGCCGGACAGTTTGAACAGGTTACTGATTTTATAAAACCTCTTCTGGAAGCGGGTATTATTGTAAGTTTATTTATTGATCCTACAGAACAACAGGTTAAAGCTGCCGCAAAAACAGGTGCTCAATTTATTGAGATGCACACAGGTTCCTACTCAGAGGCTTTCGGTACTGAAAATGAAAATTGTGAATTCTTAAAATTAAAAGATTCCGCAAAATTAGCTCAAAGTCTTGGACTTAAAGTTAATGCGGGACACGGATTAAATTATGTAAACGTTCAAAGAATGCATGAAATACCGGGACTGGTTGAACTAAATATCGGACACAGTATTATTTCAAGAGCGGTATTTACAGGGCTTGCTGAGGCTGTGTCACATATGAATGAACTTATAAAGTAAAAAGGATTTGTTATGAAAACAGAAAAGGAAATAGTGGAAGAAATGCAGGCTGTTGTCGAGCAAATGAGGCTTGATGATATTGCGGATAACCCTGACAGTGAAATCGAAACTTTCGGATGTGACTGCTGCGGGCAGGAAAAGCCTCTTGCAGGTTCCATTGAATATGAAGGTTACAGGCTTTGTAATGATTGTGTACTTTGGGCAGAAGTAGGATTTGCTCTGAAAAGAATTGCAAATGTACAGGATTTGATTGATGCTATGGAAGATAAACGTCTTGAAGGCCTTTGTGATTTTATTAAAAAAGAAGAAAATAAAAATAATAATTGATAAAATTTCGTTAAATTAATGTTATTCAATAAGTATTAAAGGCGGTATTAAAAATACTGCCTTTTTGTTTAGTGTATAATAATTATATGGATAAGAAAATTTCCGATAAGGTGATTAACCGATTAACCCTTTATCATTGTATTTTAGATGATTATATTGAAGGTAATGTGGAATTTATTTCTAGTAAACAGATTGCTTCTCTGCTTAACATAGATGATTCACAGGTAAGAAAAGATATTAATCTGTTGAATAATTCCGGAAAATGTCGTGTCGGATATATTGTTAAAGAGTTAAAAAAGTCCATAGAGGATACTCTGGGGTTTGCTAAAACTAAGAATGCATTTATCGTAGGAGCAGGGAACCTCGGAATGGCTCTGGCGAAATATGATAACTTTACAAATTACGGTTTGAATATAGTTGCACTTTTTGACAATGATAAGAAGAAAATTGGCGGAACCGTTAATTACAAATTAATACTTGATGTTTCAAAACTTCCTAATCTTGCAAAAAAATCCAATGTCGAAATTGCAATTCTTACAGTACCGAAACTTTATGCACAGCAAACTGCTGACTATCTTGTTAAGGCTGATATCAAATATATATGGAATTTTACCCCTGTTGTTTTGAAAGTTCCAAATGACGTTCAGGTTTGGAATGAAAATCTAATGGGAAATTTTTTGCAATTTACTTATAATATTTAAAATTACACCCTTTTTTATATCTAAGAAACTGCTGCAAGCTGATTTATATTATATAAATGTCTCAAGCCTTCAAGGGTGAGTGTAGGATTAATAAAATCAAAGTTACGTTTTAAATATGGAGCAACAAAACTCGCATAACCGCCTGTAGCAACAATAACGGCTTTAGTACCCAGTTCTTTTTCGCATTGTTCAATAAGGCCGTCTATCATACAAGCACAACCCCGGATTACCCCTGAAAGTATAGCATCAACAGTGTTATTTCCTATGGCCGTTCTTGATTCTGCAACTTCAATTCGTGGTAATTTTGAAGTGAATGCATTTAATGTTTTTAACTGTAAATTTATTCCGGGAGCAATAACACCGCCAACAAATTCACCTTCTTTATTTACAATATCAAATGTTGTTGCCGTACCAAAGTCAATTACTATAACAGGGTGGTTATAAAGCACGTAAGCACCGGCAGCATTCGCAATTCTATCAGCTCCGACTTCATCAAGATTCGGCATATTAATCTTGATGCCGGTATTTACTTTTGCTGAAAGCATTAACGGTTTAATCTTAAAAACATTATATACTGCACTTGTAAATTTCTCGTTTAACTCTTCTACAACAGATGAAATAATACATCCTTTAATATCATAATTTTTAAATAAAGACTTTAACAACACTTCATATTCTTCAAGTGACAAATCTTTATCAGAGGCAAGTCTGAAATCCTCAATAAGTG
>ENA-UOJC01002051-UOJC01002051.1-human-gut-metagenome-genome-assembly--contig:-C104-NODE-2051-length-23342-cov-9.790913_pt1 | contig 23342 bp, 16 predicted proteins | sample MGYA00242339_ERZ723886 | MGnify/ENA metagenome assembly ERZ723886 | reverse complement strand
GAAGATGTAAAACCGCTGTTTTCCCTTTGGGTGCGGTATCGAACTCCCGTACAACCGAATATTCGCAGACGGCGGACAAGCCAAAACTTGTCCGCCGTTTTGTATTGTAGCCAAAATAAACCCCCGGTTCTACCGGGGGAGCGGGAATTCGCTTCAGTAAAAACAAAAGGGGCGAGCTAAAAGCAAGCCCCAAAGCTATTGAAGACAATTAAACCTCCCAATATAAATTAACCTCCCAATATAATGGTAGTGGTTTGGCGACCGCATAACCAAAAGAAAGGGAGGAGTAATTGATGAAGAATAAGAATGAAATCAAAAGCACGGCACACTCGAAATATCGGTGTCAGTATCACATAGTGTTTGCGCCGAAATACCGGCGCAAAGAGATATATGGGGCGCTGCGGAAAGATATCGGGGAAATACTGCGGAAACTATGTGAGCAGAAAGGAGCAGAGATCATAGAAGCAGAAGCATGTCCCGACCATATACATATGCTGGTGAGTATACCGCCGTATATCAGTATAGCACAGTTTATGGGATATCTCAAGGGAAAAAGCAGTTTGATGATATTCGACAGACATGCGAACTTGAAATACAAATATGGAAGCCGAAATTTTTGGTGTAGAGGATATTATGTGGATACAGTCGGACAGAATCGCAAAATGATTGCAGAATATATCCGAACCCAATTAGAAGAGGATTATGCCGGTGATCAAGCGAGCATAAAAGAGTATACGGACCCGTTTACGGGTATCAAGAGAAAATAGGCAAAAAAAGACAGCCGCACGTGAGCGGCTGCCTGTGATGGTAATGCGGTGCCAAACTTTCTGTGCCCCTTTCAGGGGCTATGCCTGTATCTGCCCCTTTTAGGGGCTTGCAAGCCACCAGTTTACTGGTGGTCTTGACTTACACATGTTTCTTCAGTGCTCGGCAACGTGGGCGGCGCGATGCCAAAGCGGACACCTATCTGAACGCGGCCGAGCGCAGTGCATTTGAACATGGTGTTTCCGCCGAGGAAGGTGCGACGGCAAGGCGGCTCTCGCAGGTGCTCGACAGGGAGATCCTGTTCATCGACGCGGACGCAGATTTCCACGGCTGCACCATTGACGGGGTAATCTACCTCGGGGCAAAGTCCGAGCGAAGCGTTCTCGCCACGGTGGCGCATGAATACACGCACCTGCTGGAGGGCAAGGGGCTGTACAAAAAGCTGCGCGATTTTGTTTTCGACACGCTTGCCGGAGAGGGCGCGACGGCGGAAGATCTTCGCGCTGCGAAGCGCGCCGAGCATGAGCTCTATGCCGGGCTTGACGACGCGCAGATCGACCGCGAGATCGTTGCCGAGTTTGTCGAGACGCGGCTGCTGACCGACGAGCAGGTCATGCGCGCGGTCGTCCGCCGTGAGGGTAAGTCCTTTGCCCACCGTCTGCTGGACACGCTGCGCGGGCTGATTGAAAAAGTAAAAGCCGCTCTGCACATCGGGAATGCCGATGCAGAGCAGCTGAAGATGCTCGAGCGCGGGCGGGACATCCTTGCAGAGGTGATTCGGAGCGAGGAGGCTGCGGAAAAGACGGCGGTTTCGTTCGACCTTGAACAAGCTGCTTTCGAAAAACAGCTTGACGACTGGAAGGACGGTCTCGGAAAGAAGTATGGCAGCTACAACGGAACATACTTCAACCTCGGCACAACGCCGTCCGTGCTGGTCAAGCACGGCGCAAAGCAGGTTCCGGTTATCATGTACGAGGACTGCCTCGTCAAAATCACCGGCGGCAAACACTCTATTTCGCTGGATGAAATCAAAAAACTGCCGGAACAGCTGAACGATCCGATTCTCCTGTTCAAGGGAAGCGTCCCGGACAGCTTTGTAGCCCTGACGGAGATGGAGACGAAAGCCGGTCACGATGTTGTTGTAGCGGTTCACATCAATCGTTATTTGAACAGAACGGTTGTCAACAAGATTGCCAGCATGTACAGCAAATCGACTGAAAGCGGAGTCAATCGTATTGCGCAGTATATTTCCGCTCAGATTGAAAGCGGAAATTTGGTGGACGCGAGCGCAAAAAAAGCACCGACATGGTTTACGAGTAGAGGGCTCCAATTGCCCAAACTGGTTCAAACCATCATCGATGCTGACACAACTGTATCACAAAAGAACAGCGGTGTCAATAGCAAGTATACGCAAAATTCAAAAAATGATGCAGACATCGACGGTTTTTCAGTCGGCGGCATCAAAGCAAAGACGGCGGATGTCGGGCGGCTGGCGGATGCGGAGCGCATGGAACAAGGGGGCGCGGACAGCGAGACGGTGCGCCGGGAGACCGGCTGGTATCGCGGCTACGACGGCAAGTGGCGCTTCGAGATCGACGACAGCAAGATGTGCTTCATCAACCACCGCGAGGAATCGCGGCGCACATGGAAGCTGGATGAGCTGATCCGGCACGACGCGCTCTTTGCCGCCTACCCGGAGCTGCGCGACTACACCGTGCTGAACTTCGGCATTTCGGATGACGTCGAGGCTGCCTTTTATCCGGGTTTGAACCGTATCACGCTCGACCCGCGGCTGAGTCGTGCGGAAAAACGCGCCGCGCTGATTCATGAGATCCAGCACGCGATCCAGCTGATCGAAGGCTTTACAGCTGGTGCGACCACGGACTACTGGCGCGGCAGCCTGAAGACCGCCGAGGAAAAACAGCTCGAACTCCGCTTGCGGGACTTTGCCGCCCCGGACATTTTCTTTGAGGCGGACATGCGCAAGCAGCTCGAGGGGACGCCGACAGCCGAACGGGATGCGGCACAAATGGCGTTGGAGAAACACTACGGCGAGGCACCTGTCCGCGAATATGTCGACCTCTTCAACCGCCTCCGTGACCTGCGGGCAGAGCGAGAGCAGGATGCGGAGCGCGCCTACCGGAACACGGCGGGCGAGATTGAGGCGGTGGACGTTGCCAATCGCCTCGGCCTATCGGCAAAGCAGCGCGCGGAGACGCGCCCGGACATTGACCGCACGAATGTGCGGTTCTCGAACGAGCACCCGATGTTTACCATGGAGGCGCGGCAGACGGACAGCGAAGGCATCATGAAACTGGACGACGCGAACATTGACAAAACAAAAGAAAAAATGACATGGCTCGAAGCAAACGATCTGCTTGAAAAGCAGCAGGGGCTTTCCTACAGATTTTACGCAAGCGACGACCCGATGTCTCGCGCCGGATATGCTATGTTTGCGGATGACCACGAACAAAACGGCGACGCCTACGGCGGAGATAAGCCACGCGCTTTCTCCGTGCGAGAGGATGACCTTGTTCCGGTTTGGGAACTGTCTGAAAAAATCGCAGAAGCACGGCATGAGACGGACGAATACACGCCATGGATTTTGGAAGACTATGCCGAATTGAGCGACGAAGACTTTGCGGACATGTTCAATCCGTCGGATATTGTAGATAGTGCATATGCATGGGACAATGAAGAACTGACAGAGTGGTTCTATAACCATGTGACAGAGCCGAACAAAATCGGTGGTGTGAAGACGAGCGACGGCGCGATCGTGTTTGACAAGGACTTAATTCGGCGGAATATTCCGGCGGAAATTGTATACACGCAGGCGTCGTCCAACGAAGAATTTCTTGCGAAGTACGGAGATGATACTGAAGCAGATCCTGACATCCGCTTCTCGGTCGGCGGTGAGCAGACGGACACCGACGCCGAGGTGTCGGACGCGGACAAGCGGTTTGCGCCGGTGGAAAGTGCGATCAAGCTGCTGAAGGGCGGCGCGGATCTCTGGCGCACACTGCGTGAGACCGGCGCGTCGCCGCGCGAGATCGCGCTGCGCATGGCGACGAGTGGCGAAAGCGATACGGCAATCCGTGAGCTGACCGGGTTGTACCGGGACGCGCTCGGCGTGTGGACCTACGACAGCGCATGGCTCGACGCGCACGTCCCGGACATTGCCGACACACGCGAGCTGCGCGTCGGGTACAAGCTCGGCACTGTGGACGAACAGATGCTCGAGCTTGCGCCGGAAGAAGTGAAAGCCTCACGACGCCGTCTGCTGGACAGTGCAAAGCTTCCGAACGACGCTGACGCGGTGCGTGTGCGGCAGGCGGCAGCAAAGTTGCACCGCGGTCTGCGACCGACGGCAGCCGAGTTTGCCGAAGACCGAAAGACCGCCGCGGCGAAAGAGGCGGCGCGGCTGATTACGGCGGAAAAAGTGCCGTCCGCGGACGCGGCGATCCGCACCGGCGCACTGCTCGCCGACATTGCCGATGTGCTGGAAAAGAAAAAGGTGCGCGCCGAGACCATCACAAGACTGACCGCGCAGGTGCGCGGCGAGAACGGCGCCTGGGAGACCGACAACGCTGCCATGACGAAGATCATCCGCGCGGGAAGCAAGCAGCTGGATGTGCAGGACTTCACGGATTTTCTCTTTGAAAATGCGAAGGAACTGACGGAGAGCAGCTACAACAGCCAGTACGGACACAAGGAGACCTATGCGCTGGACAAGCTCGGTGTGCAGATTCAGAACCCCATTGTGGACATCGCAAAATACGGGACGAAGCCGTCCGAACTGATCGCCAACGAGCGGGAGCAGGAGGAGCTGAAGCAGTATATCGAAAACGAATATGCCAACGCAGCACATCCGACGACGGCCGAACGCGCGGATGCGCGCGATGTCAAGCGCGAGTTTCTGCCGGACATGAAGACGGTGGGCGAGGTGGCACGCTTTTTCCTTGACCGAACGAAGTGGCGTATGCTATACTGTGTGTGCATATGACTATCTCGGAGAATTGAGGGTGCGGCGATGAAACCGACACAGCAGGCGTGCAATCCCTTTGCCAACAGCGACACGAACAAGCGATATTATACCTATGATTACTACCTGCGCCGCACCTTCGGCGGAAAGTGCCTGAAGGTGGCACTGGACATCGGCTGCACCTGCCCGAACATCGACGGAGCGTGCGGCTATGGCGGCTGTATTTACTGCTCGGGGCGTGGGAGCGGCGACTTTGCACCGGCGCCGCTGCAAACAGTGACAGCGCAAATTGAAGCGGGAAAGCGGCAGCTCGCCGCGAAGTGGCAGAGCGACCGCGTGATTCCGTATTTTCAGGCGCACAGCAACACCTACGGCGACCTCGGTCGCCTGCGCGCGGCGTACTTCGAGGCAATCGCCTATCCGGGCACGGTCGGCGTGAGCATCGCGACCCGCGCAGACTGCCTCGGGGACGCAGCACTTGCCCTGCTTGCCGAAGTCGCGGCAAAAACGCATCTGACGGTGGAGCTCGGTTTACAGAGCGCGTCGGACGCGACGGCGGCGCGCATCAACCGCGGACACGACTTTGCCGCATTCTGCGCGGGGTATCACGCATTACGGCGCGCCGTACCGACAGCGGAGATCTGTATCCACATCATCAACGGGCTGCCGGGCGAAACCCGCGCGGATATGCTGGCGACTGCCGATGCGGTTGCCGCGCTGCACCCGGAGCAGCTGAAGATCCATGCCATGCATGTTCTTGCCGGTACACCGCTCGCCGACCTTTATATAAAGGGGCATACACGCCGCTCACGCTTGAAGAATATGTGGGGATCACGGCAGAGCAGTTGACACGTTTGCCGCCTGAAACGGTTATCGCGCGTGTCACCGGCGACGGCGACAGACATGCGACGCTTGCCCCGGCATGGAGCCTGCGCAAAAAGGAAGTGATTGCCGCGCTTGACCGCTATCTTTATGTACATGACCTTTGGCAGGGAAAAAGAGCAGAACCCGTAAATTTGCATATTTTTAATTTTTTCAAGATGTACCCATAATTCGACAATGTTTTTGTTTTAAGTGTTATACACTGAGAATGAAACAATTGTTGACGTCCAAACTGCAATTGTAGTGTGCACAATGCGACGGATTTCTTCGCGGGGAATCCGCCGCGGGAAAAAGAAAGGGAATAATATGTTTAAAAAATATGTGAGCATTTTGTTGGCGGCTTCGATGCTTTTCGTCACGTCTCTTTCGGTTTGCGCGCTCGGCGGTAAAGACTCCGGTAATATGCAGGATACGCCGGAGCTGTCCGCGTATTATGAAGCGCTGGATTCCTATCTCAATCATATGGCTGCCGCTGATGCCGAGTATGCGGGATGCACGAACTGCACGTACAGTCCGGTTACCGCACTGTACAGCCACGACCTCGAAACGCCGACCAGTCTTCTGTTTGAATTCAGAAAGAACGGTCATTATCGCGGCTATGTAATTGTCAGAGCGGCGGACATGCGCATTCTTGAGTCTGCGCTCTGCGAAATTCCGTACAATATCGATGCCAAAGCCGATGCAAATGTAAAGTTTGTTTATGACTTTGGAAACCACGGCGTCTCGGTCGGCGGCGGCACGCCGGTCTATATCACCGAAGCCGATGCGACCGATGAACTCCAGAACGCATACTTTAATTACGGCGGCGGTGCGGATGTCTGCGAAACGCAGGAGACCGTCTTCAGCAATGTGCCGATTTATTTCCAAAATTCGGCAAACTGCATTGTGTGCGCGTGCGCGCATCTGCTGCTGTACTGGAACAGAAACGGCTATAGTGGCTTGACCCCCACTGTCTCCACGCAGACGCAGTTTACAAGCTTGATGGAAGCGGTGGATGTACGCTTCACCAGCTATGCGAACAATAAGATCCCCGGCGTGCTGAGCGGCTATGCCGATGACCGTGGTTTCACTGTACAGGCGACTAACATCTGGGATCCTACACTGGAAGACGCGCACACGGAGATTTCTGCCGACCGTCCGTTCCTGCTCGGCTTTGCTGCCGGCTCCAGCTACAGCTCGACGGTCGGACACATGACGGTCTGCGTCGGCATTTCGACAACCTATCTGGAGGGCGACTATGTTAAGGTTGTTGACGGTCATTCTTCTTCGCTGGTTACGCAATCCTGGGATGACGAAGTCAACGACTACATTTGCAGCGTTACGGTAAGCGAAAACTGACGTTATACAGCGTTCCCACGCAATAAAGGGTTCCCGCCCGGGAAAATCCCGGGCGGGAATCCGCTTTTGAAGGGCGTGGCTGCGCCTGACCGCGTATACAGACTTTTTGCACAAATAGACTTGTTTTTCATATCATAGCAGTGTATAATAGTATATGTATCATAGATGTAACGAACACAATTTGAATCGGAGGTTAGCCTGCATGATGAAAGTTCTGAAAGTTTTGCTTGCCGTTTGCCTGTGCGCGCTTTTGCTGTCCGGATGCGGCGATAAGGAAACGGCAGATACAGTGCCCAAATCGAATCGGCCGGAAACGCAGGCGGATATGACCGGCTTCCCGTCCGGCACCGTACAGCGGGAATGTCTGTATGTCGACGGAACACTGTATCTTTATAACGGAAAATGGAGCGGGGATCTGCAGCAGGCAGGGTACACATATTATGGCAAGGTCGCGCGTGAGGATGTATACCGCATTCCGGATACCGACCTGACGGCAGCGTGGGTCGATGTCGGCTGTAAGGTGTATGTTGGCACGGCGGCGTGTGACAGCATTCTTGTGGAAACGGGCGGAACGCTGTATCGGTATACCGCGGGGACGCTGTGAAAGTAAAACCGGATCATTCGGCGGCGATTGGCTTTTTTGCATCGCCGCCTTGTTTTGCGTTTTTCAGAGTCGGAAAGCCTGAAAGCTACGCTGAAATTATAGCATTTGCACAAAAAATGCGCGGTTGATTCTACGGTTGTATTGCAAAAAGTTCAAAAAACCTATTGAAAGCGGAATCCTTTTCCTGTATAATTGAATTTGGAATACTTGCAGAAAAGGAGCAAACAACCATGGCGAATTTGATTACGAAGAACATCAGAAACATTGTCCTTCTCGGACACGGCTCAACCGGTAAGACTTCTCTTGCTGAGGCAATGCTCTACAGCAAGCATCTGACCGACCGTCTCGGCAAGACGACGGACGGCAATACAGTCTGCGACTATGACCCTGAGGAAATCAAGCGCGGCTTTACGCTTTCTGCTGCGATGATCAACTTTATGCATAACGATATCAAAATCAATGTCATAGACACCCCCGGCTACCTCGGCTTCAAAGGCGAGGCAAAGCAGGCGGTGCGCGTGGCGGACGCGGCAATTATCGTTGTGGACGGGCGCACGGGCGCACAGGTCGGCACCGACCTCGGCTGGGACTATGCCACCGAGGCGAAAATCCCGAAGTCCTTCTTCATCAACCGCTTTGACGACGGGGAAGCCCGCTTTGCAAAGGCGTTTTCGACGCTGCGCGACCGTTACGGCGTCGCGGTCTGTCCGATCTTCATTCCGATGATCGAGGGCGACCATGTCGGCGGCTTCCTCAACCTCATCGACATGAAGGTCTATAAATATGATGATAAGGGCAACCTGTCGCACGGCGCCAGCATCCCACAGGACTTTGTCGGCACGGCGCACGAATACCGCAACATGCTGCTTGAGTCCATCGCCGAGACCAGTGAGGCGCTGATGGAGAAATACTTTGCCGGTGAAGAGATCACTCGTGAAGAAGCGGTTGAAGCGATTCACGAGGGCATCATCAACGGCGGCATCGTGCCGGTGTTCTGCGGCTCGGCAACCAAGGTCTGGGGTGTGATGCCGCTGCTCGACGTCATCGCCGACTCCTTCCCGCGCCCGACGGCGCGCGGCGTGGAGCACAGCGTGGACGGCAGTGACATCGCCATTGAAAAAGAGGGCGATCCTGCGCTCTTCGTCTTCAAGACGGTTGCCGACCCCTTTGTCGGCAAGATGACCTATTTCAAGGTCATGAACGGCGAGGTCAAGCGGGATATGATCCTGAAGAACAATCGCGGCGGCGAAGAAAAGCTGGCAAAGCTCTATACCATGTGCGGCAAGAAACAGACTGAGGTCGATTCGCTTTGCTGCGGTGACATCGGCGTGACCGCAAAACTGAACAATACCAACACCAACGATACGCTCAGTCTGTCCGGCAAGGTGGAATACGCGCATGTGATCTCGCCGATCCCGTATATGGCAAAGGGCATTGTCCCGGTTTCTAAGGGCGACGAAGACAAGATCTCGCAGGGCATTTCCAAGTTGCTGGAGGAGGATCTCACGCTCCGCTTTGAGAACAATGCCGAGACGCGGCAGATGCTGATCTACGGCATGGGCGACATGCATCTCGACGTCACGGTTGCCAAGCTGAAGGCGCGCTACGGCGTGTCGGTTGCGCTGGAGAAGCAGCGAATCGCGTACCGCGAGGCGATCAAGAAGAAGGTCTCCGTCGAGGGCAAACATAAGAAACAGTCCGGCGGTCACGGTCAGTACGGTCATGTCAAGATTGAGTTCTCCCCGAGCGACACGGAGGGACTGACCTTCACCGAGAGTATTTTCGGCGGCAGCGTGCCGAAGAACTTCCATCCCGCCGTACAGAAGGGACTGGAAGAGGCAATGAAGAAGGGCGTGCTTGCCGGATTTCCGATGATCGGGCTGAAGGCAAATCTGTTTGACGGTTCGTATCACGACGTTGACTCGTCGGAAATGGCGTTCAAGATGGCGGCGTCGCTTGCATATAAGGAAGGCATGAAGCAGGCAAACCCGGTGATTATGGAGCCCATCGTCTCCATGCGCGTTTATGTGCCGGATACAATGGTGGGTGATGTCCTCGGCGATTTCAACAAGCGCCGCGGCAGAGTGCTCGGCATCAATCCGGATGAGACCAAGCACGGCTCGACCATCGTCGAGGCAGAGGTGCCGCAGGCGGAAGTGCTGGAGTACACCGTCGCGCTCCGCTCCATGACGCAGGGGCGCGGACGCTATGACATGCAGTTTGTTCGCTATGAAGAGGTTCCCGCACCCGTCGCGGAGAAAATTATCGCAGAGAACAAAGCAAATCTCGAAGAATAAAAGAAAAAAGGAGCTGCCCGCGGGCAGCTCCTTTTCAAATACGCAAAGGAAAAAGCGCTGCCGCCCGCAGCGCTTTTTCCTTTTACAGCTTATCTGCAAAACGCTCGGCGGTGATGATACCGTCCTTGAAACGGAGGCGGCAGGCACGCGCGGTGCGGCGCTCGCCGTCGCCCTTGGTGAGGTCTCTGCCGTGGTAAATTGCGTAGTATTCACCATTATATTGGATCACACTGTGATGACCGACGCCTTCTTCAAAGTCGTTTTTAATCATCAGCGGGTCAAACTTGCCGTTTGCGGTATGCTTCTCGAATTTGACCTTTGTCAGATCCGGCTCGTCGGTGTGCGCGGCGGCATAGCCGATGTGGTAGGTATCATTTTCATAGCAGGCGCCGCTGTACATGAGGTACTGCCAGCCGTCCACTTCCAGCCAGAACGGACCTTCAATGGTGTGCCAGTCCTTGCCGTCGCCGAAACGGTTGCGCTTGAAGATCTCCTCATCAAAGGTCGGGACAACGACTTCGACCGGCTGATAAGCGGGGGTGTAGGGGTCAATCAGTTTGTCCACAAAGATGCGGGTGCCGATGCGTTCCGGCTTTCTGTTGTCCTCGGCATAGAAGAGAAACAGCCCAGCGGCGGTTCTGACGACGTGTGCGTCGATCGAGAAACGGTCAAACAGACACTTGGTTTCACCGAAAGGACCGAGCGGGGAACGCGAACGCGAAACATGCAGGTATTCAAACATGCCCGGCTTTGAGCAGGAGTAGTAGAGGTAATACCAGCCGTCCGCCTCGATGATGCAGGGCGCCCAGTAGTCCTTGCAGCCGTCCACGGTGCAGACGATGCCGGCATAATGCCACTCGGAGAAGGGGGTATCGGCAGTGTATGCTTCGACGCCGCGACCGGCGGTTACATACATGTAGTACTTGCCGTCTGCCTCAAACATGAACGGATCGGGTTGCGTCTTCTTGCAGTCTTTCTCAAAAAGAAGTTTCATAATGTCTCCTGTATATTTTATCAGTCAGATTTTTTCAAAGGAAGTGCAGCATTCCACATGTCCGGTACGGCAGAACAGGTCAAACGGATAGATCGTGTTCATCTTCCAGCCGTCGGACAGCAGAAATTTTGCGTCGCGCGCCAGCGTCTCCGGGTTGCAGGAAATGTAGACGATTTTTTTTGCGCCCATTTTGCCGAGGTCTGCGAGCAGCCGCTCGGTGCAGCCCTTGCGGGGCGGGTCAAGCACGACGACGTCGGGGACGAAGTCGCCCTCGGCAGCTTTTGCATCTTTCAGCAGCGCCTGCGTGTCGGATGCGTCACCGCAGTAGAACGCGGCGTGAGTAATGCCGTTTTGCGCGGCGTTTTCCCCGGCACAGGCAACTGCGGATGCCACGGTCTCAATACCGATCAGCCGTCCTGCGTGCTTTGCCATGGAAAGCCCGATCGAGCCGATGCCGCAATAGAGGTCGAGCAGGGTCTCGCGCCCGGTCAGCGCGGCAAGCTCTGCCGCTTTGCCGTAGAGCAGCTCCGCTGCGCCGCGGTTGACCTGATAGAAGGACTGCGGCGTGATGCGCAGCCGCACGCCGCAGAGAATGTCCTCGATGTACGGTTTGCCGGACAGCAGCGTGAAGTCCTTGCCGAGCACCACATTGGTGTCGTCTTCGTTGCGGTTCAGAAAGATCGAAACCACGGCGGGAAACCGCGTCTGTATGCGGTGGACAAAGTCGTCCGCACGCGGCAGCGAAGCGCCGCACAGCACCAGACACAGCATGATCTCACCGGTCGCCTCGCCGATGCGCAGATAGATGTGGCGGAGCAGTCCGGATTTTGTTTCCTCGTCGTAGATCGTGAGGTTTGTCTCTTGCGCAAAGGCGCGGATCTCCTCCACGATCGGTGCAAACGCGGGATTTTGCAGGGCGCAGTCTGTGCAGGGCAGGACGCGATGACTCTTTGCCGCGAAAAAGCCGACGGCGATTCCGCCGTCCGCCGCGCGGCGGACCGGGTATTGCGCCTTGTTGCGGTAGCGATCGGTGCGTCCGTCGCTTGTCAGCGGCGCGACATCGACGTCCCGCAGCCCCTGTCGGACAAAGCTCTGCCGGACAGAAGCTTCCTTCAGCGCTCGCTCATAGGCGTAATCCACACTGCGGAAGGCGCAGCCGCCGCAGGATGCCGAGACGGCACAGCCGTCCGGAATGCGGTGCGGGGAAGGCGTGAGGATGTTCTCCGTGCGGGCTACGGCGTAGGTACGGCAGACCTTGATGACGCGCACGCGCACAAGGTCGCCCGTGACAGCGCCTGATACAAAGAGCACACAACCGTCCACTTTTGCAATGCCGAAGCCGAGAAAATTCATATCCGTGATGTTGACTTCATATACATCATTTTTCTTCAAGGCTTCACGCTCCCGCAAAAGTTTTCCTATTCAGTATACCATTCTTTCGGGTGCAAGGCAAGCAAAAAGAGGTGAAATTTATTGAATAGATATTGAAAAATACCGAAAGATACGGTATAATGTTCTGAGATTGGCAGGCTTTTTCGTCCTGCCGGTCACAATCTTTGTGAAAGTGAGTGGCGGAATGAATTCTTTACGCAACTTTTGTGCGACTTTTGCAATCGCGCTGGTCGTTTTCGGTCTGTGCGCGTTTTTTATAACCGGATTTGTCACCGACAGCATCAACGGCATGATCAGCGGAGAAAAGGCGACCGAGAGCAGCGATGTGTCAACCTCGGACTCTGATTCTTCCGCCCTGCATCCGCTCGGGCCTGATGAAGATGATCTCGGCGGCACATCGTTCAGCATGCTGCTGATCGGCACGGATTACCGTCCGAGCATTCTGACCGACTATCATCCCAATATTGAAGAGCAGTATCCTTATTTTCAGAATTCTGCCGAGTTGATCGGTTATAACGGATCGCTACCCGTTTATCCGTACCGCACGGTACATGCCGATGCGGTCGTGCTGGTCACGGTCAACAAGGAGAAGCGGCGTATTACCTATATGGAGATCCCGACCGAGATGCAGCTGACGGTCGGCGGCGTAACCACGAATGTGCGTGACTTGTACTATGACAAGGGGCTTGACTATTTTGTCAACAAGATGTCCGGCATCACGGGCGTGCAGATCGACTACTACGCGTTGACAAGCATCGAACAGCTGGCGGGCGCGGTTGACGCCATGGGCAATATCACCTTCACCGTGCCGTGCGATATGGAGTATACCGATGAGGCCTCGGGGCTGACCATTTCGCTTGATGCAGGGGTGCAGACCCTGACCGGCAATGACGTATGCGGTCTGCTTGCCTACAATTCCTATACCAACGCGACGCTGTCGCGCGAAAAGACCACGATGTCTTTCCTGCGTGCACTGGCGCAGAAGATGACCAATCCGACCTACCTTCCCAAGGCGGCGACGATCTTTGCCGATGCGTCGAAATATGTCGCCACCAATTTCACCGCCGAGGATCTGACCAAGCAGCTGGATCTGATCTTTGCCTACAGTCAGTTTGAGGTCGGCTCGGTGGATTATCCGGGCAGCTACTATTTCCGGGACGGCGAGCGGGTGTTCATCCCGAATATTTCCGCGGCAATAACCGCAATGCTGAAGTATAATCAATAATTTTTCCATATAGACAAGAGGAGAAAAACATGAATAATTCCGAAAAAACAATGGACAAGATCGTTGCACTCTGCAAAAACCGCGGCTTTGTGTATCCCGGTTCCGAGATCTACGGCGGTCTTGCAAACTCGTGGGATTACGGTCCGCTCGGCGTTGAGTTCAAGAACAACATCAAGCGCGCATGGTGGAAGCGCTTTGTGCAGGACTGCAAGTACAATGTCGGTCTTGACAGCGCGATCATCATGAACCCCGAGGTCTGGGTTGCTTCCGGTCACGTCGGCGGCTTTTCCGACCCGCTGATGGACTGCAAGGCGTGCAAAACGCGTCATCGCGCCGATAAGCTGATCGAGGATTACGCGGCAGAGAACCATCTCGACATCAATCCTGCCGGCTGGACAAACGAGGAAATGTCCAAGTACATCGCGGACAACGGGATCACATGCCCTGCCTGCGGTGCGAAGGACTTCACCGACATCCGCAAGTTCAATCTGATGTTCAAGACCTATCAGGGTGTCACCGAGGATTCCTCCTCCGAGCTGTATCTCCGCCCCGAGACGGCGCAGGGCATCTTCGTCAACTTCAAGAACATTGCGCGCACCACGCGCAAGAAGCTCCCCTTCGGCGTCGGTCAGATCGGCAAGTCGTTCCGCAACGAGATCACGCCCGGCAACTTTATCTTCCGTATCCGCGAGTTTGAGCAGATGGAGCTGGAGTTTTTCTGCAAGCCCGGCACCGACCTCGAATGGTTCAAATACTGGAAGGATTACTGCGAGCAGTTCCTCTATGATCTCGGCATGACGCGCGACAATCTCAGACTGCGCGACCATGATGCGGACGAGCTTTGCTTCTACTCCAAGGCAACGACCGACTTTGAGTATCTGTTCCCGTTCGGCTGGGGCGAGCTCTGGGGCGTGGCGGACCGCACCGATTACGACCTTACGCAGCATGCCAACCACAGCGGCGAATCGATGGAATATTTTGATCCCGAGACGAATGAAAAGTATGTGCCCTATGTCATTGAGCCGTCGCTCGGCGCTGACCGCGTGACGCTTGCATTTCTGATCGACGCATACGACGAGGAGACGGTCGGCGAGGGGGACACTCGTGTCGTTCTGCATCTGCATCCCGCACTTGCGCCGTTCAAGGCAGCCGTCCTCCCGCTGTCGAAGAAGTTGTCCGAGAAGGCAGGCGAAGTGCAGGATATGCTCGGCAAGTATTTCAATGTCGACTTTGATGAGACCGGTTCGATCGGCAAACGCTATCGCCGCCAGGATGAGATCGGTACGCCGTTCTGCATCACCTATGACTTTGAGAGTGAGGGCGACGGCTGCGTCACCGTGCGTGACCGCGACACAATGGAGCAGGAGCGCGTGAAGATCGAGGATCTGAAGGCGTATATCGAGGCAAAACTGGAATTCTGATTTAAAAGGAAATGATTATGAAACATGTATTTCTGACGCGCGCGGCGGCGCTTTTGCTCGCATGCGTGCTTGCACTGACATTTGTCGGCTGCGGCAAGGGAACGGCTGATTCCACCGCATCCTCCGATGCGGGAGAACTCACCGCCGAATGGACGCATGTGGGCGAGGGCAACTGTGCTTTTTCGTTCATCGCGACCTTTGCGGACGGGACTACGCAGAGTTATGTTGTTAACACCGACAAAGACACGGTCGGTACGGCGCTTTTGGATGCCGGACTGATCGAGGGTGAACAAAGCGCATACGGGCTCTATGTCAAGAGTGTGTGCGGCGTGGTTGCCGACTATGATGTCGATGCGACCTACTGGGCGCTGTATGTCGACGGCGAGATGTCGCAGGTCGGCGTGGACAGCGTCAAATGCGCGGATGTCACGAGTGTTGAATTCCGCGTGGAGAAGTAAGAGATCCCGGATGACCGGATTGCCGAAAGGAGTCAGGAATGTCTAAGTTCACCAAGACCGCGATCATGCAGTCCTTTGTGAAGTTGCTCGATTCCACCCCGTTTGACAGAATCACGGTGAAGGACATCGTGGATGACTGCGGCGTCAACCGCAATACATTCTACTATAATTTTGAAGACATCTATGCGCTGGTCGACGAGCTGCTCAGCGAAGAGGTTGCGCGTGTGCTGGAAAAACAGCGCACCTGCAACTCCTGGCAAGGGGGACTCTATTACGGTGCCGAATTTGTCCTGAAAAACAAAAGAGCTGTCTATCACCTGTATCATTCGACGAAAAAAGACCAGTTGGAACGCTATTTCAAGCGCGTTGTGTATGATGCAGCCGCCGAAGTTGTGAAACATGAAGCCGAGGGGCTGAATTGTACCGATGTCGATGTGGAGTTTGTTGCCGGATTTTACGGGGAGGCGGTGATCGGAATGATCCGCCGCTGGCTGGACAGCGACATGAAGGGCGACCTCGAAGCAATGATCCGCAAGCTGAGTGCGCTCCTCGACAGCAACGTCCGTCAGGCGATTTCCACGGTCTCTGCCGTACAGTAATCAGAAATCAGACAAACCGCCCGGTTTGCCTGATTTTTGGGCAATTTTAGCCCGGTGTGCAGTTTTTGCACACCGGGCTTTTTCTGTCTGTTGCGGACGGCAGCCGACTTGGCTATAATGAGAACATAGACCGATATTTTTTTGTTTGGAAAGGGAATTGTCATGAGTTTGTACGAGAATTTCAAAAAGGTTTACATCATCCTGTCTGTCCTGTTTATCGCTGCGGGCATCTGCATGCTGATCTGGCCCTCCGTCTTTGCCTATGCCCTGTGCTACATCATTGGCGGCATCTGCATTGCGCACGGCATCATGCGTCTGGTCGGCTATTTTTCCGGGGATCTTTACCGCATTGCATTTCAGTTTGACCTGGCGCTCGGTATTGCCTCGATCCTGCTCGGCATCGTGATCGTGTGCAACGCCACGGCGTTCATTTCGCTTGTGCACATCCTGATCGGTATTTTCACGCTGGTGACGGGAACGCTGCAGGTACAGTCCTCCGTTGATGCCAAGCGGTTCGGTATGCCGAGATGGTGGCTTCTGCTGATCGGCGCGATCCTCACGATGGCGCTCGGCGTGCTTCTGGTGATCGCACCGTTTGAGGGAACGCTTGCCATCGTCTGCCTGCTCGGTGCAACGCTGATCGTTGAGGGCATCGAAAATCTGTTCATCCTGCTGTATATGGTCAAGTACAGAAACAACTGAGTGCGGAAGGACGGTACCCGTGTCGAAAAACAAATCCGGCGAATCGGCAATGCACAAGGTTGCCGCTTTCATTGTCGATAAGCGAAATATCATTTTGCTGCTGTATGTTGCAGCGTTCATCTTTTCCCTGATTGCGCAGAACTGGGTCAACGTCTGCAATGATCTGACCGCCTATCTGCCCGCCGATACAGAGACCCGGCAGGGGCTGACGATCATGGAGGACGAGTTTGTGACTTATGCCACCTCGCGTGTCATGGTTGCCAACGTCACCTATGACGAGGCAAAGGCGCTCAGCGACAAGATCGCCGCGCTTCCGCAGGTGGAGATGATCACCTTTGACGATACAGAGAATCATTACAAGGCGGCGAGCGCGCTCTTCGATATTACGATGAAGGGCGAAGCAGGGGATGCCGTTGTGGCGGAAGGTTATGCGGCTGTGCGTGATCTGCTCGCGGACTATGACACCTACATTTCGGAGAGCGATGTGGACATTTCTGCATCGCTTGCCAACGAAATGTCGCAGATCCTGGCGATCGCCGCAGTCATCATTGTGGCAGTGCTGCTGCTGACCTCACAGACCTACATGGAGGTTCCGGTGCTGCTCATCACCTTTGTCGCCGGGATCATCCTGAACAAAGGCACAAATTTTATCTTTGACGAAATTTCTTTCGTTTCCAATTCGGTCACCGCCGTTTTGCAGCTGGCGCTTTCAATCGACTATGCGATCATCATGATCCATCACTACAGCGAACAGCGCGAGACCTGCGACCAGCGTGACGCAGTCGTCAACGCACTGGCAAGCTCAATCACCGAGATTTCCGGTAGCTCGCTGACGACGATCTCGGGTCTTGCGGCGCTGATGTTCATGCAGTTCAGAATCGGTTTTGACATGGGCATCTGCCTGATCAAGTCGATCTTCTTCAGCCTGCTCTGCGTTTTCACGCTGATGCCGTGCCTCCTCATGCTGCTCGGCAAATACATTGACCGCACGCACCATAAGAGTCTGCTGCCCGACATTTCTTTCCTCGGCAGCTTTGTATACAAGCTGCGTTATGTCGTGCCGCCGCTGTTTGCCGTGGTGCTGGTGGCATCGTTCTTTCTGTCCTCCAACTGTCTGTACACCTACAATGCCAACTCATCCAAGACGAGCCGACAGAACGAGACGCAGATCGCCAAAGAGATGATCGAGGAGCATTTCGGTGCGAAAAACTATGCTGCGCTGGTTATCCCCGCCGGGGATTATGACCACGAGCAGGCGCTGATCGACGAGCTTTTGCAATGCGATGAGGTGGAATCCATCACATCCCTCTCCAGCATCGAGGCGATGGACGGTTATGTGCTGACCGATAAACTGACGCCGCGGCAGTTCTCGGAGATGATCGATCTCGACATCGATACGACCAAACTCCTGTACTCGGTTTACGCGGCGGAGAACGCCGACTACAGCAAGCTGATCACCAACATGAATGATTACAGTGTGCCGATCATCGACATGTTCATGTTTGTGTACGACCTCAAGAGTGACGGGTATGTGCAGCTGGACGGCGAGCTCGGCGACAGCATTGACGACCTGTACGCGCAGCTGAACACTGCGAAGAAGCAGCTTTCAGGCGAGAACTATTCCCGTATGCTGGTCTATATGAATCTGCCGGTCGAAGGGGATGAAACCTACGCGTTCATCGACAAGGTACATACGATCACCGCAAAATACTATGACACGTCCTATTTTGTCGGCGATTCGACCAGCTGCTATGATCTGGCTACCTCGTTTGCAACCGATAATATTATCGTGTCGGTGCTGTCTGTGCTCTTTGTCATTCTGATCCTGTTCTTCACGTTCAAGAATGCAGGACTGCCTGTGCTGCTGATCCTGGTGATCCAGGGCAGTGTGTGGATGAACTTTTCGATGTCAACCATCACAGGTGCATCGATCTTCTTCCTCAGCTATCTGATCATCAGCTCGATTCAGATGGGCGCGAATATCGACTATGCAATCGTCATTTCCAGCCGATATATGGATCTGAAAAAAGAGATGGATATCAAGAGCGCCATGCGCAGCGCGCTGAACTTTGCGTTCCCGACCGTATTGACTTCGGGCGGTATCATGGCATCGGCGGGTTTCCTGATCAGCAAGATATCCACAGAGCCTGCAATCGTCTCGATCGGTACAACGCTTTGCCGCGGTACGCTGATCTCGATGTTTCTTGTCATGCTGGTGCTGCCGGAGATCCTGCTGCTCGGCGACAGCATTGTCGAAAAGACCGGCGTAACCATCAAAAAGCCGGAGCTTGTCCGTCGTGAGACAGGCAACTTCGTCATCAACGGTCACGTCCGCGGCAGAATCGAAGGCTTTGTTGACGCGGATGTCAACGGCGCAATCAGCGGCAATCTGGACGCGGTTGTGAAGATCAACACATTTGAAGGCGAGAAAGGAGATGCAGGTGATGAACAGAAGAATCCCGATGCGCAGGCATAAGCTGCTTGCTGCGGCACTTGCACTCCTGATCGCCTGCGCGCCGCTTTCGCTTTGCATCGGCGCCGTTTCCGATGCGGCGGAGGCGGAGAATGCGGTCGAGACGATCTCGATTGACTCGGCTGCCGCGTTTGCGGACTTTGCCGCACAGTGCAAGACCGACACCTGGTCGCAGGGCAAGCATTTTGTCCTCACGGCAGACATCAATCTGACCGGCATTGAATTTGACAGCATTCCGACCTTCGGCGGTACGTTTGACGGCGGCGGTCACACCATCAGCGGACTTGCGTTGAAAAGCAACCGCACGCATGTCGGACTTTTTCGCTATGTACAGGCGGAAGGCATTGTCCGCGGTCTGCGCGTGCTCGGTGTTGTCACGCCGACAGGGGATGCCCGTTCGGTCGGCGGCATTGCCGGGGAAAACCGCGGTCTGATCGAAGCATGCCGCTTCAGCGGTACGGTTGTCGGCGACACCAATGTCGGCGGTATTGCCGGCTATGTGACCGAGAGCGGCATCGTGCGCAACAGCAGCTTTTCGGGCAGCATCACCGGCGACAGCTATACGGGCGGCATTGCCGGGCAGAATTTCGGCACGATTGAAGGGTGCGTCAACCGCGGCATGGTCAATACAACTGCCGGGGATACGGAAGAGACCCTACAGAATCTGAACATCAATCTCGATTCGATCCGTTCCACAGAAAACGTGGATACGGCAACGGACACGGGCGGTATCTGCGGGCTTTCCAAGGGGCGTATTGTGAACTGCACGAACTACGGCAGCGTCGGCTATCGCTCGGTCGGGTATAACACGGGCGGCATCTGCGGCAGACAGTCCGGCTGGATGTCCGGATGCGAGAATTACGGTACTGTGCGCGGCAGAAAGGACGTCGGCGGCATTGTCGGGCAGGCAGAGCCTTATATTCTGCTGGAATATGCGGAGGATGTGCTGGAGCAGCTGAACCGCGTGTTTGATCGCGTCGACGACATCTTTGACAGCAGCAATCTGCGGGACGATGATGCCCTGAACGCCGCACTGGACGCCGTGCGGGAAAGTGCCACGGACGTCAGCCATGCGGCGGAGACGCTCACGGAAGATGCACGGCAGTATACGGATGCGCTGACTGCCGCCGTCAACGAGGCGTCGGATCGTCTGCACACGGCAATCGACGAGATGACGGACGTGCTGGACAATTTCTCGGCAGGCATGGACAAATTCTCGGCTGCGTCAGATGCGTTTTCAAAGTGCGGCGATTCGATCGCGGCGATCATTGACGCCGCCAAAGCGGCAAAAGAGCCGCTTGCCGAGGCAGGCGCGGACATTGACGATGCGATGGCTGCATTGGAAAAGTCGACGAAAGACTTTGCCGACGCATTCTCCAAACTGCATCAGGGCGTATCCTCGCTTGACGACGGCATGACTGCATTGAAAAAGGCGCTGAAAGATCTGTCGGACGCACTCGGCGACCATTCGGATGTTGCAGAGCCGTTTGACACACTGGAAACGGCGGTCGGCGGGATCGCCGATTCGTTCGGGACACTCGGCGCTGCGGCAGACAACCTTGCCGACGCGCTGGAAGCGCTTGCGGAGCAGGGAACGATCGGTGATGATTTAGGCGATCTCATCGCTTCGATTCGTGCGCTGGCGGAGAAACTGCAAAATTTTCAGGCGGCTTTCGGCGATGTAGCCGATGCGCTTGCAACGCTTGCGGAGGACTTTGATGCCGAGGCGTTTGAGACTGCACTGAAAAAATTCTCGACCGGGTTTGACGCGCTGTCAAAGTCGATCTCCGACCTGCGGCTTGCCGCCGGGGATCTGCGGGATGCGGCGGATGCACTGGAAGACGTGCCGGATACGGCAAAGGACGCGATCCGCGCCATGCAGGACGGTCTTGATCTGCTCGGCGACGGCGCTGATGCTTTTTCGGATGGGCTTGACGGGCTCTCCGACATCACAACCGAACTTTCCGAAAAGGAGAAGATTGTGATCCCGTCGGCGAGCGAGATGTTCGGCGGAGATCCAGACGCTTTCTTTACAAAGACCGACGCGCTTTCGGACGCCGTTGAGGTTCTGCGGGACTCGGTCGGCGACAAGAAGAACGACTTTTACAATGAGCTGGATGCACTGCAAGTCGAAATGCGCTCGCTGCGCGATATTCTGAAAAGCGCATATGACGACAGCGTCCGCGCGGATGAAGACGGCTTTGTCGAGGACGTTTCGGACGACGGTGGAGAGGATGAAGCACGCGGCCGCGTAGCAACCTGCCGCAACGCAGGGGCGGTAAACGGCGACATCAATGTCGGCGGCATCGTCGGCTCGCTGGCGATTGAATACGATTTCGACCCCGAGGACGATATCAAGAACAACGGCGACCGCACACTGAAATACACATACAAAACAAAGTGCACGATTGTGCGCTGCAAAAATGAGGCTGAAGTTACCGCAAAGAAGCATGAGGCAGGCGGCATCGCCGGGCTGATGGATTTCGGCAGCGTGTACCTGTGCGAGAACCACGGCGACGTCACGACGACCGACGGCGATTATACCGGTGGTATCGCGGGGAGATCGAGCGGCATCGTGCGCAAGTCCCTTGCGGTTTGCAGTCTGCACGGCGGCGATTACATCGGCGGCATTGTCGGCAGCGGCAAGACGGTCTCTGACTGCCTGGCGCTCGTCTGTGTGGACGGCTCCGGACGGTACGCAGGAAGCATTGCCGGGGATGCCGATACGGCGGACCTTGCCCGCAATTGCTTCGTCAGCGATACGCTCGGCGGGATTGACGATGTCAGCTACACCGGCATTGCGGAAAAAGCGGACTTTGACACGTTCTCGGATGCGGCAAAGCAGCTGCTTGATGCCGACATCGGTTTTACGTTGACCTTTGTTTGCGACGGCGAGACCGTGGCAGTCGTTCCGTTTGCTTACGGCGAGGCAATTCCGGCGGAAAAGATTCCCGCCGTTCCCGCAAAGGATGGCTATTACGGCAAGTGGGATACATACGATTATGCGATGCCGCTCTACAGCGCCAAGCTGGAAGCCAATTATTATCGGGATGTGAAGATGGTTGTCTCCGGATTGACGCGCGTGGATAACAAGCCGATCCTGTTTGTCTGCGGTTCATTTGACGACGAAGCGGCGATCAGCCTCGGCGAAACCGCCGATGTTCCGGCAGCATTGCACGGCAGAACGGTTTTTGCAGGCTATACGGTTGAGATCCAAACTGTTGCGGCGGATGCCTATACGGTACGCTACCTGCCGCAGACCGAAAAACATCGGGAACTGTATGTGGTTTACGGTGACAACTGCGAGAAAGTCAAGAGCCGCGATTTCGGCAGCTATCTCGAATTCTCCGTGCCGACAGCCGACTTCACACTGTACGAAGTGCAGACAGATGTTTTCCCGTATGTGCTCGGCGGCGGCTGCGGCGCAGTCGCATTGCTCGGCGTCTGCCTGCTTGCGGCACATAAGCACAGAAAAAAGAAAAAAGCCGCACAAGACTAAAGCATCAAAAGGCTCTGCAAGCATTGCTTGCAGAGCCTTTTGATGCTCAGCGGATAAAGTTTGTACGCAGCTTGGGCTCGTAAGCAGGTGGTTCGATGCCCGCGGCTTTCCCGTTTTTCAGCAGGCGGCAGAGCCATGCAATGTTTTCGCCCAGTGTGCGCATGGTTTGCAGACCTTCCTCGTCGCGCAGCACGTCCTCCGGACATGCGCCGTGTACCTGGTTCCAGTATTGCGAGGTCGCGACGATCATATTCGAGATGCCGAAATACTGATTGAGCTGCTCAAAGGTCGCGGTCGAGCCGCCGCGGCGGCAGGAGACGACCGCGGCTGCGATCTTGTGTGCCATTTTTCCGCCGCCCGCGTAGAACAGACGGTTGAGAAAGGCGACAAGCTGTCCCGCGGGCGCGGAGTAATAGACCGGCGATCCGATGATCAGCGCGTCAAATTCGTCCAGGCGGTCGATCAGGCGGTTCACGCCGTCGTCAAAGACGCAGCGCCCGGTATTCCTGCATCCGCCGCAGGCGACGCAGCCTTGAATCGGCTGTTTGCCGAGCCAGAGAAGCTCGGTCTCGATTCCGTTTTTGTTTAAGGTCCTGTCGACCTCGCAGAGTGCCGTATAAGTGCAGCCGTGCTCGTGCGGGCTGCCGTTCAGAAGAAGTGCTTTCATAAAAGAACCTCCCGGTGGATTTGCCTTGATTTTATCACAGAATA
>ENA-UOJC01002047-UOJC01002047.1-human-gut-metagenome-genome-assembly--contig:-C104-NODE-2047-length-23360-cov-11.715984_pt1 | contig 23360 bp, 28 predicted proteins | sample MGYA00242339_ERZ723886 | MGnify/ENA metagenome assembly ERZ723886 | reverse complement strand
CAAAACGGTCAGTTAAGAAAAAATCTATGGATAGAGAACGATAAGAAAGGTGGAATAAACAATGAAGAAAACAATATTTGAAGAAATGGGCGGAACTTATATCAGACAAGGGGATTATCTTATTCCCTGTCTTACCTTGCCGGAGGAAGAACAGAGATTTATCGGCGTATGGGGACAAAGACATTTACGTTATCTGAAAGAATATCGTAGGAGTGCATATTTGAATTTGCTTACAAGTGGAGGGCTCAATGATTATTTGGCTGATATAGAAGAACAGGCACAGAAACGCTTTGAAAGGATTGCAGAGCAGATGAAACAGGCACAGGGGATCACGGAACAATTAAAGGCAGAAAATCAGATGGAATGGGTAGCGAGAATGAACAATATACAATCGTGTGCAAGGGAGATTGTGGATAAAGAAATGATTTATCAATAAGGAATGTGATATGGTAGAAAGCAAGTCTGAAAACGGCTTGCTTTTGCTTTACAATGTGGGTGGCTGATGTATATAATTATAATAAAGAGATAAAATAGAAGTTTATAAAGAAGGTATCATATGGACAGTGTGAATAAGACATTATATATTCCTTTATATGGGAAAGCGTTTGTAAGTAAAAAAGATATTATTATCAAAGACCCAAAAGCAGAAGAAATTTGGTCGAAAGAAGGTTTTGAACTCAAAGGCAAATCAAAGTCGAAATGGCTTGCATATTATATGGCTATTCGTGCCGCTGTTTATGATGAGTGGTTAGAAAATGAGATGAAAAGCAGCCTTGATGCAGTTGTGTTACATATAGGGTGTGGAATGGATAGTCGAATCGCGAGAGTATCTTCAAAAAACAAACAATGGTATGATATTGATTTTCCAGATGTAATAGAGGAAAGAGGTAAATACTACGAGGAAACGGAGTATTATCATATGCTGGCAATGGATATGAGAACTGATGAGTGGAAAAAGCACATAGAGGCGAAACAGAAGGCGATTGTTGTTCTTGAGGGGGTCAGTATGTATTTTAAGCCAGAAGAGCTACAAGGATTGTTGTTAAATCTTTCTGAGTATTTTAATTCTATAAGTATTTTGATGGATTGTTATACAGAAAAGGCTGCAAAACTGTCAAGATTTAAGAATCCTATCAATGAGGTTGGGGTAACTACTGTTTATGGATATGATAATCCACAAGAATTATCTGGAAGGTCAGAATTGATATTTTTGAATGAATACAATATGACTCCACAAAGATACATAGATGAATTGCATGGCACAGAAAGAATGGTATTTAAGAAGTTGTTTGCGGGAAAAATTGCTCGATTAATGTATAAAATGTATGAATATAAGAAGGTTTAGAGTCACTTAAATCTTTGAAATATACGGAGGTTTAATGGTATGAAAATTCTTGAATTTGGCGATACCACTAAAAGAAAAATTATTCTGATACATGGATTTCAGTGTCCTTGGCAAGTGTGGAAAAAGTATATAGAATATTATAAAAATGAGTTTCATATCATAGTACCTATCATGTCGGGGCATAATCCAGAGGTTAAGGAAGATTTCGTTTCGTTTACATCTGATGCAAAGGAAATCGAGGACTATATGCTTTCACGTTATGGAAAAGAAGTATATGCTGTGTATGGGATGTCAATGGGCGGAGTGCTGACTGCAACGATATGGCAAAATAATCGTTTGGCGATTGAAAAAGTGATCTTTGATGGGGCTCCGTTAGTATCTTATAATGGATTTATAAAAAGACTCATGAAGAATTTTTACATTGATATTACTCATAAATCACAGCGACGAGATAAGAAAACAGTAGAACATGCTACGAAAGTAATTATTTCAGAGGATAATCTGGGATTTTTTTTAGAGATACTTGATAATATGTCTGATGTAACTGTTGAGAATAGTATAGGTGGCATATCTGATTTTAAATTGAGCCAGAATATAAACACCCCTAACACAGCGGTATACTTTTTTCATGGAACAGCTCCTAATGAGATGCTTGCAAAGAAATCTGCTAAATATGTTAAAAAGCATTATCCAACTACGGTGATAAAATGTTTCAAAGGTAAGTTTCACTGTGAAAATGCTCTATTTCATCCAGAGATTATGATGGATGAATTGAATAAGGTATTTAATGAGTAGTAAAAGCCCCGTTTGTTAAGATGAAAAAGTTAAGCAAATTAGAAGTTGTCAAGTTTTTTCAAACAGCCTCATTGCATAGGTATACCAAACAGATTATCCTTAAAGTAGGAGGTGGCAGAAATGGCAAACGAAGATAAAAAAGATTTTAATGCTATGTTGCACGATAATAAGGATATGCCAAAAATTCAAATCATTACAGACCAGAAAAGCATTGAAAAATATGGTGGAAGTAAAATGTATTTTGCACCGCCAATCGACTATGACGAAGTAATGAAAAAAATTCCGTATGGTAAAGTGATTACTGTCGGGAAAATACGAGAATACTTTGCGGAGTTAAGTGGTGCAGATTTTACAGAACCGATTACCGCAGGAATTTTTGTTTCTATTGTGGCATGGGCGAGTTATCAGCGTTCAGAAGATGAAACGCCTTATTGGAGGACATTGAAAGCGAACGGAGAACTAAATGCTAAATATCCAAATGGTATTGAAACACAAAAAGAAAAATTAGAATCAGAAGGACACACTATTATTCAAAAAGGGCGTAAAAATGTACGGTACTATGTAAAGGACTATGAAAATTCTCTCTTTGATTTGAAATAGGTAAATTTATGTTTGTAGAGAAGAGGGATAATGAAAGATAAAAGTATTTTAATTAGTGAGAGGATTTACTGTTGATTTTCTAAGCAAAACCGCTTATAATTTGAGACGGAATATATTGCTATTATCCACAGTTACAGAGCGTGTGTTATCAATGCCGATAACAAAATGATAACATTAGCTCATATAGGCAGGATAATATGGATAAATCAAATAATCAAAAAAACTACAAACACGACAGTGAAGAATCTCTAAACAAAATTGATTAGTAATTGTCGAGTTTGAATAAGAAAAATTGTCACTTAACAACCTTCGTTATCCTCTTTTTAACAAAAGTCGTTAGCGTAGGAAGAATGGCAGGCATAAAAAATAATACAAAGAAAATGAGTATGAAAAGACCTTGAAGGAGAAATCCTTTAAGGTCTTTTTTTAACGAATTTTCTGACCGTATCATCTATCAGAAACCTTGTAAAATCAATACTTTCGAGCATTTACGAATACCTTGAACGAATATCCGTTGAGGATATTCGTTAAGAAAATCTTGAAAGAAATCCCAGTGCGAAAATTCGTTAAGAAAGTCGGACAGAAAGTCGGGGAGACGCTAACTGGATTTGTTAAACGACAAAAATCTAATATGAGTTATTTTGAACGACAGGTGGTCTATATGATTGCCTGTTGTTTTCTATTATCCATATTTCACAGAAATAGACATTGAAATTTGTTATCAACGTAAAATTTTTACTGTGAATTTATTTGTTGGATGTTATGTGATATACTTGTGATACAAGCAAATTGCAAATCGTATATTTGAAAAATAACATGGGAGGGGGTGAGAGAAAAAATGAAAAATATGAAAATAGATGCTAACGGAACAGAAATCAGAGTGATGGGTGATGTTGTTAATGAGGAAGCATATATTTCTCTTACAGATATTGCTAAATATAAAAATCCTGATAATGCTTTTATTGTAGTTGCCAACTGGATGCGTAACCATTCTACAATTTCGTTTTTAGGATTGTGGGAACAAATTCATAATCCGAATTTTAAACCTATCGAATTCGATAGGTTTAAAGCAGAATCAGGAGATAATGCTTTTACGTTGACACCGCAGCAGTGGATAAAGGCAACAGATGCAATCGGTATCGTATCAAAATCAGGACGATATGGCGGCACTTATGCTCATACAGATATTGCTTTTGAGTTTGCTTCATGGATTTCTCCGGAATTTAAGCTTTATATCATCAAAGATTATCAGCGATTAAAGAAAGATGAAGCAGATCGATTAGCGATTGGATGGGATGTAAAGAGAGAACTTTCAAAAATAAACTATCGTATTCACACAGATGCAGTAAAAGAATTTTTGATAACTCCCACACTATCTCCGCAGGAGATGGCATATACATACGCTTCAGAAGCGGATATTTTAAATATGGCTTTGTTTGGAAAAACAGCAGCACAATGGAGAAGTGAAAAAAGAATAAAAGGGAAAACTCCTAATATCAGAGATTTTGCTTCGGCGGAAGAATTGGTCGTGCTTATCAATCTGGAAGATACGAATGCAGACCTGATAAGACAGGAAGTGCCTAAAATTGAAAGGTTAAAAATATTAAGAGAAAAAGCGTACAGGCAATTAGAACTTTTAAGAAAGAACCAAGATACAATCGAAGCATTAAAGAAAAATCTTATTGAAGATACAGAAACAAATGGTTGATTTTCTAAGCAAAGTTACTTATAATTTGAATCACAACATATTGCTATTATCCACAGTTACAGAGCGACTGTTATCAATGCCGATAACAAAATGATAACATTAGCCCGTATAGGCAGGATAATATGGATAAATCAAATAATCAAAAGAAATAGGAACACGACAACAAATAATCTCTAAACAAAATTGATTAGTAATTGTCGAGTTTGAATAATCCACACAATTTGAAAAAGCCAGTATTTATGCGGGTTTCAAACAAATTTGCTTAGTATCTGGCAACAAAATGGCAACATTTTGTGGTTATTCAGCGAATAAAAATTTTATTTCATAACGTATATAAAGAAACCTTACTGATTTTCAGAAGTAAAAAACTGAATATCGGTAAGGTTTTTCTTTTCTCTTATTTTATTTCTTCTTAGACAATTCTTGCACAAAGTAGTCGCTCAATTCCTGAGATGGCACTTTGACACGTTTCTGATAAGTATCCAATGCCGGGTACTTATATCTCCATTCATCATATTCTTCCTTGCTGATTTCACCGTTTTTCAGTTTGTCAGCCTGTTGCATCCATGCACGAAGCATTTCATCTGCAGATGAGCCAGGAGCGGATATGGAACGGTCAAGGCAGAGGTAAGGCTCTCCTTCCACATTTGTAATTTTCAGACCGTACATATCTTCCAGAGCAAACAGTGTGTGCATCAGACCCACATAAGTATCAATATCCGGTACTGTGATGGCACGAGCATCGACATCGAAGATCTGAGCCATTTCCTTTACAAGATCAATTTTGGGGACTCTGGCTTCTGATTCATATTGAGCCATGCGGACATCTGAGGTTTTTCCTTTAAATCCCAGTTTTTCTCCCAGTTGCTTTTGTGTCATGCCGATACGGTTACGGAAATATTTGATACGCTGTCCGATTGCCATAGTTGTTTGCCTCCTTCATGATATGACGTTCGTCTGTTGCCAGTTTTGTTGTGATATAGAATAAAACAATTCTGTTTAGGTTCAGTATAGCATGCGGTATTTTGGATAGCAAGAAGAACTTAAACAAAAATATTTAATATTCTAATCAAAACTACTTGACTTAAATAAATATGTTTAGTATCATGCAAATGTAGGAACTTAAACAAATTGAGTTAGGAAAAGAAAGGAGGGTATGCTATGACGAACAAAACTTTTATGACAGTAGAAGAAGTTGCAGTGGAAATGGGAGTTTCCAAATCCTATGCCTACAAGATAGTAAAACAGTTGAACGAAGAATTGCAGAAACTGGGTTATCTTACCGTGGCAGGCAGAGTGAACACCAATTATTTCCGCAAAAAAGTGTGTTACAGCGAAGCGTAACAGAAAGGAGAAATCATATGAGTATTTACAAAGATAATGTCACAGGAAAGTGGCGGGTGGTATACCGATACACCGACTGGACAGGGGAAACACACCAGTCGTCCAAAAGAGGATTTCCTACAAAACGAGAAGCGTTGATGTGGGAACGGGAGCTGTTACTGAAGAAAGAAGCAAAACTGGATATGACTTTTGAAAGCTTCTATGAGATTTATGTGGAGGATATGCAAAACCGAATCCGTGATAATACCTGGGGAACAAAAACAAATATCGCCAGAACCAAGATTCTTCCCTATTTTGGAAAGTGGAAGATAGGAGAAATTGAGCCAAGGGACATTATTGCATGGCAGAATGAACTGCTTGCAATCCGGCAGCCAAACGGAAAGCCGTATTCATCCTCTTATCTGCAGAAAATTCACAGTCAGTTAAGTGCTATTTTCAACCATGCAGTCAATTTTTATCATCTTCCATCCAATCCGGCACAGAAAGCAGGAAATATGGGAAAAGAGGAACACCGGGAAATGCTGTTCTGGACAAAAGAAGAATATCTGAAATTTGCAGATGCCATGATGGACAAGCCTGTTTCCTATTATGCGTTTGAAATGCTTTACTGGTGTGGGCTTCGTATGGGAGAGTTGTTAGCACTCACACCTGCAGATTTCAATTTTGAAACGCATACCTTACGAATCAACAAGTCCTATCAGAGACTGCACAAAGAAGATGTGATTACACCGCCAAAGACACTGAAAAGTAATCGAACCATTAAAATGCCGCAGTTTTTGTGTGATGAGATGCAGGATTATCTGAAAATGCTGTATGAACCAAAAGAAGATGAACGGATTTTCATGATTTCCAAATCTTATCTCCATCATGAGATGGACAGAGGGGCGAAAGCTTCTGGAGTAAAGAGAATCCGGGTGCATGACCTGAGACACTCTCATGTATCGTTGCTGATCAATATGGGATTTACGGTATTGGCAATCGCAGATCGAATGGGGCACGAAAGCATTGATATCACTTACCGATATGCCCATCTGTTCCCAAGTGAGCAGATACAAATGGCAGAACAACTGGATATTGAAAGGATGGAAAAATCGAATGGAGAAGAATCTGGACAGTAAAGGAAGATGGAGAAACAAGACAGTAGCGTTTCGGGTATCACCGGAAGAAGCAAAACAGATTGATGCATGTGTGCGATTGTCGGGACTAAGCAAACAGAACTATATCACAAAACGGCTGACTTGCCGGGAAGTTGTGGTACAGGGAAATCCAAAGGTTTATAAAGCATTACGAAACCAGATGGCAGAGATTTATGGCGAGTTGAAACGTCTGGAAAAGTGCAGCGATGAGAATGAGGAATTGCTGAGTACCCTGCAGTTAGTCGCAGAAATTTTAAATGGACTGAAAGGGGAAAAGGAATGACAGAAAAAGAAAAAATGACTGCTCCGGTAACATCTGTTGGCGCAGATGTGGAGCAGCCATTCAATAATAAATTAAACAACCAAAGTATAGCAGATTTGCCCGGTAAGGGCAATCTGCAAGCCACAAATAATGCGGAAAATACAGCAAAATCAGCAAATAAAAGAAATCCGGATGAACTGGAAACCATTTCTATGATGGAATTGTATGATACGGCATATCCGCCAAAGCTGCCAATCGTAGATGGACTTTTGTATAACGGAACGTATCTGTTTGTAGGTTCACCGAAAATTGGGAAATCTTTCTTTATGGCACAGATTGGGTATCACGTCAGCAAAGGACTTCCGTTGTGGGGATTTTCAGTGAGACAGGGAACGGTTCTGTATCTGGCACTGGAAGACGATTATGCAAGGTTGCAGAAACGGTTATCACAGATGTTCGGAATGGAAGGCAGTGAGAACTTTTATTTTGCTACAAAGTCTAAATCATTAAATGCCGGATTGGAACAACAGCTTGTGCAGTTTGTAACAGATCATAAGGACGCAAGGCTTATTATTATTGATACGCTTCAGAAAGTCCGGAAAGTCGGTGGAGATAAATTCAGCTACGCCAGCGACTATGAGATTGTGACGAAGCTGAAAGCGTTCAGTGACCATTATGGTATCTGCTTTCTGGTGGTGCATCACACAAGAAAAATGGAATCCTCAGACAGCTTTGATATGATTTCCGGCACGAACGGACTGCTGGGAGCTGCGGATGGAGCATTCGTCATGCAGAAAGAAAAACGGACAGATAACAAGGCTGTGCTGGAGGTGGCTGGTCGTGACCAGCAGGATCAGAAGCTGTGGCTGAATTTTAATCGGGAAAGATGCGTCTGGGAGTTAACCAAAACAGAAACAGAACTTTGGAAAGAACCAGAAGATCCATTGCTTGAAAAAATCAAAGAACTGGTAACGGATGAACAGCCGGAATGGACGGGAACAGCAACGGAACTGGTAGAACTTCTGCAGGTAGAGATGCAGCCTAACGCTTTATCAAGGAAATTGAATGTCAGCCTGGAACGACTGCTTCTGGAATATGGAATCCAGTATAAAACAGAGCGAGGACATGATGGGAGAAAAATCAGACTGACTTTTGTAGGAACAACAGCGTGACGATATGTGACGGTTGTGACGGTATTTTAGATAGCGTGTCGGTAGTGAAAATATCGTCACTATCGTCACAACCGTCACGGAAAGGAAAAATATGGAGAGAAAAATGCAGGTGCAGATACCAAAAGATTTGCTGCTGGCACTGTTTCAATATCATCTTGCCGGAAATGAAGATTATTTACCGGAAATTGAAAAAGCATTGATGGAAAAGCTGGACAGCATGGTAAAACGAGAACTTTATACAACCTTTAAAACAGCACCAACAGAGGAAGAACGAGAAAAGGCAAGGCAGGAATATTTGGATAAATGTGGAATACCGGAGAGCTTTCGCTGGTAACAATTCTGCTTGATTACTTTATAACAGGAGCGTGACACGCACCTGTAGATAGCAGACAAGGAGAAGTCCGGAATGCGAAGCCGAAAGTGTGTTGGAAACCCGGAAAATGACGGATGCTTTGCAGGTGGCAAAGGGGGCCCTGAAACGGGGCTCCTTTAGAGAAAAATGATGAATAAAGGAGAAAGATGCAATGAGAGAAGGAAGATTAGGATATAACTGTGAAAATGGCAGATATGGATTATTGTCGATGGATTTATGGATTGATACAGGATTTCACTGCGGGGAATGTATGGAAGTACTGGTGGATGACCAGTGGGTACAGACAAGAATGGAAATGAATCTGGCGAGAGAATGGTATCTGGTAGGAACACCATACTGCGGAGATCTGGAATACATTCGGGCAAGAATACCAGATTAAATCTGACAGGGAAATAGAAGAAAGAGAAATAGATAATCTGTGGTCAGAAAGAAAAAATAGCCCGGATACGGGCATAAAAACTGGACGGATACGCCCAAAATGAAAAGCATAAGCCGGACAGTAGTTGTTACAGGCGGCATTTATCAAAGCCCTCGGCGTTTGAGAGCGAAATACACCCATCGCACAAAACTGCGTTTTATACTCAAGGGTATTTCGCTCTGCGAGGCTAAAATGCCGGATACGGCAATAAGTTCGTAAACGGATGCCTGAGCATCCACTCACAAAAAATATGGCAGAATTTACTTTGCTGAAGAAAAAGGAGGGAGTGCCTATCGCAAGAAATTCATTTATCCAATTGACGAAATTAAGTAACGTAAAAGGTCGGATCACTTATATATCCAGCCATGCAAAACAGGAAAATCTTTATGCAGTCTATGAGACTACGGAGCGAAAATTCTGGCGGGAACTTGCAAAATGTAATCAGGAAGAGTTTGCAAAAAGCGGAACAGAAGGGAAATGTATTGAAGCACGAGAACTGATTATTGCTTTACCAGAGAGTTTTGTGGAATATCCGGCAGATAGATTACTGAAGCTATTTACGGAGCATTTCAAACAGAACTATGGAACGGAATGTATTGCAGCATTGCACCACAATAAAAAGAAAACGAATTATCATATTCATCTGATTTTTGCAGAACGAAAACTGTTGGATGAACCGATCATTAAGACTGCCAACCGGAATATGTTTTATGATGAAAATGGGAAACATGTTCGTACCAAGAAAGAAATATTAGGAGAAGACGGAAAAATCCGGGAAGGCTGCCATGTCGTGAAGAAGGGCGAGATTTATGAGAAAAAGTTGTTTACAGTTAAAGATGAACAGTTTAAAAGCAATTCTTTTCTGGATGAAGTGAAATGTTCCTATACTGACCTGATTAATCTTTATGTGAAAGATGAAAAACAGAAGCTGCAGGTATTTCAACGTGGTAGCGTTTATCTCGCAACAAAGAAAATCGGAAAGCGTAATCCAAAGGCACCGGAAATCGAAGCAGATAATCGGAAACGTCAGGAATGGAATCGGGCAGTGGATATGGCCCTGATCAGCGGCATTCCAGAACCGCAGATTATGGAAGTGAAACAAAAAAGAATTTCAGAGCCGATCAAGAGTGCAATTTCCCGAAAGGGAAGCAAACCAAACTTATTTGCAAAAGTTGTTACAATGGCGATAGAAGCATTAGAAATGATGATAGAAAGCGTACTTGTGAAAAAGTACAAGGAGTCATTGGAACAGAAAGAACAATTACAGAAAACAGATGCTTCTGATATGGAGACTGTAATTCCAGAAACAGAGCGAACAGAAGTAGAAATTAAAGAGCCAATGGAAAGACAGCCAGAACCGAAACAGCCGGAAATGACAAGGCTGGCATCAAAATATCCGAGATTTTTCAAGATTTACAATGAACTGGAACAGCAGAACAATGCAATTTACAAGACAGAAAAACAGCGGTCTGCTAAGAAAAAAGAACTGTCTGAGATCAAAGGTTGGTTTAAAGGAAGAAAGAAAAAAGAATTGCAGGAAGAAATCGACGATCTGACAAGCCAGATCAGGAATATGAAAGATTATCTTCCGAAGATTGTACAGAAAGTCGGCTATAGAAATGTACAGGAATTTCTGAAAGACTTTAAAATTGCAAAGTTTGAGTACAGTCAGTATCAGAAGGCAATCGCACAATGGAAACAAGAAACAGGAAAAGAGCCAGAGCCGCAGCCACATGGTGTCAGGGCAAAGTTGGCAGCAAACAGAAAGAAAATAGAACAGGAACAGAAAAACACGCAGCGTACCCGAAGTCAGAACAAGAACCGAGGGGAAAGATAGGAGGAAAAAATCATGGAGAAACACATTATGGGAGAAAATGGAATCAGTTATACTTTGGGAGAGGATGGTCTGTATTATCCAGACCTGTATCTCCCGGAGGAGACGGAATATCCGATTGGGAAGTATGGAATGTTGCGAAAGACGTATTTAAAAGAGCATCGGAAAGGATTGTATTTGGAACTGGTACTTGCCGGGAAATTGAATGAGCATTTGCACCAGATCGACGAGGAGTGCCATCAGATGATGGACAGGTTGGTAGAACAGATGAAAGAACAGCAGGGAGTGACAGAAGAATTGAAGATGCAGGATCAGATGGCATGGGTTGGGAGAATGAATAATATTCGGGCTTGTGCGGAGGAGATTGTGTTAAAAGAAATTGTTTATAGATAGTAGGATTGAGGGCAGTTTTCGGGCTGCCCTTTTATAAAATATGCGAAACAGAAAAGAACATACGTTTGCAAAAGAACATTGAAAACAGGGCTGAGTTATAGTATAATAGCAAGAAATAAAAGGCTTGTAGGTAGGTGGAATATGCTAGAAAAAATTATAGAGCTTACAAACGAATATATAGAAAGTATGCCAAAAAAAGAGCGTAAAAAATATGGACAGTTTTTTACAAGTATGGAGACTGCCCGTTTTATGGCTGGTTTATATAATATTGATGAAAAGAAGAGTAAGGTAAGCGTACTCGATGCAGGAGCAGGATCAGGCATATTATCATGTGCCTTTATTGAAAGATTAGAAGCGATAGATTTCATTCAGAAAATTGAGCTTACCTGTTATGAGAATGATAATAACGTATTACCATTATTAAAGCGAAATTTGGAATACTGCAAGGAAAAATCTGGAAAAAAGATAGTCATTAATATAATCGAAGACAATTATATCCTTAGTCAGTATCTTGATTTTAATCATATGATAGGTGGAAATGATAACCCTAGGAAATATGATTTTGTAATTGGCAATCCGCCATATATGAAAATCCCTAAAGATGCTCCAGAAGCAACAGCGATGCCAGAGGTATGCTACGGGGCACCGAATTTGTATTTTATTTTTGCTTCTATGGGACTGTTTAACTTATGTGAGGATGGGGAAATGGTATATATTATTCCTCGATCATGGACATCCGGAGCATATTTTAAACGCTTCAGAGAGTATTTCCTGACAGTAGGTAAATTGGAACATATTCATCTTTTTGTCAGCCGTAGTAAGGTATTTGACAAAGAGAGTGTATTGCAGGAAACGATTATTATTAAGGTGAGAAAAACGGCTAAAACGCCAGAAACCGTTACCATTACATCTTCGCAATCAAATAGTGACTTTGGCGAAATTACTTCATTGACAGTCCCGTATGATTTGGTTGTAGCTGGTGAGGATTATTATGTTTATCTTGTGACAGATGAAAACGAAGTAGAGGTTTTGAGAAAACTTCATAAATTTGATAAAACGTTGCCTGCAATTGGAGTAAAAATGAAAACAGGGTTAACGGTGGATTTTCGTAATCGTGAAATTTTGCGGGACGAGGAAGAAGAAGGAGCGATTCCTTTATTTTATTCGCAGCATATAAAACAGGGAAAGGTAGAGTTCCCAATACAGAAAGAACATGAATATGTGGTGACAGAACAAAAGGGATTGATGCAGGATAACAAGAATTATCTGTTTGTGAAACGATTTACAGCAAAGGAAGAACCGCGAAGACTACAGTGTGGCGTGTACCTGGCAAAAAGATTTCCGCAATATAAAAAGATAAGTACGCAGAACAAAATTAATTTTGTGGATGGTGTATTAACAGAGATGTCGGAATGTTTGGTGTATGGGCTGTATGTATTGTTTAATTCAACGCTTTACGATGAATATTATCGTATTTTGAACGGATCTACGCAGGTTAATTCAACAGAGATCAATGCAATGCCTGTGCCGGATTTAGAAGATATTCAGGAAATGGGAAGAAAAGTGCTTAAAAGTAGAGACTATTCAGAGGCAAATTGCAACTTGATATTGGAGGGGTATTGTGGATAAGAAGATAGAAGAAACAAGAGAATTTCTGCAAACAATAGGTATGCCTAAGGCACAGCAAGCGGATATATGCTGCTACGTGATACTGGCAATGGCGGGAGTAAAACCAGATATGTCATGGAGTGAAGCAACAAATGAATGGATTCGCATTCATGATATTATTCAGTTTGTTAATACATTTTATGACATGAGTTATGCGGAAAACAGTAGAGAAACGTTTAGAAAGCAGGCACTGCACAGATTCCGGACCGCAGCCTTGATAGAGGATAACGGAAAAGCAACCAACAGTCCGAATTATCGGTACAGATTGACGGAAGAAACAGTACAAATACTAAGAACTATGGGAACTCCAAAGTGGAAGGAATCTATAAAGCGATTTCTTTGCTACCATGAGAAGTTAATTGATCTGTATGCTTCTAAAAAGAAGATGACAATGATGCCGGTAAATATAAATGGTGAAAGTTTTAAATTCTCTACAGGTAAGCATAATGAACTGCAAAAAGCCATTATTGAGGAATTTGCACCGAGATTCGCTCCAAATTCTGAATGCCTATATGTTGGAGATACAATAGAAAAAGATCTGGTAAAGAATGTAGAAAAACTGAAAGAGTTGGGCTTTGAAATTACACTACATGATAAGATGCCGGACGTTGTGCTGTACCGGGAAGATAAGGACTGGATTTATTTTGTGGAATCGGTAACATCGGTCGGTCCGATGGACCCGAAACGTATATTGGAAATAACAGAAATGACCAAAGATGTTACGGCTGGAAAGATATTTGTAACAGCTTTTCTGGACTTTAAGACATATAAAAAGTTTGCAGAGGAACTTGCATGGGAGACAGAGGTTTGGATTGCTGAAATGCCGGAGCATATGATACATCTGAATGGTGATAGATTTATGGGACCGAGATAGAAAGGAGAATTGGATATGGCAAAACCTAAAATATTTGTATCGTTTGATTTTGAAAATGACAGAAATTATAAATATACTTTAAATATGTGGAATGCCAATTCGAATTTTGAATTTACTTGTAATGATAAATCACCGAGTGAAATTCAAAGTTGGAATATACCTACGGTTAAGGCAGTATTATCTAGAAAAATTAATGAGGCGACTCATGTTGTGGTCATTGTAGGAAAAGAAGCTAATAAATTACATAAAGACAGAATACTTATTGGTTATCGTAACTGGCAGAATTTTGAAGTCGCAAAGGCAAAAGAATTGGGAAAACATATAATAGCAGTGCAATTAAACTCTTTATATGAGTATCCAGAAGAATTGAAGAATTGTGGTGCAAAAAGAGTTTATAGTTTTAATCATGATGATATTGTGCGGGCAATAAGAGGGTGGTAATATGGACGCATTGGAGATCCTGTATGACCACTATAAGGAGACATTCAGCCTGAGTAAAGAGGCACAGGGAAGAAGAAATAAAAGTTTTGTTATTCTTTGTGTGTTAGAAGCATTGTCATTTCTACTTTTAATAAGACCGGAAATGGCGTTTGAACTTATTTTAAAAGGAATAAACAAAGACATAGAAACACCTTTACAGTTGAGTAATACAATTATTCAAACCTTAATCTGGTTACTGATTGTGTATGTGATGATACGATATATTCAGGATATGTTATATATTGAACGCCAATACATGTATTTAGATAAACTTGAAAAAGAGATATCTAATTTAACTACAACAAGAATTTTCTCACGTGAGGGAGAGAATTATCAAAAAGATTATCCAATGGTGTTAAATTTTATTGATTTATTTTATAAAATGTTGATGCCAATATTGTTTGCTTTAATTAACATAGTACGAATTCATGAGGAATGGATGTTATCGCAAGAATCTACGATAGCACTTATATGCGACACAATTTTATGTGCTGCAATTATAATAATCGACTGGTTTTATTTCTTTGAAATCCATAAAAAAATAACTGGGTTTTGCAAAAGGCATGTTCCTTTTATTAACTCAGTTGCTAATGGGTTACGGAAAGTATTAAAGGAGGTTTAGTTTATGGCAAAGAAGAAAGTATGTTGTTCTTTTGATTATGAACACGATAGAATCTATTATAATTTATTAGAAGCTTGGAATGAAAATGATGATATTGATTTTTCAATTAATGATTGTACACCAAATGAAATTCAAAGCGAGTCAGTTTCGACTATTAAGCAGGTATTGAGTACAAAAATAGGACAAGCGAACTATATGATTGCAATAATTGGTAAATATTCAAATGATAAATATCCGGATAGTGAAGAAATTGGATACAGAAATTGGCAAGCATATGAAATTGCAAAAAATTATGAAAAAGGAAATGGGTTAGTTGTAGTCAAATTGGACAGTTCATATGAGACACCAGATGAAGCATATGGAATTGGGGCGGAATGGGTATATTCATTTAATTTGCAAGACATATTAGAGGCTTTAAATGAATTGGTAAAATAAATATTATTTACATAGAAATCAGAATTATATTACCAATAGTATAATATGGAGAGATGCATAAAGGTATTTATAGGTGCGTATAATATCAAGGCTATAAATTAAATTTTGAGGGGAAAAACGATGCAAGTAAAAAATATAAAAGAAAAATATATACAAATGGAAATGGGAACGGTAAAAATATATACATTTCCATTGTTAGTAAAAGATTTGGTAAAAATTAGTTATGTTGCTGTAAGGGGAAGAGATGAAGAGGAGGGAGCTGTTCAAAGGGTTCTTAATAGAAAAAGAATAGCATCCATTAAGCAGTATATTTTAGATGGCAATATGTTTGTAAATACGTTTGTCATAAACTGGAATGATGATAATTATAAACCAAAATTTGGCGAGAATGAGATTGAAATTCCACTGGTTGATAGTGTGGCACAATTACTTGATGGACAGCATCGTTTGGAAGGATTAAAAGAAGCGATGAAGATAGAAAATAAAATAGGAGAAAAACAAATATTAGTGTCCATGGTTATAGGATTGGGAACTAAAGAAGCTGCGAAAATTTTTATTAATATAAATTCGGAGCAGAAGCCGGTTCCAAAAAGTTTAATATTTGATTTATATGGCGTGACAGATGATGAAAAAAATTTTGCGATTACTCGTTCAGATGATATAGCAAAAGAGTTAAATGAAAACGTTGATTCTCCATATTATAATTTGATAAAATATCCGGGAAGCCCCAGGGGAAAAGGAAAAATTGATTTGTCTACAGTAGTATCTACACTAAAAAAATATGTAGATATTGATGGAAAGTTTGCTGATAATAATATTAAGGATTTGAATTTTCAATCACAAATAGTAATTAACTATTTTAATGCATTGAAATATCATTGGGAAAAAGAAGAACTTTGGGGAAATTCTAGTCAGAATGTATTTTTTAAGGCCGCTGGATTTATAGCAGCTTTGGAATTTTTCTTTGAGTATATTTTCCCAAAATGTATAGAAAAGAAAAGCTTTAAATTAGATTATTTGATATCTTTGTTTGATTTTTCAGAAGTAGCACTTATAACTAGTAGTGAAATAAAAGGCTCAGATGGAAAATCAGCACGAAAGATGATTATAGATAATTTAAAAGAAGGATTAAAGACAGAGGCACCGGAAGAAAACGAATATGAGTATTAATAAAAGTGGAACTCAAATATATTTTGAAGGAATGTTTACTGGCAACAGTGGCATTCCATTTCGTCAAGTTCCGAAGAAACAGTATGAACAAACAATGTTAACGAGACAACAAGCTGACGATATTAAAAATTTGCTTGAAGATGAAATAGGACCGTATTACTATAAAGCAATATTGAGCTATATGGAAAGTATTGTTGCATTAAAAAGTAAATTATTCTCGTGGGCAACAGTTAAATTATATTATTCTGTGTTTTATTCTATTAAGTCATATTTAGCATGTAAGGATATTGCCATTTTACGTGCAGAACGAAAATTATTTTACGTGAAAGCAAAAGAAAATGAATTTATAAAGAAGTGTGATGATCCGACAGATCACAAGGGAACTATTTTAACTGCAAGTAAATTGTTTAGAAATAGTGACATGCTTCTTTCGAATAATATTGATAACATGGATGTTTACCAGTGGATGATGAAAAAAAGAGAAGAGGTAAATTACAAAGATTTAGATTTTCATGATCCAAGTGCACCAGATTTCTGGAGTGAACTTAACAATGAAATAGAACGACATGGAATTAAAGTGATAGTAGACAAAATGGTAAATGATAATTGGTTATATTGTTTTCAAGATGAGTATGCTGTATTAGGAATACCGACTAAAAGAATTATGTTGACAGTAGATGAAATACATAGGCATACTAGGAATATAGATATTTTAGAGGAAAAAAAGCAATTAATTGATAGCATGTCCGAATGCCTGTCGGAAAACAGTATTCAGGCATTGGAAATATGGAAACGAAATTGAAATGGTTTTTAAAATTTGTTATAATAGTTTTGGCAACAAATTGGCAACAGAAAATCAGCAAGCCAAAATAATATATGTAACAGAGATAAAATAACGGCAGAAAAGAGATAAAAACTAAACATATATGTTTAATGACGCCTTCGAATTTGCCGAGTTTGAATAGTAAACAGAGAGCCGGGAAGCCGCATAAACAGCGGACTTTCCGGCTCTTAGTATGTGGCGTGATACCTTTTTGATACCTGTTTTATTGAAAAAATAGATTTTCTTCTTCTTCAAATCTTAGATCTAGATATTCATGGATAGCAATTTCTATATCATTTATATTTTGAATAAGTGCTTTTCCGTTAGATAAGTTTTCTTTATAAAATTCCATATAGGTTGTTCTGCGCCTGACAGCAGATGATTTTTCGTTTGGTACGGGACGACATTTTTCGGGAATTAGATAGGATAATATACTATTTTCTAAATCTGTTAACAAATTAGGGGTGTATAGAATTAAATGATAATTTTGAAACCAATATGCTTCATCTGTGTTATTCTTTAAAGTATTAATATCCTGTTCAGAAAATAAGTGAATGCTAAGATAATATGAAATTAGCACTTGATTTTTTGAACACAAAACTAATTCAGTATTTTCTGCTAATATATCTGTAAGCCCTAATTCACTAATTGCATAAAAATAGTATAGTTGTTCTTCATGAAACGAAGTTTTTAGGGATTCCTTAAACCGTATCTTGAAAAATTTCTTTACTTTATTTTTATCAAAGTTATTCATATAGCTAAACTTGTCAATACAATATAATAGTGATTCTGGAGAAGTTCTAAAAATATAACATAATTGATGGTAGTCATATTCTTTTGTGATGAATTTTTCTAAATTTAGTGTTCTGAAATATTTTGTTTTAAAAAAGTTGTTAATAAATACTCTTTTTTGCTTTTCATCGTATAATTGAGATATACGGTACACAATTTGATTTATAAAAACCAATTTATTTTGCGAACTTTCGCTGCTGTAATGTGTATTACAATGTGCAATTAATTTTTTCCAATATCTCGCAATTACATTATAAGAATTAAATTTTTCATAATCCCATATTTCATATTTGTTTTCGTTTCCTTGCAAATCGAATTGATCTAAAACAGAATAAAATATTTGGATTATTTTACTTACGTCCTCTTTGTTACAAAAGAAATAAAAATCATCGGAAAAATATGTAAAATCACAAACGATATTTTGCTCTACAAGCGCATTTTCAAGAACATAACTTATTTTTGTTAAATGTTGTTCAGCAAAATATAGAGATAAATAGTTACCCATAATCAAGCCGTTTGTAGCTCCAAAATTCATATTTGTAATATAGCGGTCAGGTAAGCCATTAAAATCTAAATAGTGAGTATATAATCGCCCATAGAATTCCTTTATATCTAATTTGATTAGATTGTCATAGACACATAGCTCTTCAAAGTCATTTTCTAATTGAACATCATATTCCCCAATCGCAAAATCCCCTGTATTTAATCGAACAGATAATCGTTTATGAGAAGTGTCAAGTTGTTGCGGATCATCAAAGTGTGGAAATGTTTTAAAATGTTCATAAGCACAAGTTAAAGAAATAATATTGGGAAGCTTCAAGGTGCGAAAGCTATTATCATTTTTTCGTATGGTAAATTTGATAGGTTTTGTCCAACAAGTATCATCAATGTCTATGGAAGCTGGACTTGTTGGGAAAATTATATTGTCTATATTTATAAAATGCCGAATAGGGTTTTTAAAATTATAAATATTATTATAATCCATTATATTTTCTCCAATCATAACTGTTATTTTTCTTGTCATTTCCCTGTTCATCAACGCTGCTGCTGGAAGCAGGCCAGTTGATTTTCCATTCAAAATATTCGTCCTCTGAAATTTCTCCGCTTTTTAGTTGTTCTTTCCGCAGACACCATTCACGCAGAAATTCATTTACCAGACCGTAATCAATCCACATACCGACAGGGGCATGAGCGGGCCATTCATCAGTATCATTATATCGGACAGACTTATCATCGAAGGAATTGCACTTGCCAGGATTGCGGACAAGCTGGAACAGATGAAAAGCATTGCGGTTGTCCTCGTCAAGCCAGAAGAAAGTTTGCATAATATCTTCGGCGCAGCCAGGAACTTCCGTAACAAAGTTTATATAATTGACGTTCAAAATTTTAGAAATTTTTATGAGTGTATCTTTTTTGGGAACCCGATAGCCGGATTCATATTGGGCTACACGAACATCAGCATTGCGTTCTTCATATCCTAGCTTTAAGCCTAATTCCCGTTGTGTCAGTCCTCGGAATGTGCGGATTTTTTTTATTCGTTCTCCTAGTAACATAATCTATGTCCTTTCTGAAATCTATAAATGGCATATCATAATCCATTCATCTTTATTTTCATTTACAATTTTAAATCCTAATTTTTGATACATTTTGGCAGCATAATTTGCTTTTTGGACAGAAAGAGAAACACTTTTATATCCATGATTTCTAAGCAAATTCAGCATTTCTTTCATCATGGCAATTCCTATTCCATGTTTTCGGTAGTCTTTATAGAGAGAAATTGCAAGAGAGGGAGTGCTGCTGTCAATGTGTCCGTAATCATTGATAATGCGTACCCAAACAGCACCAACGATTTGTTTTTCTATTTCTGCAACTAACGCAAAATCATCTTTTAATAGTCCGAAATCTTTAATATAAGTCTGTAACTCTGGTAAGGAAATAACACTTCTGGGTGGAACTTCCATACCTTCTGGAATAAAGATTGCTTCATATAAAAAATCTTCAAGCAATGGAAATTCCTGCTTTTTCATTGTCCGGATTGTATAGTTCATAACTTCCCCTTTTTAAGCTTTTGCTGTTTTTTATATTGTAGCATATATGAAATAATAGAGCAATAACGACTTATCAGAAATGCTAAATTTAATAAAAAAGATAAGTTTAACAAATAAGTTATTGACAATAACATAAATGTTAAGTATAATGCAAATATGGGATTTAACAAAAAAGCTATAAGGAGGACGTGTATTTGAAAAATGATTTATTTGTAACGGCCGGAGAAGTGGCTCAGGAATTAGGCATTTCCAAACCATTTGCTTATAAGCTGGTGCGGCAGATGAACGAAGAACTGGAAGCAAAAGGTTTTATCACAATCGCCGGACGAGTGAGCAGAAAATACTATGAAGAAAAATTTTATGGCATGGCGCAGGCGAATTAGGAAAGGAGTGAGATTATGGCGGCGTACAAAGACGAACAGCGGGGAACATGGTATGTGTCCTTTCACTATTATGACTGGACTGGTAAGAATTGCCGGAAAGTTAAGAGGGGATTTAAGACCAAACGGGAAGCAACAGAGTGGGAACGGCATTTCCGTATGAAAGAAGCGGCTGACTTGGATATGACTTTCGAGGAATTTGTTCAGGCATATACAAGAGATATGAAGCCGAAGCTGAAACACAATACCTGGCTGACAAAAGAGCATATCTTGAGGACAAAGCTGCTGCCCTATTTCAAGGACAAGAAAATGCGTGATATTCGTCCGAAAGATATTATCCAGTGGCAGAATGAACAGATTTCCTATCGTGATGAAAAAGGAAAGCCCTATGCTCCGACTTATTTGAAAACTCTGCAATCAGAATTGAGCGCACTGTTTAATCATGCGGTACGGTTCTATGAACTGAAAAGCAATCCTGTTGTAAAGGCGGGGCCGCTGGGAAAGGGAAAAGCGGAGGAAATGCTGTTCTGGACAAAAGAGGAATATCTGAAATTCATTGAAGCGGTAAAGGACAAACCATATTCCTATCATGCGTTTCAGATATTGTACTGGTGCGGTTTACGAGTGGGCGAACTGTTAGCTCTCACGCCGCAGGATATTGATTTTGATAACAAAGTCATTCGGGTAACAAAATCTTATCAGCGATTGGAGGGTAAAGATGTAATTACAGACCCAAAGACTCCGAAAAGCAAACGAAATGTAAGTATGCCGGATTTCTTATGTGAAGAACTGAAAGATTATATCGGCAGATTGTACGGGATTCTTCCCACTGACCGTATCTTTCATCTGACAAAAAGCTTTCTGCACCATGAAATGACAAGAGGGGCGGAAAAAGCGGGAGTGAAACGCATTAGAATCCACGATTTGCGACATTCTCATGTATCACTGCTTATCAGCATGGGATTTTCGGCGGTATCAATCGGAAACAGGGTGGGGCATGAAAGCGTGGATATTACTTATCGCTATGCTCATATGTTCCCGACGGAACAGACACAAATGGCAAAATTGCTGAATGAAGAATTTAAGGAGGGCGCAGAGGAATGAGCGGCACACACAAATATCCGACAATCAGTTTCCGTATCTCTCCCAGAGAGAGGGAAGAAATCGAAGCAAAGATTTTCACAAGCGGCATGAAGAAAAAAGATTATTTTGTCCGTTCCTGCATTTATAACCGGGTGTGCGTGGTAGGCAAGAAAGAAACAGTTTATCAGATTGTGGAACGGTTGCAGGAAATGGAGAATCGGCTGGTGGAACTGGCGGAGCAAATTGATGGCAAAAATCCGGGGATTACTTCCGAAGAAATCAGAGATTTGCGGGAAGCCTATGAAGATATGCTGAAAGCAATTCTTTGGATGTTGGACGGTGCAAGGTATCTGTGGCAAGGCGAAGAAAAAAGCCCTGACAGCGGCAACTGTTAGGGCTGTGATAACTGGAAAACCTCTGTTATCAACAATCACAATTCAAGTATAGCAGAGGTTTCTTCCGGTGACAACGAATTTTTCAAAAATGGAGGACATTATGGCAGGAACGAGAACAGAATTACAGATGATTAAAATGTCGGAGATACAGTCGCAGGAGGTGGCGTGGCTGTGGTTTCCGTTTATCCCTTATGGAAAGCTGACGATTGTACAAGGCGATCCGGGGGACGGTAAGACAACGCTTGTGCTGAACATAGCGGCGAAGCTGTCAAAAGGCGAGGGTCTGGACAGCAAAATGAAACTGACGGAGCCGCTGAATGTGATTTACCAGAGTGCGGAGGACGGGCTTGCAGATACGGTTAAGCCCCGTTTGGAAGCGGCAGGAGCAAATTGTGAAAATATTTCCGTCATTGACGAGAGCATAAAATCACTTTCCATGATAGATGAACGTCTGGAAGAAGCAGTCATAAGGACAAAGGCGAAGCTACTGATTTTAGACCCGATACAGGCGTATCTCGGCGGCGGTATGGATATGAACCGGGCAAATGAAGCAAGGGATATGACAAAGAAGCTGGCGACTCTGGCGGAGAAATATCAATGTGCCATTGTACTTGTAGGGCACATGAACAAAGCGGCTGGAAATAAGGCAGCATATCGGGGCATGGGTTCCATTGATTTCTTTGCGGTGGCAAGGAGCGTCCTGCTGGTCGGCAGAGTGGAGGGCGAAGCGAATATAAGGGCGGTAGTCCAGATAAAAAACAATCTGGCGGCGTTTGGGCACCCGAAAGCCTTTGAGTTGTCGGAGGACGGTTTTCACTGGCTCGGAGATTATGAGATTACCGCCGATGAAGTGTTGGGCGGTATCGCTCCGAAAGCGAATAAGCTGGAACAGGCGAAGCGTCTGCTCCGGGAAGTGGCAGAAACAAACAATGCCATGCAGAGCAATGAGATTTTCAATCTTGCAGAGGAACAGGGTATATCCAGACGGACGCTTGAAAATGCGAAAAAGGAATTGAGTATCAGAGCAAAGCGGATAAACAATTCGTGGTATTGGGAACTGGATAAAATCAAGCCGGAATAAGGCAACAGCGCAACAATGCAGAGTATATAGAATTTGCGAGCTTGGTGTCTGCAAGGTTGCAAAAGATATAGACCTTGCGTTGTTGCGGTCTTGAAAAGGAGGGCGAATATGATACGACAGCCAGAATGT
>ENA-UOJC01002046-UOJC01002046.1-human-gut-metagenome-genome-assembly--contig:-C104-NODE-2046-length-23392-cov-13.181600_pt1 | contig 23392 bp, 19 predicted proteins | sample MGYA00242339_ERZ723886 | MGnify/ENA metagenome assembly ERZ723886 | reverse complement strand
CCGCGATTCCTCCCGCGTCTGAAGACGCGGGTTTCCTCGCGGAATTTCTATGATCGTTGCCTGGTGGGCTGATGCGTTAAGAGTCGTCGCGCGCGACCCCGTGCTGCAGAGCGTGATTGAATCCTGCCGCGAAGAGGCGTTGCAGGAAACCGATGACCTGATGCGCTCGATGGTGCGTGCCGTCTGCGGTCAGCAGGTGCATAACAGCGCCGCTAAAGCCGCGCAGAGCCGGGTGCTTGCGTTTGCGGGCAATACGGCAGGCGCAGAACTTGCGCGCGCTCTTGTTGCCGCGGACGAAACGGCGCTCGCGGCGTTGGGGCTCACCAAAACCAAAGTGAAGGCTTTAAGGGCTCTGGCAGGGGGCTTCATGACCGGTCAACTGACGCCCGAAGCGCTTAACCCCTTAACCGACGCCGAGATTCTTGCAAGGCTCGATGACCTTCCGGGCGTGGGCCCGTGGACCGCGCACATGGTGATGATTTTCGGGCTTAACCGCCCGGACGTTTTCCCCGTGGACGATTTCGGCGTTAAAAAAGCGGCCGAAGCCCTTTACGGGTCGGTTGAAAAGGCCCGGGAGCTCTCAGAAGCCTGGAAACCTTACAGAACGGCCGCCACGTGGCTTTTGTGGCGGAGCCGCACTCAAACGCCCGTACAGTACTGATTACATTGACCCGGAAAGCCCCGCTTTCCGCCAAAAACGAACGGATAAACCTTATGTCGAAGAAAGTTTTCCTTGAATTTGAAAAAGCGTTGGGTGAAATCGACGCACAGATCGAAAAACTCGAAAACGACGCTCTGGAAAACGGCACGGAGCACCAAAGCGAAATTGCGCGGCTTGAGCGCGAAATGACGCAAAAGACCGCGGAAATCTACCGGGAGCTCACGCCCTGGCAGACGGCTTTGGTCGCCCGCCATCCCAACCGCCCGTACACGCTTGACTACGTGGATGCCGTTTTTGAAGACTTTCATGAACTCCACGGTGACCGTACCTTTGCCGATGATCAGTCGATCGTCGGGGGCCTGGCCCGTTTGGGCGAACACCCCGTGATGGTGATCGGGCATCAGAAGGGGCGCGACACCCGTGAGCGCACGAAGCGCAACTTCGGCATGAGCCGCCCGGAAGGCTACCGCAAGGCCCTGAGGCTCATGAAACTAGCTGAAAAGTTCGGACTTCCCGTCTTTACGTTTGTGGACACTCCCGGGGCCTATCCGGGAATCGGCGCCGAAGAACGCAACCAATCCGAAGCCATCGGCCGCAACATTCTTGAGATGAGTAAGTTCACCGTACCCGTGATTGCCACGATTATCGGGGAAGGGGGCTCGGGCGGAGCGCTTGCAATTGCCGTCGCCGACGTCGTTTTGATGCTGCAGTATGCGACTTATTCCGTGATCAGCCCCGAAGGCTGCGCCTCCATTCTCTGGAAGTCCGCGGACAAGGCGCCGCAGGCCGCGGAAGCCCTGGCGCTTACCTCAGACAAACTCATAACGCTCGGGCTTGTGGATAAAGTGATCCCTGAACCCCTGGGCGGCGCGCACCGTGATCCGAAGCTCATGGCAGCGGCACTTAAAAAGACCCTGATTGATGAACTGCGCAAAGTCATGAGCCTTTCATCGGATGAACTGCGTGAGCGGCGTCTTGCGCGCATCATGAGTTACGGGCGCTTTGAAACGGTTCAAACCCCTGAAACCGAAGCAAGGAAAACGGCGGAAACCCTGAAAGCCGCGGCGCTCACAGCCGTGGACGCCGTGGAAGCCACGGCCGAAGATAAAACCGAAGCCGAGCCGGCCGCCAAAAAGCCCGCAGCCCGCAAGCCCCGCGCCAAAAAGGCGGATGAGGGTGACGCCGGGGCCGCAGCCAAGCCCGTTAAAAAGGCAGCGGCAAAGAAGTCGCCCGCCAAACCCCGTACCGCTGAAAAAGCCGTAAAGACCGATGCCCAAGGCTGAGAATAAGAAGGCGGCAGCAAAGCGCGGACCGACCCCGGCACAACACTTAACGGAGCTCGTGAAGGCCGCGGTTGACGCCGTGGCCGAGCGCCGTGCGGCAAGCCCCGCGGAAGTGTTTTGTCTGAGACCCGTGAATCCGGTACGGATTGTGGCGGCGTTTTCGGGCGGCCGTGACTCAATGGCCCTCGTGGATATTTTGGCGAAGCTCTACCATAAGCCGCATCAGACGCAGATCGCTGAAATCACGGTGGTGCACGTGCACCACGGGCTCTCCGTGAACGCCGACGCCTGGGCCGAGCACGCCAAAGCCATGTGCGAAAAGTGGCGTCTGCCACTGAGGATCGAAAAGGTTTATGTGAACCGCCAGTCGCCCGCCGGCATCGAAGCCGCCGCGCGTGAGGCCCGTTATCACACCTTGAAGCGCATTGCGCACGAAACGAATTCCGATGTGATCATGACGGGACATCACCTCGACGACCGCATCGAAACCTTCTTCATTCAGTGGATGAGAGGCGCCGGTCCCGAAGGGCTTTCCGCCATGAGTCCCGTGCGCACGATGGAAAGCGCGGCTTTAACCGAGCGCCTCGTGCTGTCGCGGCCCTGGCTTGATGTGGCGCGCTCAGAAATCGAGAGCTACGTCAAAAAGGCGCGGCTCACGTTTGTCGAGGACGACAGTAACGCCGACAACCGTTTTTTACGTAACCTCATCCGCAACAAGGTCTTTCCGGAACTGGATGCCGTAAGACCCGGCTGGCGCGCGGCTGCCGCGCGAAGCGTCACGCTTGTGGCGCAGGCCGCGGACGTCATGAAAAGCGTCGGAAGCGATGATGTGGCGCTGTGCCGTGCCGCTGACGGCCATTCGCTCGTCATTGCAAAGCTTCTGATGCTGCCGGTTGCGCGGCAGGCTCTGTGTCTGAGAAGCTGGCTTGCCGCTGAAGGCGTGCGCCCCCCGTCCAAAGTCCGGCTTTTTGAGACACTGCGGCAGGTGAGGGAAACGCACAACGACAGCCGCCTTACGATCCGCTGTGACGGCCGCGAAATCCGCCGCTGGGGCGCGGACCTCGTTTTGCGTGACTGCGATCCTGTAAACCGCGATGTCTCCCGCGACATGGATCTTGTCTGGAAGGGCGAATCCGAGATAAGCCTGGGACTCTGGGGCGGGGTACTGCGGTTTATACCGTGCGAAGAAGGCGAAGCCGGCTTTGATGCTCAAAAATTAAAAGAGGGGCCTTTGTTTGTGCGGTCCAGACGTGGCGGCGAAAAACTCAAGCTCTGGGCTTTGCGGCCGAGCCGCAATCTCAAGCACCTTTATCAGGCTTTAAAGATCCCGAGTTTTGAAAGGGGGGCCTTACCCCTTCTTTGGCTCGGAGGCCGCCTCATTTTTGCCGCGGGGCTCGGAGGGGACGTACGGTACATTGCCGATCCGGAACTCATCCGGGAGCGCATCAAGCTTGAATGGGTGCCGGATAAACCGCTGCTGGGAGTCTGAGGATGGCAAAAAAGGCTGTGGCGTCCCGCATGGACGACCTCTTTAACGACATGATGCTCGTTGACTCGGGCGACCTCATCGCGGGGGTGGATGAGGCGGGCAGAGGCCCCTTAGCCGGGGCCGTCTACGCCGCAGCCGTGATTTTGAATCCCGATGAACCGATCGAAGGCCTCAGAGACAGCAAAAAGCTCACAGCGAAGCGCCGCGATGAACTCGCTGAAGAAATCAAAGCCAAGGCCCTCTGCTGGTGTGTGGCGGATGCTTCGGTCGAAGAAATCGAGGAAATGAATATCCTTAAAGCCACCATGCTCGCGATGCGCCGTGCGGTGCTGGGCTTAAGAATTGAACCCAAACTGGTGCTTGTGGACGGCAACCGCCTCCCGGAAGTTCCGTACCCGGCAAACGCCATCGTAAAGGGCGACGACAAGGTGGCTGCGATTTCCGCCGCAAGCATTCTTGCCAAGACAACGCGCGACCACCGCATGGATGAGCTCGATCTCCGCTATCCCGGTTACGGCTTTGCCAAACATAAGGGCTACGGAGTTAAAGAACACATCGACGCGATTAAGCGCCTGGGCGTGTGCCCTGAGCACCGCAAAACCTTTGAGCCGATTGCGTCGATCCTGGGCGTTGCTTCAGCCAAGGAAAAGCGCAAGGCCAAAAAAGGAGAAAGGCCCGCCTTTGAATTAAGCTGAAACCCAGTATTTATGCGGCCCGGAAATCCTGAGAGATCCGGGCTTTTTGTTGCTTAAAAACAACAAATGAAAACCAGTTCTTTATTTTTGGAAATGAGCCGTCAACCAGATTCCGTCAGAGAAGGGCATTGACTAATTCTTTAATTAAATCAATAATATCAATACCCGATTATATCGGCTGGAAAAGTGTTTTACCGTCTGATTTAACAGTAAAAACACGGTTAATACCTCAAATAAGACAAACAGATTATTTGCGCTTGCCGGAAAAAATCCGATACAGTCGCACTAACGGTGAGCCGACTCAGGCATCAAAAGGCTTGGGCGGCTGAATCCGCTAATTAAAGGAGAGAATTCCAAATGCAGAAGAAGTTGATTGCTGTTGCTGTGCTCGGCGCCTGTGTTGCAGGTTCCGCTTTGGCAGCGAACGTGGATGTGTACGGCCGTATTGATACGGGCCTTTCTTATGTTCATCAAAAGATTGGTGACCAGGCTGGTACTGATACGCTTTCTATGGACTCCGGTATGTCCAGCGGCAACCGCTGGGGCCTGAAAGGTTCTGAGGACCTTGGTAACGGCTACCAGGTTGGGTTCGTACTGGAAAGCGGCTTCGACGCCGACACCGGTGCTATGAGCAAGGATGGCCTCTTTAACCGTGAAGCGACGCTTCGTGTGTCCGGCCCCTTCGGCAGCATCTACGCCGGTCGTATGGGTCGTATCGGTTCTGATGCCGGCTCTGTCGGTTTCTACGCGGGCAGCGTGAGCCCCTTTGGTTCGGGCTGGGGCAAGATGGCCGGTCACTTTGCCGTTACGGCCAACTACGATAGCCGCTACAACAACGCCTTAGCCTATGTTTCTCCGAAGGTTGGTCCGGTCACGGTTTACGCTCAGTACACCATGGGTAATGCTACTGAAAACGAATCTGGCGATGATCGTCTCTTCTCTCTCGGCGCTCAGGCTGACTTCGGTGCCCTCCAGGTGCTCGGTTTGGTTGAATACCTGAACAAGAAGAGTGTTGCCGGCACGACCGTGTACGATGACAGCCAGTACGATGATTCCTACACCATCAATCTCGGCGGTTCTTATGATTTCAGCGTTGCCAAAGTGTTCCTCGCTGGTCAGTATTTCAAGGCGGCTCCTAACTATGCCGGCATGAAGGCTAACTACGCGGAAGATCCTCGCGTCCTTAACAATGAATGGCGCTTGTCCTTTGATGGTTTCGGTGTGAACGTTGGTGCCACGGCCCCGATCGGTGCGGGTGAGTTCCTCGTCAGTGCTGGTTACGGTAAGGGCGATGTGAACTACGACACGAAAGATGCCAAGATTTCTGCTGACGCCTACATCATCCAGGTCGGCTACACCTATCCGTTCTCCAAGCGTACGAACCTTTACGCTGGTGCCGGTTACATGCAGACCAGCATGGAAGACGGCATCACCAACACTAACGGCACGACCAGTGATAAGGACTTCAAGACCACCCAGGTTATGTTCGGTCTTCTCCACAAGTTCTAATCCTTTGATTAGACTTGCGTAGTCTTTAGCCCTAAACCCCTTCTTGGTTTCGGCCGAGGAGGGGTTTTCTGTATCCCATAAATGTGAGGCTTTTATCCATGGAATTTAAATCCGTCATTGCCGTCATTCCTGCCGCGGGCGTGGGCAGCCGGATGAAAGCTGATCATCCCAAGCAGTACCTGTCGATCGCCGGTGACTCAACGCCAACGGTGCTTCAGGCGTGCATTGCTTCGCTTTCTGCCGTCAGTCAGATTAACCGCATCGTGGTGGGCGTAAGCCCCTCCGACGGCTATGCCGCGGATCTTGGCCTGGGCAAAGCCGAACTCTTCCGCACGGGCGGCGCCACGCGCAGTGAAACGGTTTTAAATACGCTCAAAGCAATCGGAACGGAGACACTCAAAGATGCGCTCGTCCTGGTGCACGATGCCGCAAGGCCCCTCGTGGATCCCGACGACGTCATAGAGCTCATTGATAAAGCCAAAACCGATATCCTTAAACACGGACCTTCAGCCGGCGCTGTGCTGGCGGTCCCTGTGTCTGATACCGTTAAGCGCACCGATGCTGACGACGTCATCACTGAGGACATTTCCCGCGAGCATCTCTGGCGCATTGCAACACCGCAGGCCTTTGCCGGGCTGGCGCTTTTAAATGCACTTGAGAAACACCCCGACGTCACGGATGAGTCAAGCGCCGTTCGGGCCGCGGGCGGCCGCGTAAGCGTTGTTGCAGCGCAGCCCTCGGTCTTTAAAATAACAAGACCCGCTGATTTAACTTTGGCCCGCATGATGTTTGAAAACTCTCAGAAGCCGATGCTCCCCGAAATCCGTACCGGCATCGGTTATGACTCCCACCGTCTGGTCGAAGGGCGTCCTTTGATTCTTGGCGGCGTCACGATTCCCCACACGAAGGGCCTTGACGGTCACAGTGACGCGGATGTGCTGCTGCATGCCGTCACGGACGCCGTGTTGGGCGCCGCCAACCTGGGCAACATTGGGATTTTGTTCCCTGACACCGATCCCGCCTACAAGGGTGCTGACAGCGGCGTTTTACTCAAAGACGCTTTCGCGCGTGTGCGCGCCGCAGGCTGGGAACTCGTGAACCTCGACGCGGTTCTCATTGCCCAAAAGCCCAAGATCAACCCACATCTCACAGCCATCCGCGAAAGTATTGCCCGCATTATGTCTGTGGATGTCAGCCGCATTTCCGTCAAACCCAAGACCAACGAAAAACTCGGGTTTGAAGGCCGGGAAGAGGGGATGAGTGCTTTCGTCACCGTCCTTTTGGCCCGCGTCTAGATTATTAACCAAAGGTTTTGTTATGCCTGAAGTCAACCGCAAAAAAGTCCGTGCCATGGCCTCAGAACTCGCCCAGGCCCCCGAAGGCGAGATTCTTGAGCGCTTTAAGTCGTCAATGACCACCAGTGAATTTGAGGCCCTGCAGCGCGTCTGCCGCGACAGAGGCATTGCCGTTCCCGCCGAGCACGGCGAAATCACGCCCGAACCCGACCTTCCGCAGCGCATCATCAGTGCCGAGGAGCTCGCAGGCGTTGACGTAGCACAGGTAAAAAAAGCCACGTCCTTCGGCTGGAGTGAGGGCATTTCGCTTCTTGCCGGTGTCGGCATGGCAATCGGCCTCTGGAAGGGCGACATCTGGATTGCGCTGTTCTACGGCGTCGTGACGGCGGTTGTTCTCTACCTGGTGCTCCGTTACGCCCGTAAGACCTGGCTTGAGCTCGGCGAAGCCGCGATCACAGGCAAAGTCCCCGAAGGGAAGAAAAAGAAGTAACAGCCGTTTGTCTGCCGGAGACCAACAGCGGCTTACCCCCCTTGGGTTTATGCCGCTTTTTTCGCGTCCCGCGTTTTCTTCACGTTTGCTTTTTGCTGTGTTGAGACAAAATTCCTTCTAACTTGACACAACACGTCAAAACTAAGTAAAACACCCTAACAACATTCGCTTTTAACCCCCTACATTCAGTCTCGAAGACAGAGGATTTTTCCCGTTGTATCAGTATCCTCTGCCGCTTCCAAACAACTTGCGGAAGGAGAGAGACAATGATGATTCGTAAGGGTCAGCTCACAGCGCTTGCGGCAGCCATGTTGCTGTGCGCCTGTGCTTCCACCAATCAGAGCGGCATGAAGGACGGCACCTACACCGAAGTCGTCCCGGGCCACAACGCCCCGATGACCGTCAAGGTCACGATTAAAGACAACCGCATCACCGCGATTGACACCAGTAAAAACCTCGAAACGATCGGCGTGGGCAAAGTCGCCTTAAAGCTCATGACAGACAAGATTCTGAAGAATCAGTCCCTGGGTGTTGATGCAATTACCGGCGCTTCGCTTTCCTCGATGTCGCTTAAAGCCGCCGTAGGCGCCTGCATTGAAAAAGCGGGCGGCGACCTCAAGGCTTGGCAGAAAAACGTCGAAAAACACGCAACGGCCCCTGTGACGCTTCAGGGTGACGTGGTGGTGATCGGCGGTGGCGGCGCAGGGCTTGCTGCAGCGATTTCCGCGAACCAAAACGGCGCCAAGGTCGTGATTTTGGAAAAGATGGGCTTTTTGGGCGGCTCCACCAACGTTTCTGAAGGCGCCTTAAATGCGCCGGATCCCCAGCGCCAGGGGCCTCAGGGGATTGTTGACTCCGTGCAGAAGTTCTATGACCAGACGATGAAGGGCGGCCACAACGTGGGCGATCCCAAGCTTGTGCACTATCTGACGGATAATGCCCTTGGGTCGGTTCACTGGATGGAAAAGCTCGGCGTTCAGTTCAAAAAAGAAGTCGGCACTGCCACGGGTGCTCTCTGGCAGAGAAGCCACTATCCGACAACACCGTCCGGAAACTCCTACATCCGTGTGTTTGAGAAGTACCTTGCCGAACACAAGGACTCGATTACGGTTCTGACCGACACGGCTGCCAAAAAGCTCGTATACAAAGACGGCCGCGTCACGGCGGTGATTGCCGACAATAAGGGGCGGCCTGTGACCGTGAACGCTAAAAACGCCGTGATTCTTGCGACCGGCGGGTTCGGCGCCAACATTAAGCTCAGGCAGGAAGTCAACACGGGCGTCTGGAAAGAAGTGAAGCTTGACAGCTCCATCGGCTGCACAAACCTCGCCAAGGCCGCGCAGGGGGACGGCATTGTCATGGGGAAGGCTGTCGGCGCTGACGTCATCGGCATGTCCGACATTCAGATTCACCCCTGCGGCACGCCGGGTACCGGTTTGATGGAAAACATCCGTACCTCGGGCAGAAACCGCCTGTTCGTCAACCTTGACGGCAACCGCTTCGTGAACGAAGGTGCAGCGCGCGATACGCTTGCCAAGGCCATTTTCGCGCAGAAGGACTCCACCTACTGGGTCCTTGTGAACCATCTGCGTTATCCGAGCCGCACGTTTGTCGACGCCAACGGCGCCACGATTGAAAACATGGTCGCGCAGGGCGCCGTGGTGGAGGCAAATACCCTTGACGAACTTGCCGCCAAGACCGGCATGAACGCCAAGAACCTCAAGGCCGCTGTCGCCGGCTACAACGCCGTGGTCACCAAGGGCGCCAAGGATAAGTACGGTTTTGTCGCCAACAACAAGGCCGACCGTGCGATGACCGAAGGCCCATGGTACGCCTGTAAGAAGGTTCCGACCGTGCACCACACGATGGGGGGACTCCACATCAACACGGAGGCCCAGGTGATTGACACCGAGGGCAAGGTGATCAAGGGGCTTTACGCCGCGGGTGAAGTCACCGGCGGCATCCACGGCTCCAACCGCTTGGGCGGCAACGCCATCGCCGACGTCATGACCTTCGGCCGTACGGCGGGCGCCAATGCGGCCAAAGGGCTCTGATCCGTATAAAGTCTTGACTGACTCGTAAGCGGATCGGGCGGCAGGGTTTTACTGGACCTTGCCGCCTTTTTATCGGCCGCCGGCCCGGGCACAGAAAATGAACGGCCCGCACTTTCTCAAAAGAAGGCGGGCCGCTTGACGCGGGGAGAACCGGCAAAGCCGGCTCTTACCTTACTTGGCAGAGCCCCAGACGTCACCCCAGGTACCGGTTAAAGCACCCTGCGCGTAGTCCACGACACGGTTTTCAAAGAAGTTCGTGTGCGTGACCCCGAGCATTGCGTCAACCCAGGGCAGGGGATTCTTTTCACTCTTAAAGATGGGCTTCATCCCGAGGCCCATGAGACGGCGGTCTGCGATGTAGCGGATATAGTCCTCGACGTCCTTCTTGGTCAAGCGCTTCATTTCGCTTACGCCGAACGCCAGAGCAATGAACTGGTCTTCGAGGTCCACCATCGTTTCCGCAATGGAATAGATCCGCTTTTTGAGCCGATCATTCCAGAGCTTCGGATTTTCTTTGATGTACTCACGGAAAAGTTTCGTCATCGAGTCGGTGTGCAGCGTCTCGTCGGCAATCGACCAGCTGATGATCTGGCCCATGCCCTTCATCGCGCCGTTGCGGGTGAAGTTTAAGAGCATCACAAAGCTCGAAAAGAGCTGCATGCCTTCGGTGAAGGCCGAGAAAGCGGCAATCTGCGCCGCAAGCTCGTTTTCGTCGTTTAAGCACTCTTCAAAGAAGTGGTGCTTGGCAGCCATCGCTTCGTACTGCAGGAATTCGTTGTAAACGGTCTCGGGCATCCCGAGCGTTTCAATGAGGTGCGAGTAGGCGGCGATATGCACGGCTTCGCGGCCCGCAAAGCTTGAGAGCATCATGCGGATTTCGGGCTGCGGAAACTGCGGCAGATACGTTTTCACGTAGGCCCCTGAAACGTCAATGTCGCCCTGCGTGAAAAAGCGCAGGATCTTGGTGAGAAAGTCGCGCTCACTGTCGGTGAGCTTGAGGGTATAGTCCTTGACGTCCTCAATCATCGGCACTTCCGTCCAGAGCCAGTGCATCTGTTCGCTCTGCACAAAAGCGTCGTAGGCCCAGGGGTAGGAGAAGGGCTTGTAGTAATTGCGGGATGTGGTGAGCATTTTCGTTCAATCCTTTCTTCGGTTACCCTTCACAGGCAAGGCAGGTCGTGTCATCGGCGACGCTCTTCATGTCGATTTCGTCTTCGATGCGCTTACGCACGGCCACCTGTCCCACGCGGTCGGCTTTTCTGAGCTTATCGCTGCGGCAGTAGTAAAGGGACTTGAGGCCCTTTTTCCATGCCATGAAGTGGCAGGCGTGCAGGTACGGAATCGCGACGTCAGCGGGGAAGAAGAGGTTCACACTCTGGCCCTGATCGATGAACTTCTGGCGGTCGGCGGCCAATTCAATAATCCAGCGCTGATCGATTTCCTGGGCGGTCTTATAAACGGCCTTGATGTTGTCCGGAATATCGGTGCGGTGCTGAATACTGCCGTCGTGCGCCGTGAGATCCGCCCAGACTTCATCGGTGTCCAGGCCCCGGCGGGCGAGTTCAGCCTTGAGGAACCGGTTCTTCACAATGTAGGCGCCCGAAATCGTGTCCTGACGGTAGACGTTGGCGCGGTACGGTTCAATCGAGGGGCTCGTGCCGCCCATGATGAGGGAACTCGAGGCGTTCGGGGCCACGGCCATCGTGAGAGAAAAGCGGCGTGCAACACCGGAGTCGGCGGCATCAGGATTGGGCCCGCGCTTTTCGCAGAGCTTTTTGTCCGCAGCCATCACGTTTTCCTGGATGCGGGCAAACATTTCACGGTTCACGACTTTCGCAATCACGCTTTCAAAGGCAATGTTGTTTTTCTGCAGGTAGGCATGAAACCCCATGGCTCCCAGGCCCACGCTTCGTTCACGCAGGGCCGAATAACGGGCGCGCTCAATGGTGGAGGGCGCATGGTCGATGAAGTACTGCAGGACGTTATCGAGAAGCTCCATCACATCGTCGAAAAAGCCCGGGACGTTCTTCCACTCGTCGTAGTACTCGAGGTTGACGGACGACAAGCAGCACACGGCCGTGCGCTTGGGGTTCGTCGGCAGGAAAATTTCCGTGCAGAGGTTGGAGCCGTGAATCCTGAGGCCCTTATCCTTAAGCCATGAGGGCAGCGCCTTGTTCGCCGTATCGATAAAGACGAGGTAGGGCTCACCGGTGTGCATGCGCATTTCAAGAATACGCTGCCACAATTCACGCGCGCTCACGGTCTGAATGACCTTGCCGCTTGCGGGGTCTTTCAGTTCCCAGGAGTCGTCCGCATCCGGATCACGCATGCTCGCTTCAATCTTTTCCATGAAGGCGTCGGTGATGTTCACGCCATGGTGAAGGTTGAGCGCCTTGAGGTTGGGGTCGCCCGTGGGCTTACGCATCTCAATAAACTGAATCACATCGGGGTGATCAATGTTGAGAAATGCGGCGTAGGAGCCGCGGCGGGTGGAACCCTGGCGGTACGCAAGGCACGCGGCATCGTAGACGCGCAGATGCGGCATCACGCCCACGCTCTTATCGTCGGCGCTGCGGATGTCGACGTGAATGCCGACGCCGCCCCCGAGCATCGAAAGCCAGTTAACCTCGGAGAGCGTGTCCACAAGCCCCTCGGCGCTGTCGGCCATGTAGCTTAAGTAGCAGGAAACGGGCAGGCCCTTCTTGCTGCGGCCGAACGACAAAATAGGCGTCGAGAAACTCAGCCACTGGCGGCTTGCGTAGTCGTAGATGCGCTGGGCGTGCTCGGGATTGCTGGCAAAGGTTTCCGCAACGAAGGCCAGGCGCTCCTGAGGACTTTTTTCCTCCGGACGCATGTAGCTTTCACGCAGGCGGATCAGACCGAGCTCATCAAAGCGCTCATCACGGCTTAAATCGATGGTGACCGACATGGATTTCCCTTACCGATAACGAATAACTGGAAAACAACAGCTTGTGGTTATTCTTCATATTGACTACAGCATGCTGTTGTTTGACTGAATTTGAGGGGGCCATCTTAAACGTTCGGAGGCTTCTCTTCAATCGTGCGGCACCTATCACGCCGCAATAAATTTTCTTATGAATCAGTCCCATTCGGGATATCCCTGACGGGAGAAAAGGCTATGACTGACATTTCTGTCAGAGGGTGTTTTACGTCCTGAAGGATTGTTTTCGCAGGATTTCGCCGGTTGCGGCCTGCGAAGTTCGGGACGCACAGGTCTGATTCGAAATTTTTGCCTGAACATGCTGAAAGACTAGTTGTTTTTGCCTAGGTGGAGTAATGTAGCAGTCGGCGTGAACGCACATCCCCACCGCGTTCATTCCGCGAGACTTTGGCGGTCACCGGCTCACTTCCCCGAGACGGTAGTGCAGGCGTACTCCCTGCTGCCGACCGCTTTCCGACACTTGCCACACGAGGAAATGTCAAAATGAAACCCATGAAGTTCGCAACCGTTGCCCTGGCAGCCGCTCTTGCCTGGGGCAGCGCCCTGGCGTGCACCACTGTCGTTGTCGGCTCTCAGGCGAGCGCCGACGGGTCGCTTCTCATTGCCCGCAGCGCCGACAGCTCGGCACTGAAAGCCCAGCACCTTCTGATTCACCCGGCCACTACAAACGCCAAAGGCATGTACCGCTCCGCGGACCACAACGGCGCGAACAAGTTCGAGTATCCGGTCGCGGAAAACGGCCTGCGCTACACGACGGTTCCCAACTGGAAGACGCAGATTCACGGCGCCACAGGCTTTAATGAAGCAGGCGTCGGCTTTTCCGGTACCGAATCCATTTTTGCCCGTGATGATGCCCTGAAGCTCGATCCCTATAACGAAGAAACCGGCATCACCGAAGACGACATCCCGGAAGTGATCCTGCCGCGCGCAAAGAGCGCCCGTGAAGGCGTTGAGATTCTCGGGAAAATCGTTGAAACGATCGGGGCCGGCGAAGGCTTCGGCGTTGTTTTAATCGACAACAACGAATCCTGGTACTTTGAAACCGGCACGGGACATCAGTGGCTCGCGCAGCGCACCCCGAAGGACAAGTACTTTGCCTCCGGCAACCAGGGGCGCCTGCAGCAGTACGACCCGAAGAGCCCGGACTTTATGGCCTCGAAGACCTTGGTGCAGTGGGCCACTAAAAACGGCTTTTACGATCCGAAGAAAGACGGCGAATTTAATTTCTCCAAGGCCTATACGCGCGACGACTACCGCGACCGCGACTACAACGACCCGCGCGTCTGGGAAGTGCAGCGCATTCTGACGCCGAGCCTCAAGCAAAACGTCGAAGCCGGCCGCACGTTCCCGGTGTGGGTTAAGCCCGATCAGAAGATCACGGTCTCTGACCTCACCGCGATCATGCGCAACCACTACGCTTCAGGGCCCCTTGCAAGCCACGACCCGTACACCAATGGGCTCAAGGGCGACAAGGAACCCTACCGTCCGATCAGCGTTTTCCGTACGTATGAATCGCACGTCATGCAGGTAAGACCGTGGCTGCCGAAGGCAATCGGTCAGGTCACCTACCTCGCGATGGGCATGGCGGACCTTTCCGTTTATGTGCCGGTGTATTCGGGCATGTCCGCTTACCCGAAGCACTGGGGTATGGGCACGGACAAGGCCGACAGCAAGAGCCTTTACTGGAAGTTCCGTAAGCTCCAGACGCTGGTGATGACGGACTATCCGAAGCTCGCACCGATCGTCAAGAAGGCTTATGGCGCCTTTGAAGCCGACCTTGCCAAGCGCCAGGCCGCGTTCGAAAAGGACTACGTGAAGACCGTGAAAACGAATCCCAAGGCCGCTCAGAAGGCACTGGACGCCTTCAGCATTAAGGCCATGACGGACGCTGAAAACCTCACCGAAGATCTGATGAACCAGCTCTTTACGGTGCGCACGGAAGACATCCAGAAAGTCAATTTCTTCGCGAACCGCTCAAAGAAGGACTGATGTTCTGAGTCTCTGCAAATAAGGCCCGCTTTTTAAGGCGGGCCGCCAAGCAAAAACGCCTGAGCGGACAAACCGATCAGGCGTTTTTGCTTGGCGGCCCGTCCCGGCGGGAACGAGGCCCGTGTGCGTCACATCAGACAGATCAGAACTTGTAGACCATCTGCACGCCGAGGAGATAGGCGTCGAGCGTATCAAAACGGCCGGCCTTCACGCCGCCCTTATCATCTGCGTAAAGGTCACGTTCGCCGATACCGTGCAGCCACGCGGCAGAAACGTCCAACTGGAAGTCTTTGGCAACCTTAAAGGACGAACCCAGGGCGAGCCACAGACGGTCAGCATCCGGAATGATGGCCGTGCGGTACTGTGCCTCATCCACGGCCGAGGTTTCGTAACCGATACCGGCACGCATCGTCCACCAGTCGTAGAAGCGCATGTCGGCGCCCAAGGAGACGAGGTAGGTGTCCTTCCAGGCGTTATGCACATTCTTTGTCATTGGCACCGGGCCGACGACAGAGTAGTTAATGTCAAGATCCTTGAAGGACGACCAATCCGTCCAGCGGAAAGTGGCATAGAGGCTCAGAAGGTCGTTCACATCCCAAGCGGCGGTGGCCATCAGCCAAGCCGGGGTGGAAAGAGAGACCGCGGCATCATGTTTTCCCAAAAGCGCTTGCAGTTTTTGGTTCGAGGCCAATGCTCCGTTCAGATAATTACCGGTAATTGCCGTATTTCCCCGGCGTAAGTTGTTGACCGTGAAATCGCCCTTGGCATGATGATTCACCTTAGAGCGGTAAGACAAGCCAAAACGCAGATTATCCACCGGCGTCCACATCATGCCGACGTTAAAGCCCCAGGCCCAGCTGTCGGCATCAACTTCACCGTCTACGGTCATATTGGCCAGATCATCCCTCATCTTCAGATCAGCAGCCGCGTACTGAATGGACATACCGGCGCCGAGGCTCACCTTCTCGGAAAGCTTCCAGGCAACGTTGGGGTTGAAGTCAAAGGTGAGAACCTGAGCGGAAATACCGCGTTTGGCAAGAGACCAGTTGTCGTCGTATTCCGTGCCCATGCCGAAGGGAACGGTCATGGCAAGGCCCACCCAGACGTTGTCTGTCGCCTGATGGCTGATGTAGCCGAAGGGAATGGGCTGGGTGTTGGCGCGCCCGTTTTCGGTCGTGCCGTCGTTACCCTTGTAGTCCAGGTCAAGGCCGATCGCGACAAAGCCCGCCTGAATCTGCGTGCCCGGATGCAGGGTCATCGTGGCGGGGTTGTAGAAAACACCGGAAATATCGCTGCCGTCAACACCGGCGCCCGCGTAGGCGCGGCCCAGGGACGATGCCGACTGCTCGGTCAGCATAAAGCCGGCAGCGTAGGTGGAAGAGGCCATTGCAATCAGTCCGGCAACGGCGACGGATTTCATCATTGTTTTCATTTTGTATTGGGATCGACCAACAGTCAGAAAAAAATCGAATCGGATTCTAGAGACCGAAAGAGCAGCTGAAAGCCCAAAAAATCAGGGGTTAACGCATAAAATACCGTGCGCGGATTAGTCCGTTTTTTTAAAAATTAAGGTAAACGGATGAATGCCGTAAGATGAAATCAGTACCGCATGACACCTGAAGAGAATCAGGCAGATTTTCGAAAGAAGCAGAGGGCGCCGCGGCCTTTTGAAATCCTACAATGCCCGCACATCCCGTTTCGGGAACTTGGTTTCAGGAGTAAGACATGCAGGACTTTGACCTTTATCTGCCTACCCACATTGTTTTCGGCAAGGGGCGCGTTGCCGAGCTCGGAAAACTTACCACAGGGCGCGGTGAGCGCGTGCTCATCACCTATGGGGGCGGCAGCGTCATTAAAAGCGGACTGCTGGATGCCGTCAAGGCTCAGCTTGCAGACCGCACGGTCTTCACGTTCGGCGGCATTGAACCCAATCCCAAGATCGGAACGATAAAAAAGGCAATTGAGCTCTGCCGCAAGGAAAATATCGACTTCATCGTGGCCGTGGGCGGCGGAAGCGTCATTGACGCCACCAAGTGCATCGCGGCCGGCACTTTCTACGAGGGTGACGCCTGGAATCTGATGTACGACTCCGCGAAAATCGGTCGGACGCTTCCGTTTTTCGCAGTTCTCACGCTTGCCGCCACCGGCAGCGAATACGATAACTCGGGCGTTATTTCCAATCCCGACACGGACGAAAAGCTCTTTCTCGCGGCTCCGAACCTTTTCCCGGTGGCTTCCATCATGGATCCGACGTACACCTTTACGGTCCCTGCGCGGCACACCGCAGCCGGCGCCGCCGACATCATGTCGCACACCTTTGAGCAGTACTTCGTCGCCGAAGGCAACGAACTCACCGACGGCATGTGCGAAGCAATGTTAAGAACCGTCATCAAGTACGCGCCCGCGGCACTGAAAAACCCCGAGGACTACGAAGCCCGGGCACAGCTGATGATGGCGAGTTCCTTTGGCTGCTGCGGGATTCTTTCAATCGGGCGCTCGGCCTCGGCCTGGCCCTGCCACGGGATTGAACACGAGATTTCGGCCTATACCGACATCACCCACGGCGCGGGGCTTGCGGTCATCACTCCCCGCTGGATGCGGCACACCTTAAACGAAAAGACGGCGCCGCGCTTTGCGCAGTACGGCGTCAGAGTGTGGGGACTTGACGCAAAGGCCGATATCATGGAAACGGCCCGCAAGGCCATTGACCGCACGGCCGAATTCTTTACGTCGCTCGGACTTCCTTCAAGGCTCTCCGAAATGGGCGTTACTGACGAGCACTTTGAAGCGATGGCAGAGCACGTGCTTAAACACTGGTTCCCGCTCGAGACGGCCTTTACGCCGCTTGATAAAGCCGCTGTCATCGCCATTTTGAAGGCCTCCCTCTGACCGGCCATATAGAAACGCCTGAGAATCCCGCTTCGGAACGCTCAGGCGTTTTTCTATTTCGCTCGGCTGTTACCGCATCCAGGGGCAAAGGAGCTTTTGCGCAATTCCGATTGCGCCGTAGAAAAGGAGCCCCAGCACGCACATACCGAGAATTCCGGTAAACATCCGCCCCATGTCGGCTAAGCCCCAGGCGTCCATGATGAGCCAGCCCAGGCCCGAGTCGGTCGCAAAGCTCTCCGCCAGAAAAAGCACCGCAAGCGCTGTTCCGAGACTCACTTTAAGCGAGGTGATGAGGGCGGGGAGCGCCGCCGGGAGGTAGGCGTGCCGGAAACGCTCGCCTGCCGTCGCGCCCATGCTTCTTAACGACATTTCGTACGAGGGGTCAAGCGCCAGAGCGCTTTCTCTCACAATCACGAGAATCTGATAGCCCGTGGCCAGAGCAATCAAAAGAACGCGCGAGGCGTCTCCTAACCCCAGCACCGTAAAAAAGACGGGCAACAGAACAATTTTGGGCAGAGGCAGCGTAATAAAGGTTAAGGGGGCTCCCAGCCAGTCAGCCTTTTTGCTGTGCCCGAACCAAAGCCCCAGACTAAAGCCCGTGACGACGGCAACCGAGAGGGCGCCGATCAACCGCACAAGGCTCACGCCGATGTGTCCCAGAAAACCGGGATCGCCCAGAGACACCGCAAAAAGCACGAGCGAGGCCAGGGGATCGGGAAGAATTTCCGGACCCAGCGCCCGGCTTCCGGCTTCCCAAAGAGCAAGCAAAACGACGCTGCCCGTCACATAACGCAGAATGAGTGACTTCATTTTGAATTGCCTCCTGCGTTTCTTAACGTAGCGTGGACATGCCGCACCGCATCAAAAAAGGTGTTGCTTTCGCGGTCGGCGCACTGTGTTTGCCGGTTAAAGGCGGGATTTTCACAGAGTTCAAGCACCCGCGGAGGGTTGGCCGCAAGAAGCAGAACGTGGGAAGCCAGAAACACGGCTTCGGCGATATCGTGCGTCACAAAGATCATCGTGACGGGCCGCGTAACGCGCATGCCGGCCAAAAAGTCCTGCAGCCGTTCGCGCCTTAAAGCGTCAAGCGCCGAGAAGGGCTCATCCATGAAAAGCACATCAGGTTCGGCAATGAGGGCGCGCCCGAGCGCCAGACGCTGCCGCTGGCCGCCCGAGAGTTCTGAGGGCCAGCGCTTTTCAAGGCCCGTGAGACCCAATTCCTCAATCATCGCCGAGGCCCGCAAAGCGCCTTCTGTTGCTGAGACCGGGGAGTTTTTAAGCTCAAAGGGAAGACGCAGGTTTCCTTCCACCGTCTTCCACGGGAAGAGTCCGAGGTTTTGCCAGACAAAGCTTGAGCGCACCTGGGAAACCGGGGCCCCGGCCACATCCGTCCAGGTGAGCGTCCCCGCCGCGGGCTTTAAAAGCCCGGCGACTGTTGTGAGCAGCGTCGTTTTTCCGCAGCCCGACTCTCCGACAATAGCTAAAGACGCTCCCGCCGGAAGCGTAAAGGCGACGTTATCCAATACCGTGCGGCTGCCGTAGGCAACCGTGAGGTTTTTCACCGCTAGGCCCGCGGCCGTTCTCTGTTTTTCCTGTGTCATAGCCCGCACTTTACCTGCAAACGACGGCCTTTACATCGGGCGCCGATTTAATGAGCCCCTTTTTAAGAAGCCAGTCGGCCGCTTCTTTTACGTCAGCGTCTGAGGGCAGCGGCGGCAGACCGTCCGCCGTCTCAAAGCCCCCGAACTTCGGAAACCGGTAGGTTTTTTCGAGCCCCTTCGGAATGAGCCCCTTTTTCACGAGAAGCGAGCGGTACTTTTCGGGATCAGCGTCAAGCCTCTTGGCGGCTTCAGACAACGCCCGGCGGAAAGCCCCGACAAAATGAGGCGTCTGATAGGGTGCGCGCACCGAAATCATCGAAAGGGGTTTCACAAGTTTTCGGTCATCCCAGACCACGCGGCCGCCTTTTTGTTCGATGAGCGTTAAAAGCGGCTCGTAAAAAAGCGCCGTCTCAAGGCGTCCGACGTTAAGCATCTGAAGCCGGATCGGAATCTGCGCGACTTCGACGTCCTTAAAGACCTCCGGGCCCACCTTGGCGTCAGCGATCATGACGTCGAGCATCCGGTCGGTGATCGTGCCGGAGCTTTTCGCGGTCGTCACACCTTTTTGGGCCTTCAGAACCTCAAGACTTGTGATGCGGTCCGCAGCCTTCGGAGACACCGCAAGGCCGAAGGCCCGGTTGTTTGCGCAGGTGTGCCAGGTGGTGGCGATTACCTTGGCGTCGATGCCGTTCACACGCTGGGTGATCGTGGTCATCAGGTTCGTGTAGTGCCCCGCAATTTTTCCGGCGCGCATGGCGGCGGTGAGTTCGAGAGCACTCTTAAAGGGCACGATCTCAACGTTGAGTCCTTCTTTGGCATAGAGGCCGTCAGCTTCGGCCGCATACAACAGCGCCGCGTCAATCGCGGGCAGCGCCGCAATCCGGGCGGGTGCCTCGGCCGCGGCAGCCTCTGTCGTCCCGAACGTCAATGCAGCGGCCGCTGCAAAGGCCGTGGTAAGCAGTTTACGGCGGGCAATAGTGAGTATCGTCATGAAGTAAAACTCCCTGTCATGTATTTTTATGGTGCTGACATACTGACAGGGAAGGGGGGCATGGCGCCCACGGCCGGATCAAGGTATTACCGGCTCGGGAACCGCCTCCAAGGTAATGCGTCAAGTCTTCAGCGTTTGCCCGCTTCTTTTTCAAACTTTTCGGCTTCAGGAAAGCGCATTTCAGCGTAGGGCACAAAGCGGCCGCCGAGCACCAACCGGTAGCCGATCCAGACACCCGCAAAGATAAAGATTCCGATGTAGGTCGCAAGAATCCCCTGCCAGTCAACGGGGTCCTTTAAAAACGCCTCATAGTTTTGCCCGAGCGTGACGGTCAGGCAGATTACAAACGCCAGGGCCGTCCCCAGGGGAAAGAATTTTGCGCGGTAGGGAAGAATCGACGTGTCAAACCCGTGGTAGGCGAGCCCCCGGCGGAAACGCCAGTGACAGACGGCAATCCCGAGCCAACACAAGAATCCGCCCATGCCGGAGGTGTTGATAAGCCACAGATAGACCGTGTCTTTGCCGTAGATGCTTGTTAAAAAGCAGAGCGCCGCAATCGCCGTGACGGCAATCAGGGCGCGCCGCGGAACGCCCGAAGCCGAAAGACGCGCGAAAAAGCGGGGAGCCTTGCCCTCCGTTGCGAGAACATAGAGCATGCGCGTTGCGGCATACAACCCGGAATTGCCCGCGGACAAAACGGTTGTGAGCACGACGGCGTTCATGACGGCGGCAGCGGACAAGAGGGCCGCGCGCTCAAACACAAGCGTAAAGGGACTCACGCTGATGTCGGTAAGCTCGTTTTTAAGCAGCCGCGGGTCCGTATACGGGATGATGAGGCTGATCACCAGAATGGAGAGGATATAAAAAAGGAGAATGCGCCAGAAGATCTGGTGCGCGGCCTTGGGAATGTTCTTGCCCGGATTTTCGCTTTCACCGGCGGCAATTCCCATAAGTTCGGTCCCCTGAAACGAGAACCCCACCACCATCGCGGTCATAAAAAGCGTGTGCCAGCCGCCCGCAAAGGGGGCGTCGCCGACGGTCCAGTTCGCCCATCCCGCGGGAGCGTCGCCCGCGAAGATCCCCCAGATCATGAGCAACCCCACGACGATAAAGATGATGATGGTGTATGCGCATACATGCCTTGAAAACATTGGCTTGGCAGGCATACGCAGTTAAAATCCCCGCAGGATCCCTGACAACGACAGTATCTGACTGAAGAAAAAGGAAAACTGAGGGGTGCCAAAGCGCTTTTTTTTTTGTGTGTGGGGGGGGGTAGGGTGGAACATCTAAACCAATCACCACATCCAACGGTCGGATCATGACAACAAAATACTCAGGTTGGTATAGGCAAAAGTTTCGGATGAAAAAAAACGCCGCCGATCCGAAGACCGATGGCGGCAAGTGAAACAAAAGTACAACTGATCGTCAACTCCCCCGGCTATCTTGCATCCCCGGGGCGCCTTTCTATCGGCGATTAAGAGTTGCCGCCCTTCGTACTCAGCCGGATCTCAATACGGACGATCCATGGAAGGCCAAGAATAATCCTGATTTTCCACTTGAAACCGAGTAGAATGGCAGGTACGCGATGGTGCTTTGCAGGGCTCATCGCAGTCCTCCCAACGCCCGCTTGACCACGAATCACGCGGGCGTTAATTTTTGGCAGTTTTGGGTTCTCAGCGCATCCCACAACGGCAGGTGCGCGACCCGGCGGAACACTGCGCAACACCGAATCTCTCGCTAAGCCTTCCTCAGGGGCTAAGCGGATTCGCGAAGTCTACTCAAACTCTTACAGCATTTCGTATTTCTCGTATTCCTGGGACAAGGGGGATCCTTGGATGCGCGTCTGGGGTACGGTTGTTTCGGGCTGGCGTCGACTCACAGGCCGACGATTCCTGAGAGATCGCCTGTCCCTTCTCAAGTACCCGCAGGTGATGAAGGAACGTAGAGTAGCAGGGAGCGACGCCTTCGCGAATAAATTTCTCGATGCGACCGCTGAGGAAGTAGCGGTTCTTAGAAAGGCCGGAAGCCTGCCAATCTTGATGGATGGCCTCCCAGTCAATGCAGAGTTTCATGGATCATCTCCGTAGGTGAGGATTCACGAATTCTGCGTGGTGATTTTTTAGGGGGCTACGGTCATAGGGTGCTTACAGTCATCAGCTGACTTTTGGTTAGAATTTCTCGCAGAGAGGGATCGGGTGGCACCGATTTTTTCTGACCGAAAATGCGGGAGAGGTTTTGTGTTTTTGGGTAAATAAAGCGTGATCTACCTTTTATTTGGAGATGTTATGAATAAGACATTCAAGGTGGTATTCAATAAAGCGCGTGGGATGCTGATGGTGGTAAACGAAAGCACGTCGTCGGTGCAGAAGAAGCCCGGGACGACATGGCTGACGGCCGCTGTGATGGCAACTTTTATGGCGGCGCCTGCTTTCGCTGAAGACGTGGTGCGTACCGTTATCGAAGAGGATACCGCACTGGTTTCAAGTAGCGCTAGTGATGTTTATTACGATGTAAATGTTGGGACGATTTCCAAGACGAAAAAAATCGGTACAAATCAGTCCACAGTGGGTAGCGACAACGGAAAACGGATTGATTTGAAGGCCAATGTGGATTCACTGGAGATTGTTAGCCGGGAAAATATGGGGGGGGGGATGCAAACCCCCTCTAATCGTTCCGCGATTTATGTGAAGAACAAAACCACCTTAACGGCAACAGGAAACGAGATCAGTTTGATTGCCGAAGGTGTCGCAGGAAAGGATATTGTAGGTCTTAAGGCAGAGTCCCATTCATCCGTGGGTATCACAACAGTGGGTGATCTGTCAATCTCCGTTAAGAATATCGACCCAAAATCTAGTAAGAAAGCAACACTTTATGGCATCTACGGTAAAGATTCTTCAGTCACGGCAAAGTCGGATAAAACCTTGTCGGTCATGGTGAAGGATCTGGAAGTCGATGAAGAAGCCGTAGCCGTATATTCATATACCAATAGCACCGTTTCTCTCTCAGGGGAAGATGTCGTCATCGGTGTCCAAACGACCCAAGCTCACAAAGATATGACAAATCGCGCTAAATCCGTAAAGGGGATTCGCGCGAGGTCGGGCACGGTTGAGATTTCAGGAAATACCGTCAGCATTGATCTTGGAACTGAAGCGAATACCACAGCCATCCAATCCGAAAGTTCCAAGGGGAACGTCTCCATAAAAGGAGAGAAAATCAAAATTTCGGGTGATATGGCTTTGGTTACGGGAAGCAACGGGACGATCGATGTAGCGGCATCAGAAGGCACCATTGCTGGTCGTATGTCAATCAATAGCGGAAGCGCGACAGTCACGGGACAAGGTGTTGATTACACAACCACCATGTCAGGTGATGTCGTCACCGTCATCGATCAAGGAACGCTGAATCTGAATGTAGACAAGGTCGCTTTGGTGGGGTGTGTGTAGATTTTTGTGTCTAGCGCGGGTTTACGGTTGAGCTTGTTGGC
>ENA-UOJC01002042-UOJC01002042.1-human-gut-metagenome-genome-assembly--contig:-C104-NODE-2042-length-23406-cov-11.565329_pt1 | contig 23406 bp, 17 predicted proteins | sample MGYA00242339_ERZ723886 | MGnify/ENA metagenome assembly ERZ723886 | reverse complement strand
GGGTGCGCATTGGCAGCATCCTTGCACTGAAGAAAGGGAGAAGATTACAATAATAGGGACATTCGGGGCAAGGAGATTTTGATATGGAAGCAAGAGTTGAAAAGCCGCATCGTATCGCGGGTTATTGCCGGATTTCCGTGGATGTGGAAGCGGATCGGGATAATACGAGTATCGAGAACCAGAAGGACATCATTTCGGATTATGTGCAGCGGAACTTCCCGGAGAGCGAGTTGACCTTCTTTGTGGATCGCGACCGTTCGGGCTATACGTTTGAACAGCGGGAGGATTATCAGCGGATGCGTCCGTATCTGATGACGGGACAGTACGATGTCCTCATCATCAAGGATTTGAGCCGATTCTCCCGACGCAATTCGCGTGGTCTGGTTGAGCTGGAGGATTTACGGGACGCGGGCGTGCGGATCGTAGCCATCGGGGACAGCATCGATTATCCGACGCATGACGATTGGACAAACATCCGCCTGCGTTTTCTGCTCAATGAAATGCCGGTCACGGATTCTTCTCAGAAAGTCAAAAGCGTCATTTCCCGGCGACAGCAGGACGGACGCTGGATCTGTTCCGTGCCGTATGGATATGTCATGAAGAACCACAAGCTGATGACGTATGAAATCGACCCGGCGGCAGCGGAGGTTGTCCGAAAGATTTTTGAACTGTATACGTCGGGCTGGGGCTACAAGCGGATTGCGAATTATCTGACCGACCACAGCATACCGACGCCCAGACGTGCCGAAGCCGCGAGAAAGGCGGAACGCGGCGAGCCGGTCGTCCGGCAGGGCAAGGATGCGTGGGCGATTGTGACGATACAGGGAATGCTCAGCAACGATTTTTATATCGGAACGCTTCGACAGGGCAAGTACAGGCGCAAGGGCATCAACGGAAAGGACGAGCGAATCGACGAATCCAAGCAGCTTGTCTTTGAAAATCATCATGAACCGATTATCGACTATCCGACGTTCGCCTATGTGCAGGAGCAGATGAAGAAGCGGACGCGCAGCAACTACAACGGCATCCGCAAGTACGAAACGCCGTATACCGGGCTGCTGTTCTGCGGGGACTGCGGCAGTCCGATGTTCTCCATGAGCAGCAAGCGGCTTGATCCGGCGTATACCTGCGGAATCTATCACCGGCGCGGACGCAAGGGCTGCACGTCGCATCATACGCGGGTGGACTTTCTGGACAGTATTTTGAAAATGTACGTCCAGAAGGTGAAGCAGGGCAGCGCGAACATGATCGACGCGCTGGAAGCGTCCATCCGCGATGAAAAGGCGAAGATCAACGAGGGCGAAAAGACGCAGGACATGCTGCGCAGGCAGATCGACGCGGCGAAAAATCAACTCAAGGTGTTGACCCGGCAGAAGATCGCGGAGCTGATGCGCAAGCCGGATCAGGAGGAGATGATAAACGAAACCTATGACGTGCTGGAAGCGGAGTGTTACGGAAAGATTCGCGGGCTGGAAAGCCAGCTTGACCTGATGGCAGACCATCGCAACAACGTCATCCGTATGAACCGAATCGCGAAGACGGCGCTGGATATCTTCGACGATATTCTGAACAAGCCCAAGCTGAAAAAGCAGGATATCGAGTTCATCGTCGAGCGCATCGACGTATACGACGACCACATCGACATCCAGCTCAAGAGCGACATTGACGCGCTGCTGCACGTTTCCGCGACGCAAGCCATCGAGCAGGCGGCGGGGGATGAATCGGCGCTCGTCCGGCAGGTGCGGAATCATAAAAAAGACGAACGTTTGATCAACAGTGTCAGATGCGGCGACCCGCTTGAAATCTATACCGATAAAGACGGCGAGGTCATCTTAAAGAAGTATTCCCCGATCGGCGAGATTTCGAACTTTGCGAAGGATTACACGGAATCGCTGTTCCGGTCGCTGGGGCATATCGCCTGCATCACCGATAAGGATATGATCGTTTCGGCCAGCGGCGTTTCGCGCAAGGAGCTTTGGGAAAAGCCCATCAGCCGCGATTTGGAGCAGGCGATTCAGAGCCGTCAGGTGGTGACGGCCAACCGGGGCAACGGCACGCGGCTCGTCCCCGTCACCAGCGAGGAGGACGCGCAGGCGTATACCGCGCAGGTGATCTGCCCGATCATTGCGGACGGCGAATCCATCGGCGCGGTGGTGCTGCTCTCCCGCGAACCGGCGGCGCGCATGGGCGATACCGAGTTGAAGGTTGCTGAAACGACCGCCAGCATCGTCGGGCGGCAGATGGAGCAGTAACGCGGAAAATTTAAAAAACGAGACGGAAGGGGCTTGCCTGCTTTCGTCTTTTGTTGTATCGTTATGGAAAAAGACGGATTCCAAGACAAAATGAATCGAGGGGAAAAACAAGTGATGAAATGCCTTATGCCAGGAAAGCTGGGAACGATGACGCTTAAAAACCGCGTGATTTTCCCGTCTATGTGTAATTTTTATGGCGATGACGAAGGAAACATAACGCCGCGGCTGGAGGCGTATGTTCGCGCGCGGGCGGAGGGTGGCGCCGCGGCGATTATCATGCCGGCAAGTCCGTTCGGTAAGCCGGGGCCTGCACGCCCTGCGCTTTCGGACGACAGATACGAGGCGGGATGGAAGCGTCTGCTGGCCATCTGCCATGAGAATGACTGTCGGCTGATTGCGCAAATTCATCCGGCAAAGGCTCAGGCGGGGCGCGATCCCGCGCTGCTGATGCCGGACGCCATGCCGCAGAAAATGATTGAGGAAATCATTTCGGGTTATGCGGCGTGCGCAAAGCGGGCGCGGGCGTTTGGCGTGGACGGTGTGGAAATTCACGGCGCGCATGCGCACGAAGTTGCGCAGTTCCTTTCGCCGTATTATAACCATCGGACAGATGAATATGGCGGCAGCCCGGAGAAACGCGCCAGGCTCGCCTGTGAGGTGATTCGTGCCATCAAACGCGAAGCCGGGGCGGATTATCCCGTTATTTTCCGCATCAGCGCCCGAGAAATGATTCCCGGCGGGCGAGAATTGGAAGAAAGCATGCGCATTGCGCCGCTGCTTGAAGCGGCGGGCGCGGATGCGTTGCATGTTTCGATCGGCATGCCGCTGTCGGAAGGCTATATTTCCGCACCGATGGATGTGCCGGATGGTTTTAATGTCGAAGCCGCCGCAAAAATGCGTGCTTGTGTGTCTATTCCGGTGATTGCGGTGGACAGAATCAACACGCCGGAGCTGGCCGAACAGACGATTGCGCAGGAAAAAGCGGATTTTGTTGCTATAGGGCGCGGCATGCTGGCTGATCCGCAGTTTGTGAACAAGATCGGGACGGAAAAGCCGATCCGCTTTTGTTTGGGCTGCAATCAAGGCTGCCGCAAATCGGTGACTAAAAAAGCGATTTATTGTGTGCAGAATCCGTTTACAGGGCGTGAGCAGGAATGGACGATCAAGCCGCTGCCCGAAAGGCCGCGTGTACTGGTGGTTGGCGCTGGCGTTTCCGGATTGGAGGCGGCGATGGATTTTGCGCTGCGTGGGGCGCAGGTCGAGGTTTGGGAAGCGCAGACGCATGCGGGCGGCTTGATTGAGCTGGCGAAGCTGCCGCCGCATAAAGCGGTATTGGAACGGCTGATTGCGTATCGGTTAGCGATGCTCGAACAGCTTGGCGTGCCGGTACGCAATGGACGGCGTGCGGATGTGGAATCGATTGCGGCGTTTGCGCCTCGGCTGGTTATTCTTGCTACAGGCAGCAAACCGGCTATGCCACCGATTGATGGACTGCGGGATTCGCATGTCATGGCGGTGGATGATGTCCTGCCCAAGCTGGACGTCATCGAGGCGAAGCGCTGCGCGGTGCTTGGCGGCGGTCTGGCCGGGTTGGAAACGGCGGATGCGCTCTGCGCACGGGGCATACAAGCTGAGGTCTTTGAAATGGCGGACACGGTCGGCACGGGTCTGCCTGCGACACGGAAGGGCTTTGTGATGGATCGTCTGAACGCCGGGGGATGCGTGATTCATACCGGCGCGCGGATTCAGCACGTGGCCTTCCCCATGATCGGCTATGAGCAGGACGGGCAGACGACGGAAGCGGGTCCGTATGACTTGGTGATTACGGCGCTGGGACGCAGAAGCGAGCGCGTGCTGGCGGATGAGCTGAGAGAAAAACATCCGGAAATCGAGTGTGTCTGCGTGGGAGATGCGGATCATCCGGCGACAGCATTGGAGGCAACGGCCGGAGCGGCCGAGCTTGCCGTTCACTGGGAAGGCAAATAAAAGAAAAAATGCGGAAGAAAATGCTTCTCCGATTCGTCTTGTTTCCAGATGAACAAAAGGGGGAGAGCCGATGAAAAGAACGGTATTTTTGCTGACGCTCGCTTTGTGCGTATCCGCCGCCTGCGCGCGGGCGGAGACGGTCTATGACCGGGGCGAATTATACGACGTGATGAACGTTTATGCGAAGCCCGATTTGCTTTCTGAACACCTGATGACCTATTTCAGCGGAACGCCCGTCGATGTGATGGAAAACGTGGCCGGGCAGGAAGATGAAATCTACGCGCATGTCCGCGTGGCGGGGCAGATCGAGGGATATGCGCAAATTTGGGACGGCTACGGACACGAGACGGTTCTTTTTTCGGAAGAGGCGGCCGATGTGCCCTGCGGCATTTTGCCGATGCTTGTGGCGAACCCCGGCGGACGGGGAATCGTCAATCTGCGGGATCGGCCGAGCCGAAGCGGGCGGATTCTTGCGGAAATTCCGAACGGCACGACGGTCGAGGTGATGGGCGTCAAGGAAGACGACATGCATGTGCTGGCGTCGTGGGCGCATGTCCGCGCGGGCGGGCAGACGGGGTTTATGCAGTTGGATTTGCTGGCCGTGCCGAACACGGAGGCATATTGGCTGGCGATGGCCGGAACGTACATGGTTTTGCCGATGCGCTCGTGCAGCCTGAACGATGTGCGGCCGTTTGACCCGCCGGAAATCACCGCTGAAGCGCTGGCGCAGGCGCTGGCCGAGCCGAAAAGCTGGGAGCAGGTTCGGCAGTTTTTCGCCTCGCTGGGGATGGAAATCACGGAGGATGAAGCGTATTATCTGGAGACGGGCGAACCCTTTTTGACAGCGCCGAGCAAGCCGGAAATTCAGACGATAGATGCGGATTTAGGCGACGGCAAAGCGCTGGCGCTGGTCAAAACACATCTCTATTCGTTTTTGCTGGAAACACGCGCAGACGGAAAAACGGTGCTGCTGGATATGCTGACGGAGTTTGACGCCCTGCGCACGGAGCGCATCGGCCGGACGACGTGGCTCGTCGGGCGCATGGGCGGCCCGCTGGACGGCGGGCGCGGCGAATACGGCTGCTGGTATAATCTGGAAACGCGCGGTGCGGATATCCTTTATGCGGAATTCACTGTGGAAAGTTATATGGGCGGTTCGCTTTGCACGGGGACGTGGGCGAGCGAGGACTGCCTGATTTACGCGCTGACGGAGGAAACGCAGACGGAGGGCGAAAGCGTGGCCGTAACGTCTCAAATCACGATTGAGGGGATCAGAGGCCTATATACGGCGAAGGATATTCAGCGTGAATCCGTGTTTGAAAAAACGCTTCGCCGGGAATATGTCTACGATGCGTCGCGCGGATGTCTTGTCATCGCTGGCGCGCAGTGATACAATGAAAGCTGAAAGACGAAAGAACGGAAATCGGAAGAAGGGGTGAAACATGAACGCGCTGAGCGAAGCGCTGCAGGGCGCGCGGCGCATTGTCTTTTTCGGCGGCGCGGGCGTGTCGGTGCCCAGCGGGATTCCTGATTTTCGCGGCGAAAACGGACTGTATGCGAAGGAATATGACGGCCTGACGGCGGAAATGCTGCTCAGCCACTCGTTTTTCTGCCTGCATCCGGATATTTTCTACGATTTTTATAAAAAGCACATGCTTTATCCGAACGCAAAGCCGAACATTGTGCATGTCAGGCTGGCCGAGATGGAACGGACGGGCAGGGTGACGGCGGTTGTCACGCAGAATATCGACGGCTTGCACAAGAAAGCGGGAAGCCGAAACGTGTTCGAATTGCACGGCAGCGTATACGAGAATTTTTGCATGGGCTGCGGAAAGCGCTTCGGACTGGATTTCATCCTGAAAGCGCCCGGCGTGCCGCGCTGCCCGGAATGCGGCGATATTGTGCGGCCGGAGGTCACGCTCTACGGCGAGCCGCCGGATCATTGGTTTATGACGGGCGCGTGCCGGGAAATCTCGAATTGCGATACGCTGATCGTCGCGGGTACGAGCCTGTCGGTCGAACCCGCCGCGTCGTGCCTTGAGTACTTCCGAGGCAGGCGGCTGATTGTAATCAATAAGAATGAAACCCCGGCGGACGCGCGCGCAACGCTTGTGCTGCATGAGGACGTCGCGAAGGTTTTTGAAACGCTGTAAAGGAGAACGCTTATGCGCCAGAGGAAAAGACAGGTGACGGACAAGGCGACAATCTGCGCCATGCTTGACGCTATGGATACGATTCACGTCGCGATGCATGACGAGCCTTTCCCGTATATTGTGCCGCTGAATTTCGGCTATCATTGGGAGGACAAGCTCACCTTCTATTTCCATTGCGCGCACGAGGGCTACAAGCTCGAACTGCTGCACCGAAACCCGCATGTCTGCGTCAATGCGTCGAGTTTTGTTTCCTATGCGGGCGCGAGCGTCAAGGGGCATCTGCACGATTATCGCTCGGTAACGGCGCGCGGCGTGGCGGAGAAACTCGAACCGGATTCGGCGGAGTTTATTCACGCCCACGAGCGGCTGCTTGCGCACAATCTGCGCGACACGTCGCAAGTGCACACAACGGCGATGAAGTTTATCGAACTGTGGAAAATTACCTGTGAGGATGTGACGGCAAAGGCGGAAATTACGCCGAAATCCCCGAAAGACGTGGCCTACGCGCCGGCAAAGGGCGACGGTGTGCCGCTGGATGAGAGCCATATTCTGGATATGCAGAAGTAAAACGCGGAGTGATACCGCTTTCGCCTCCACCGAAGTCTGTAAGCATCAAACGCTTGCCTGCGCGGGCGATTTTGCGCAATTTCCTAAAAGAAAAAGAACGGATCGGCAGGCCTGTCGATCTGTTTTTGCATGCTTGCCTTGCATGTTTTTGATATGTTATAATTAATACTAATTCTTGTTAAAATGGCTTAATCCGCGCACCATCTTTTTCGCTCTGACTTTGCCTCGTTCCGTTCAACGTACCTCCAGTACGCCTCACTTCACTTGGCTTCGTCAGAACAAAAAATCTGATGCGCTCTGTTAAGCATTTTAACTGCGAATTAGTATAAACAAATACCCTGAGAAGGGGGAAAAACGAATGAAACGGAAATGGCTGTGCGCGCTGCTGCTCTGCCTTCTGCCTGCCCTCGCGCGGGCCGACGCGCCGGATGACGCGATGCGGCTGGTGGTCTATACCGCCCACAAGGAGGAGGTCTATCAGCCGATTGTCGAGGAATTTGAGCGGCGGACGGGCGTTTGGGTGCAGGTGGTTTCCGGCGGAACGACCGAGCTGCTGGAGCGCATCGCGGCGGAGGCGGAAGCGCCCGTAGCGGATGTGATGTTCGGCGGCGGCGTGGAATCCCTGCTGGCGTATGAGGATTATTTCGCGCCGTGCGATGTGCCGCGGGCGGCGATGCTGGAAAGCTGCCGGTTTGAAGCCCATCGCTTTGTGGCGTTTTCGCGCCTGCCGCTGGTGATTATCTACAATCCGCGGCTGGTGAGCAGCCCGCCCGCCGGTTTTGCGGATTTGCTGGAAAGCCGCCTGCGCGGCCGGATCGCGTTCGCGAACCCCGGCGTTTCCGGGTCGAGCTTCACCGTGCTGGCGACGCTGATTCAGGCGCTTGGCGACGAGGACGCGCTTGGCCGGTTTGCCGACAACGTGCGCGGCCACGAGCTCTCCGGTTCGGGCGAGGTGGTTTCCGCCGTGGCGGCGGGCGAAATGCGCGTGGGCGTGACGCTGTATGAGACGGCGAAAAAGCGCATGCTGGCGGGTGAGCACATCGCGGTGGTTTGGCCGAAGGAGGGGACGAGCGCCGTGCCGGACGGGGCGGCGATTGTCGCGGGCTGCGCGCATGGGGAAAACGCGCAGGCGTTCCTTTCGTTCATCCTGAGTGAGGATGTGCAGCGGCGCGTGGAGACGGTGTATGCCCGCGAGAGCGTGCTGACGGCGCTGGGAACGGGAGACAGCGCGCCCGCGTTTGAGCTCTGTGATTACGACATCGACTGGGCGGCGGCGCATCAGCGGGAGATTCTTAAACGCTGGCAGGCGCTTATGGAGGAGGATGCGCCGTGAGGGAAGGACGAAGCATGCGCTTTCAGACGCGCATTTTTCTGACGGTGATCTGCGTGGCGCTCGTGCCGATCATCCTGTGCTTTGCGCTGCTGCTCCCGATGATGGTTTCCACCAGCGCGAAGCGGCAGGAGGAAACGGCGCGGGCGCAGCTCGCCGGAATGACCCGGCAGCTTACGGAGACGTTTTCCGGCATGGAGCGGGCGCTTGACGCGCTGGCGGGGGATGAATGGGTGCGTTTGGCGCTCGAGAAGGGCGACGCGGCGCACCCGCGAGCGGTCTACGCGGCGCTGGTCGGGCAGGCGGCGAAGGTGCCGGAGATGACCCAGCTTATGATCGTCGGCGCGGACGGCGTGTGCCTGTGCGCCCTGCGCGGGCAGGAGGAAGACGCGGCCTTCGATACGGATTGGGGCGTTCTGCGCATGGCCGACGGGGAGAATGCCGTCTTTTTCGGCGAGGCGGGGCGCGTGGCCGCCGTTCGCCGCGCGGCCGGGGGCTATCTGCTGGCGGAGATCAGCGGGGACAGCCTCAGCGAGCTGCTCAGCCGGGGGCTGAACCCGGCCTACGGCGTGATGCTGCTGGGCAAACAGTGGCGGCTGATCGACGATTCCCGAACGACCGGGTCGGAAAGCCGCCTGCACGAGCTGCGCGAGCGGATGCTGGCGGGCGAGGCGCTCAGCGACGGCGACGCGGTGCTGACCTATACGACGCAGACCGAGCCGATCAGCGGGTTTACGCTGCTGCTCAGCCAGCCGCGCGTGTTCAACCGGGAGATGACGCACCTGATGGTGCTCGTCGGCGTGACGCTCGGCGCGGTCAGCCTGATGCTGTGCCTGTGGGGCGCGCTGGTGCTCAGCAGGCAGGTGACGCGCCCGGTTCGGGAGATGACGGCGGCGATGAAGCGTGTGCAGCTGGGCGAGCTCAGCGCGCGCGTCGTGCCGCGCGGCGAGGGCGAACTGGGGCAGCTGGCGGTCGGCTTCAACCAGATGGTGGCGGAATGTGAATTGAACCTCCGGCGCTCGGTGGAGCGGCAAAAGGAGCTGAACGATACGCGCATCCGCATGATGCAGTCACAGCTCAACCCGCATTTCCTCTATAACACGCTGGATTCGATGAAGTGGATGGGCGTGACGCACGGCGTGCCGCAGGTGGCGACGCTGGCGGAGGATCTGGCGAAGATTCTGCGCGCGAGCATCTCCGGCGACGAGTTTGTGACGCTCGGGCAGGAGCTTGAGCTGCTGGAGCGATACATAGACATTCAGCTCATCCGCTTTGAGGATCGCTTCGCCTGCGAAATCGAGGTGGACGACGCGCTGATGGGCTGCATGGTGCCCAAGCTGGTGCTTCAGCCGATTGTGGAAAACGCGGTGATTCACGGCGTTCGCGACATGGACGACGGCTATATCAAAATCTGGGCGGAGGCGGACGCGGGCGATCTGCGCCTCTTCGTGCAGGATAACGGACGCGGCATGGAAAAGCCGCAGGATGGGCCGCTGGGCTTCGGCGTATCCGGCCGGCCGGGTGAGCATTTGGGCATGTTCAACGTGGACAGCATTCTGCGCCTGCATTTCGGCGACGCATACGGCCTGAGCGTGCGCTCCAGACCGGGCGAGGGCTGTCTGGTGATGGTACGCCTGCCGATGAGGAGGGAGAAGGCATGATTCGCGTATTGATGGTGGATGACGAGCCGCTGGTTCGCCGCGGCATTGTCGCGGGCGTCGATTGGGCGGCGCTGGGGTGCGAGGTCGTCGGCGAGGCGCAGAGCGGGGAAGAAGGGCTCGAGCTGGCGCGAAGGCTCAAGCCGGAATTGATTATCACCGACATCCGCATGCCGAAGATGGACGGCATCACGATGATGAACCTGCTGCGCGAGGAGGGATGCGCGGCGCACTGCATCGTGCTGACCGCGCACAGCGATTTTGAGTATGCGCGCGGCGCGCTGCTCTTCGGCGCGGACGATTATCTGCTCAAGCCGTTCCGCGATCAGGAGCTGACGCACGCCGTCGCGCGGGTCTGCCGCAGGATGCAGCCCGTATCCGCCGCGCCCGCGCCGAAGGAGAAGGAGCCGGAAGCCACCGGCTATGTGCGTCAGGCGATGGATTACATCGCGGCGCACTACGCCGACGCGGATATTTCCATCGCGGTGATCGCCGAGCATCTGCGCGTCAGCGAAGGGCACCTTTCCCATGTGTTCAAAAAGCAGACGGGCATGACCGTCACCAATTACCTGACCAAGACGCGCATCGACGCGGCCATGCGGATGCTTGCCCGCGACCATGTGAAGGTCTACGAGGCCGCCGCGGCGGTGGGGTATAAGGACGTGACCTATTTCTCCGCGACATTCAAGAAGCTGACGGGCTTATCGCCGTCGGAGGTGGAGTGATGAATAGAAAACATCTGGCGATTCTGTGCAAAGTTGTCAGAATCATCGGGTGAAATCGCAGAATTGTCCAGTTTCTTTTTTACCGAATTGTGCGTATCATATAAAGTAACAAAGCGGTACAGAACAAGCCGCAACCTCACCGACTCAGAAAGGGAGATACGCACATGAAGAAACTGTTATGCGCCGTCCTCGCGCTCGCGATGATGATGACGGCATGCCTCGCGATGGCTGAAACCGTGGAGGAAGTGATCGCTCAGGCGCAGACCATGACCAACGAGGAGCTGTATGCCAAGGCGATTGAAGAATCCAACGGCAAGACGCTCTACGGCATCGGCAACTCCAGCCGCGGCAAGACCGCCGGCGCGAGCTTCATCGAGATGCTCCAGAAGATCGACCCGAGCTACACCGGCACGATCGAGTGGTCGCAGCCGAAGAACAACTCCATCTTCACCACGCTGAACGCCGACATCAAGAGCGCCAACCACATCTATTCCATGACGCTCATTCAGGACGGCAACCAGATTCAGACGAAGATGCTCGACACCGGCAACCTGCTCAACTTCATCCCGAAGGAGTGGGTCGAGGGCGAAGGCGTGATCGTCGAGGGCAATGACAAGCCGCTGGCGCTGCAAACGCTCAACAAGGTGTTCATGTATAACACCGTGGGCGACAAGACCTTCACCAACTGCTGGGATTTCGTCGCCGAAGGCGTTGCGCCGCTGTTCATGGGCGTCAACTCCGAGCTGGTCGGCAAGAACTTCCTGTACATGCTGACCGAAGAGACCTACGCCAACTACCTGAAGGCCGCGTTTGACGCGATGCCGGACGGCGCGGCGAAGGATCGCATCGCGGCGGAAGTCGAAGAGATGAAGCCGGAAGCCGAAGCGCTGATGCTCGACGCGGAGAACGCGCCCTACGCGCTGGCCTACATCAAGCTGTTCTGCGAGCAGTACAACGAGCAGACGGACGACGGCCCGATCTGCAACACGCTGGTCACCAAGTCCGCTGTCGATCAGTGCGGCCTGCTGGTGTACTCCAAGCTGCGTTCCGTCGAGGAATCGGCTGAAACCTCTGTCAACAACATCGCCGTCGCGGCGTATCAGGACGGCTATCAGGGCATCGGCGGCTATGCCTACAAGCATTACCTTCAGGTGCTCAAGACCTCCCCGCTGCCGTGGACGAGCTGCGCGTTCATCGCTTACATGACCACCACCAACGAGGGCTTCGCCGCGTGGGGCAAGGACATGGGCGGCTACAGCGCCAACCCGGTCTGCATGCAGGATCACTCCAAGGATGGCTACGTCGATGGCGTGAACACCTATGACGCGAAGAACGATCGCGGCTACGAGTGGTGGGTGTCCGCGGACGGCGGCCGCCTCGTCGTGGAAGACCCGGCGTACTGCGCGCAGGTGTCCTTCGACCTCGGCGACTGGATCGACATGATCGTCGGCAACAAGTAATCGCTTTGGAATCAAAAAGTCCTTAGAATCTTGACATGTGAGGGGCATGAAGCGTTTCATGCCCCTCGCATGGTACAGGGGGAATATCATGCAGCAAACTGTCAAAGCGAGCAGGGCGCGGGTTTGGCTCAACAAGCTGAAAACCACCTTTTCCAAGCCGCAGAATGCCATTCTGCTGGCGCTGGGCATCCTGCTCACGTTCTCAACCGTCGCGCCGATGATCTCCATCGCGCTGGATACCGTAACCGTTCATGTCGGCTCGGTCGATAGCCATTATACCGGGCTGAAGGAGGGCTACACCCTTTATAACTGGGTGGATCTGTTTACCGGCAAGCTGGCCAAAACGAACCTGTGGACGCCGCTGCTCAATTCGGTTCTGCTGTCGGTGTTCTCCTGCTTCGGCGCCATCTTCTACGGCGGGCTGTTCGCGTATCTCGTCACCCGCACGAACATGCGCTGCAAGAAGTATCTCAGCTCGATTTTCATTTTTCCCTACATCATGCCGCAGTGGACGCTGGCCGTCATCTGGCAGAATCTGTTCGATTCAAACCTCGTCACCGGCACGTCCGACGGCCTGCTGACCGCGCTTTTCGGCATCCGCATGCCGCTGTGGTGGTGCCAGGGCATGTTCCCCAGCGTCATGGTGCTCTCGCTGCACTACGCGCCGTTCGCGTACATCCTCATCGGCGGCATCTTCCGCAACATGGACGCGAACCTTGAGGAAGCCGCCACCATCATGGGCACGCCGCGCCTCAAGATTTTCGCCCGCGTGACGCTGCCGCTGGTCAAGCCCGCCGTGCTGAGCACGGTGCTGCTGGTCTTTTCCAGCGCGATGGGCTCCTATCCGGTGCCGCATTACCTGAACCTGACGACCCTGTGCACCAAATACGTGCAGATGGGCGAAAAGCGCGCGGGCGAGGCGAGCATTCTGGCGGTCATTATGATTCTCTTCGGCGTGCTGATTCTCATTGTCAACCAGAGGACGACCTCCGGCCGCCAGAGCTACACGACCGTCACCGGCAAATCCGGCCAGATTTCGCTGGTCAATCTCGGCAAGGCCGGCCGCAACGTGGTCGCGGCGATCTTCTGCGTGACGACGTTCTTCACCGGTATTCTGCCGATCATCCTGTTCGCCATCGAGACCTTCCTGCCGAACCCAGGCGATTACAGCTTCATCCGCCACGGCGTTGCGGGCAACCTGACGAGCAAATGGTGGATGACGAGCGAAAACATCACCGAAAACGGCATGTACGGCCAAAAGGGTATTCTCTTCAACGAGGCGATTTGGGGCGCGTTCAAGGGGACGCTGATCGTCGCGGTCTGCTGCGCGCTGCTGGCGGGCACAATCGGCCTGCTGGTCGGCTACTGTGTCAGCAAAAACCGCCGGAGCAAGTGGGCGGCTTACGTCAACAACATGGCGTTCCTGCCGTATCTGATGCCGTCGCTGGCCGTCGGCGTCGCGTTCTTCGTGTTCGGTTCCTCGATGGGCATTTTCAACACCTATCTGCTGCTCGTGCTCGCCGGCACGGTGAAGTATATCCCGTTCGCCAGCCGCAGCGCGCTCAGCTCGATGATGCAGCTCTCCGGCGAAATTGAGGAGGCCGCCATCATTCAGGATATCCCGTGGCACAAGCGCATGCTGAACATCATCATCCCGATTCAGAAATCCTCCATTATGAGCGGCTATCTGCTGCCGTTTATCACCTGCGTGCGCGAGCTGACGCTGTTCATGCTGCTCTGCTCGCAGACGAAGATCATCACCACGATGCTGGATTACTTCGACGAGATGGGTCTGTATGCGTTTTCCAGCGGCATCAACCTGATTTTGATTGTGTTCATTCTGATCTGCAACGCGCTGATTAACAAGCTGACCGGCGCAAGCCTTGACAAAGGAATTGGAGGAGAGTAAATGTCTCGGATTGAATTGACCAACGTCACCAAGCGCTGGGGTCAGTTTTACGCGGTGGATAACCTCAGTATGGTCATTGAAGACAATGCGTTCGTCACGCTGCTCGGCCCGTCCGGCTGCGGCAAAACGACCACGCTGCGCATGATCGCGGGTCTGGAAACGCCGACCAGCGGCCGCATCACCATCGACGGCGTGCCGGTGTTCGATTCCCAGCGGGGCATCAACGTATCGGCCAACAAGCGCAAGGTCGGTTTCCTGTTTCAGAATTACGCGCTCTGGCCGAACATGACCGTCTACCAGAATATCTCCTTCGGCCTGACCAACATCAAGGAGGAAATGGACGAGATCGACTTCGACGCCCGCGCGGCGGCGCGCATGATTGAAATTCTGCAAAAGCCGCAGGACGTCGTCCGCGCGATCAACGAGTGCGTTGACAAAAAGAAAAAGCTGAATATGGATAAGGCGTATCTCCGCCTGATTGATCTGTATGAAATCAGCCTGTTTACGGCTAAGGCGCTGATGGGCATGAAGCTGCATGAGGCGGGCGACCCGAAGGCCGCCGCCGCGCAGGAGATCAAAAAGCTGGAGGAGAAGCTCGCCGCCGCCAAGGCGAAGGCCGAAAAGAACGGCTGCACCCTCGGCGCGGATTATGTCCTGATGAAGGGCGGCCAGCCGGTGCGCGCCGTGCGCAAGATGACGGAGGAGGAGATCGACCTGATCGTTCGCCGCGTCGCCCGCATCGTCAAAATCGGCATGTTCATGGATCGCTACCCCAGCGAGCTTTCCGGCGGCCAGCAGCAGCGCGTCGCCATCGCCCGCACGCTCGCGCCGAACCCGAAGGTGCTGTTCATGGATGAGCCGCTCTCCAACCTCGACGCGAAGCTCCGGCTGGAGATGCGCTCTGAGCTTCAGCGCCTGCATTTGCAGACCGGCTCGACGTTCGTTTACGTCACGCACGACCAGATGGAGGCCATGACGCTGGCGACCCGAATCTGCCTGATGGAAAACGGTGTGCTCCAGCAGTACGACGAGCCGCTGACGGTTTACGGCAAGCCGAGCAACCTGTTTGTCGCGGATTTCGTCGGCAATCCGGCGATCAACTTCATCGAGGCGCAGGGCGCGCAGAAGCAGGACGGCACGGTGGAGCTGACGATGCTCGACGGCGTGAAGGCGGCGTATACGCCGGGCGAACCGGTGAACCTGCGCGAGTGGTTTGCCCGCGAGGAGAAGAACGCCGCGGCCAGCGTGGATACGCACGCGGTGGAAAAGGCGAACCGCGATTCGCTGTTCAAATACCACATCGCGAAGGTGGAGGAAGACGAGTTTGAGGACGAGGCGACGCTGACGCATGAGGATTTTGTGATCGGCGTTCGGCCGGAGTGCGTGAGCATCTGCGAAAACGGCGCGCTCGAGGGCGAAATCTTCAGCGCGATGCCCACCGGCATGGAAACGACCGTCAAGGTGCGCGTGGGCGAGTTCCTGTTCACCGGCGTCGTCTTCGGCGGCATCACCTATAAGATCGGCCAGAAGGTCAGGGTTTCTTTCACCGGCGAGAACGTCCTGCTGTTCAGCCGCGAAAACGGCAAGCTGATTACCCGCGGCACGCTGAAAATTTAAGCGATTCGCGCGAGGATGGACGGCGCGTTGACGATTTTCATTATTCTTTCATATGCAAAAGGGCGATTCTCTTTCCCTCGGGTGGGAGAATCGCCCTTTATTTATTGAGAAAAAACCCATCTTTCTCCGATGCCGGAGGAAGAAAGTGCCGCTGTGTTTCGTCTTTATACTAATTCGCAGTTAAAATGCTTAACAGAGCGCATCAGATTTTTTGTTCTGACGAAGCCAAGTGAAGTGAGGCGTACTGGAGGTACGTTGAACGGAACGAGGCAAAGTCAGAGCGAAAAAGATGGTGCGCGGATTAAGCCATTTTAACAAGAATTAGTATTATACCATCGAGGAGGCGATAAAATGCTGCGCTTTATGATGCTGCTCTGTCTGTGTCTGTTCCCGTTTTCGGGTGCATGGTGTGAGAAACAGGCCGCTGCTGAATCCCTTGACGCATCCACGCTGGCGATCTGGGGCGGGAACGGGGATGAATCCCTCTCTTCGGTTTGTCGCACTTCCGAAGGAGACGTCGTGTTGTTGGCGCAAACCGACAGCACATCGGGCACACCCGCTCTTTCCTCGCGCACGGCGGACGGGACGAGAGACGGCTGGATTCTGCGCGTTTCCAGCACAGGAGAATTAAAATCCGAAACCCTGCTTTCTTGGGAGGGCGAGCCGTTCATCCTTGGCGCGGTGGAAAACCCGGAAGGTCTGTGCATGATTGTCGTGGAATCCATTGACAAAACGGAATACGTCGAAAACACGGGTTATATCGTAAAGTACAACGTCTCAAGTAAGGACATCCGGAGGGAGAAATTGCCCGGACTGCCGCATGACGTGTATGCCTGTGAGTGCGGCCTGCTCATCACAGGGGCATGCGCCGTAGATGCGTCTCATGTGGCGGCATGGAGCGCTTTTGTTGACGCAAGCGGCCGTATATCCTGGGGCTATTGCAGCCCGGAGATGTACTCTGAGAATGAAATTGTTTTTCAAAAGGGCGTATTGCGGCAGAATGAAACCATTCTGTATTGCAGAAAGCCGGATGAAGCGCCGGAAAAGCAATATCTTCGGATTCTGGATCAAGGCGGGCGGTTTCTCCGCGATCTTCCGCTGCCGGAACTGGAGCATTTCAACATTCACGGCATGCTGCCGACGGACGAAGGGGTTTTGATCTACGGCTACAAATGGGAGAGCGGCGAATGTGCCTCAATGGTTTTTGTTCATGTCGATCTCGAGGGGCATGTGCTCTTTTCAAAGGCGTTTGCGGATATGCAAAGCGTTTTATCCGTGTGTCCCGCCTCACGGGGCGGATACTATTTTGCTGAAAATGCCGACGATGGGCTGAATGTGTTTTATCTGTCCGACGACGGGGAAACGGAATTGCTGCAAAGCGTCCCCTGCGACAATTTGATTTCATGCAGGAATATGTATGAGGAGGCGGATGGAGGCCTGACCTGCGTGGGGGAAATGCGCGTCCTGACCGATGACGGCTGTGCGCGGGAAAAGCTGTTCATTCTGAGCTTGGCAGTCCCGTTTTTTTGAGTCCTTTTACAGGCTCGACGTGGTGAGCGAAATCAGCGAAACCGTCGGCGGGTTGAACAAGCGGAAGAACGGCAGGGGGTATAGCCCGTCGTTGCCGCCCAGACCGGGGCTGACGTAGAGATAGGTTCGCCCTTTTCGGGTCAGACCGAAATAGGTGTCTGCACCCGGCAGAAGGCCGTAAAGCGGCAGATTTTGAGAGGGGATGAACAGCGCACCGGCAAACGGCAGGCGGATCAGCCCGCCCTGATAATGGCCGCAGAGCACCAGATGCACGCGCTCGCGCAGGCTGCCGGGGTACGCGCTTTCCAGCTCCTCGTCGGCGGGCGGCACGTGCGTCAATGCGATGTACACGTCCGCATCGGTCATCTTGGCGCGCGCGTTTCGGGTCTCGGTCAGCCATTGCAGGTTGTACGTCGTCAGCTCGATGGCGTTTTCGTCGCCGTCGGCCAGCGCGTCGAGGTATTGCCGCTCAAACTGCGCCTGCATCGTGTCCATGTCCAGACTGAGCAGCGCGCTGGTCGTCAGCCAGAGCGTGTGTCCGTCGCGCTCAATCTGCACGGGCGCGCTGAGAAGCTGCCCGCCGCGCTGCTTGGCGCCGAGCACCCACGGGGCGAACGGGCTGCCGCCGGTGGCGTAGCTCATGGAAGCGGGCAGAGGGTCCTTGTCGCCCGGAATCATGTAGATCGGCGCGTCCGGCTTCAGCTCGCGCAGCATCTCGATCAGCGCATAGAGCGGCTGCGCGTTCCCTCGTGAGGAAACCATGTCGCCGGTGAACACCACCGCGTCAAAATCCTCGTTTTGCAGCGCAAAGCGGATCAGCGCCTGATTCGAGCCGTAGGTCGCGCCCTTGAGGTCGGAGATTTGCAGCAGGGTGTAGCCCTCGAACGCGGGATCCATCCGCCGGATCGGCACGGTGACGCGGGCGACCCGCACAAACTGATTGACCGCCAGATTGACGGCCAGCGCGATCAGCGTCATCAGCAGCAGCGCCAGCAGCAGCCGCCTGCCCAGCGACGCGCGCGGCTTGGGCTCGAAAAACTCGCCGCCGGGCTGGGCGGCTTTGAAATGCGCCGTGTGCTGCGGGGAAAAGGAGTCGAAGCCGGTTCGGCTTTGAGAGGGTCTTCTGTTCATGGCGGAAACCTCGAATCTATCAAAATCGCTGCGAGCAGCCCGAAGGCCGACCCTCTTTCGTATGATGGAATGTGTATGTTCAGCCGGCGGAAGGCCGGGGATTGCAAAAATATCCAGAATATAATTTCATTATACAAAATTCCCCGAAGGGATTCAATCGGGAAAGCGCGCGAAACGAAAAAAGTTTTCGCCGCGCTTTGCAGGGGCGGCCAAGTGTGATACAATGAGCGGGAAAACAATCGACGGAGGAACATCATGGCGAAGGAAAAGACGGTGTTTGTGTGCAGCGCCTGCGGCTATGAAACGCCGCGCTGGATGGGCAAATGCCCCGGATGCAATGCGTGGAATACGCTCGAGGAGCAGGCTCCGCAGGCCGCGCAGCAGGCGGCAATCCCCGTGAAGGCGAACAAGCAGCGGCCGGGAACGGGCGCAAGCGCCATGCGCCTTTCCGAAATTCCCGAGGAGACGAGCGCCCGCGCGACGACGGGCATCGGCGAATTGGATCGCGTGCTCGGCGGCGGCGTGGTGGAAGGGTCGCTGATGCTGGTGGGCGGCGACCCCGGCATCGGCAAATCGACGCTTTTGCTGCAGGCGTCGGAGCATCTGGCGCGGGGGGGCGCGCGCGTGCTGTATATCTCCGGCGAGGAATCCGTGCGACAGATCAAGATGCGCGCGCGGCGGCTGGGCGTGACGAGCGACAATCTGCTCATCCTCAGCGAAAACGCGATGGATGCGGCCGAGCGCCGCTGGGAGGAAATCGCGCCGGATTACATGATTATCGACTCGATCCAGACGATGTACCGCCCGGACATGGCCAGCGCACCCGGCAGCGTTTCGCAGGTGCGCGAATGTGCCAGCCTGCTGATGCGCATGGCCAAGACGACGGGCTGCGCGGTGTTCCTCGTCGGCCATGTGACCAAAGAGGGCGCGATTGCCGGCCCGCGCGTGCTCGAACACATGGTGGACGTGGTGCTCTATTTCGAGGGCGACAGGCAGCATGAATACCGCATCCTGCGCGCGGTGAAGAACCGCTTCGGCTCGGTCAACGAGCTGGGGCTGTTTGAGATGCACGAGCGCGGCATGGTTCCGGTGGAAAATCCGTCGGAGCTGCTGCTCTCCACGCGGGCGCGGAATGTGCCCGGTTCGTGTGTGCATTGCGCCATCGAGGGTTCGCGGCCAATGCTGGTGGATGTGCAGGCGCTGGCGCTTCAAACGGCCTACGGCACGCCGCGCCGCACGACGAACGGCTTTGACGCGGGGCGGCTGGCGCTGCTGCTGGCCGTGCTGGAAAAGCGCGCGGGCGTATCGCTGTTCAATCAGGATGTGTATATCAATGTCGCGGGTGGCCTCGAGCTGTCCGAACCGGCGGCGGATCTGCCGCTCTGCGCGGCGGTGGCGTCCAGCGTGCGCGACGCCTGCGTGCCGGGGGATTGGGCGGTGATCGGCGAGGTCGGTCTGGCGGGCGAAATCCGCGCGGTCTCGCAGGCGGAGCGGCGGCTTGCGGAGTGCGCGCGGCTGGGCTTCACAACCGCCGTCATCCCGCGAGAAAACGCCAAGCACCTGCGCGCGCCGGAGGGCATGCGGGTCTACGGCGTGGAAACGCTGGCCGAGGCGCTGGCCATCCTGTTCGGATGAGCGCCATCAAGTGCGGAAAGGGCTATTCCCCCCCCTTCGGGGTGGAGAATAGCTTTTTGTCTACAGTCTGGGCCTCCCTCCCTGAGGGAGGTGTCACGCCGTAGGCGTGACGGAAGGAGTAAAACGGCGCTTTTTTCTTTTCTGCAACAAGAATTGAGAAAAAACAATTTCTGCACAAAACGCGGGCGCGCGATGCGCGCCCCTACGGGTACGGTGGCACGATGTACGGCTGCATTTTTCCGCCACGTTGTAGGGGGCGCGCATTGCGCGCCCGTCATTGAAATTTATGCAAAATCTCGGATTTGCTCAGCCCGCTTTTACAACTCTGTTACACTGTATATGTGTTTTTTGTGTTATGATAAGGGCAAGGGGGGCGAAAAGGGTATGGCGAATCTTTTGCTTGTCGAAGACGACGCTTCCGTTCGGCGGCTCGTGACCTTGCAGTTCTCTCTGGTCGGTTACGACGTTCGCGCGGCGGAGGATGCGGCCGCAGCGCGGGCGCTGCTGGCGGACGGCGCGCCGGATCTGGCGCTTCTGGATATCATGCTGCCGGGGGAGGACGGCTTTTCGCTGGCGGAAACGATGATCGAGCGGGAGATTCCCGTGCTGTTTCTGACGGCGAAGACGGCGGTGAACGACCGGGTGCGCGGCCTGCGTCTGGGCGCGGAGGACTATATGCTCAAGCCGTTTGAGCCGGAGGAGCTGCTGGCGCGCGTGGAGAACATCCTTCGCCGCGCGCAGAAGGAGCGGACGCGCTTTGTTTTTGACGCGCTGACGGTCGATCTGCCGTCTCGCCGGGTGACGAAGGACGGGCGCGAGGTGGCGCTGACCGCGCTGGAATTTGATCTGCTGGCGATGCTCGTGCGCCGAAACAACGTGGCGCTCAGCCGGGAAGCGCTGCTTGCGGGCGTATGGGGCTATGCCTATCAGGGGGAGACGCGCACGGTGGACGTGCACATCCAGCGCCTTCGCGGCAAAATCGGCGCGGAATACATCGAAACCGTCTATAAATACGGCTATCGCTTTTGCGGAAAAGAGGTGGAGCGGCGGTGAGAAAACGCATCGCCCTGTGCATGGCGGCGCTCGTTCTGGCGCTGCTCGGGCCGGGCATGGCGCTGGTGGTCTCCCGGAGCTTCGGCTTGACGATGGAGCGGGAGCGCGCGCGGGCGCTCGGCGAGGAAGCGGCGATTGCGCGTGCGGTGGCGCTGGAAACCGCGTCGAACCGATTTGACCGATACGAGGCCTCGACCTTGCAGACGCGCTACAGCTCAAAGGAAATGGCCGTCTATCTGCTTCGGGACGGGGAACCGATCACGGGGGAAGCGCTGCCGGAGGCGGAGAAGCTGCCCGAATTGCTGAACACGGCGGCGCGCGCCACGCTGCTGGATCGGCCGAGCGAACGGCTGCTGATCGCCCACGCGCTGGGCGACGGCGTGCTGCTGCTGGCGGCGCTGGACGTTGCGCCCGTCTATGCGCTCAGGCGGGCGCTGATGCGGGGCGCGGCGCTGATCGTCCTGCTGGGATCGGCGCTGGCCGTGGCGCTGGCGGCGTGGATATCCGGCCTGCTGACCCGACCGCTCAGGCAGCTTTCCGCCGCGGCGGCGCGGCTGGCCAGGGGAGAATACGACGCGCCGCTGCCGACGGCGCAAAACGACGAAATCGGCGCGCTGATTCGCGCGTTTTCCGGCATGAGCGGGGCAATCGGCGAGCGGGAGGCGGCGCTTCGCGCGCAGGCGGAGGAACGGCAGGCGCTCATTGACGCGCTGGCGCACGAGATGCGCACACCGCTGACGGCGATTCTCGGCGGGGCGCGGCTGCTGGGGCAATCCAAGTTGAGCGAAGGCCAGCAAAGCGAGCTGCTGGATATGATGGCGCGGGAGGCGGCGCGGCTCTCGACGATGGACGAGCGGCTGCTGCTGCTCACGCGGCTCGGGCACGAGCGGCCGGAATGGACGACGTTTGATTCGCGGGCGATGGCCGAGGAGGCGCTGCGCGTGTTTGACGGCGTTCGGCTTGAGGGAGAGGGCGCGGCGTTCGTCGGCGAACGCGAGCTGACCATCCTGCTGCTGCGCAATCTGGTGGTGAACGCTCAGCGCGCGGGCGGGGAAACGCCGGTCTGCGTGACGCTCCATCCCGATGGGTTTGACGTGACGGACTGCGGATGCGGCATGACGGAGGAACAGCTTGCCCATGCGTTCGAGCCGTTTTACAAGGCGGATAAGGCGCGCACGCGGGGCGCGGGCGGCGCGGGGCTGGGGCTCTCGCTCTGCCGGAAGATCGCGCGGCTGCATCGCGGCGACGTTCGCATCGAGAGCAAAATCGGCAAAGGCACGCGCGTTTGTTACAGGTTTGATACATCCCTGTGACGACATGGAAACGCGAAATCGGGTAGCATAAAGGCACGAAAGGGACAGCGAAAGGACGGCAAAAGAACGGCGAAAGGAAGGGTTTGGGCATGAAAAAGATGGGTTTGATCGCGCTGATGGCGCTGCTTTGTCTGCCGATGGGCGCGCTGGCGGTGCGCGAAGGGGTTATCGAGGATGCGCCGATGGTGGAGGCGCGCAGAAAGACCAGCTATCTGCCGATGCACCGCGTGGTCGTCGAGGAAACCGGCTGGATGCTGGAGGAAGCCTACACCGAGGTGGACACGACGCAGATGATGCACGACGAGATCCGCGCAAGCCTGACGAGCAACTGCCGCCTGACGACGGGCGAGCGCAAGCGCATGGAAAAGCTGATGGCGGCCTATGCGGCGGGGGAACGGACGGGCGACGGCGCGAGCGTGCTGGAGGCGAAAAAGAACGTCCGCGTCGGCGTGTATGCGCTCGACCCGGCGGAATACGACGGGGAGCGGGTGCTGCTGCTCCTGCCGGGCAACTGCCTGACGGACGAGGAAATGCTGGCGATTCTGGACGCGTATCGTCAGTTGGGCGAGCCTTTCGACCCGGACGCGCTGAACGAAAGAAACTGCGTGCGCGGCCACACCTTTATGGGCACAAGCGAGGGGGATAATGAAGAACGCCGTGCGCGGCTGAAAGGATTGATTCAGCGCGGTATTCTCCGGCGGGAGGACGTGCCGGAGACGCTGAAGGCGGTCGATTTGAACGACGACTCGTTTCTCGGCTCGTATGGCGGCAAATTCATCCTCACGCCGTATCGAAGGCTGAACGACGACGAGCTGCTGGATATGCTGTTTCTCAGCGGATTTAAGAATGAAAGCGAAGCCATTGATCTGCCTGCGGCGGAGCGGAACGCGCGGCTGGCGCTGCGGGAAAAGAACGGCTGCCCGCTGAGCATGGAGCTGACCTATATGAATACGTCTTACGATTACGGGGAAGCGAACGGCCATTGGAGGAGAATCCCCTTTGTAACCCTCATGTTTGAATATGTCGATGAAGCGGGCGCGCACTGGAACGCCGACGCATTTATCAACGGCGTGACCTCGCAGACGAC
>ENA-UOJC01002036-UOJC01002036.1-human-gut-metagenome-genome-assembly--contig:-C104-NODE-2036-length-23476-cov-11.361769_pt1 | contig 23476 bp, 24 predicted proteins | sample MGYA00242339_ERZ723886 | MGnify/ENA metagenome assembly ERZ723886 | reverse complement strand
AAAGTGGTGCTGGAGAAAATCTCCAGCACCAACTTTGTCTACAGTCTGGGGGCTGTTTGGAAACAGCCCTTACACATACTTACTCGGATATGGGATGCTATTGCAAATTTTCAAAAGGAAAGAATTCCTATTTATGTTTTTTTATTTAAAAGTACAAAAGTGACGGCACTTTTACCATTTTGTTCCCTGTGGCTGTTGCTTTAAACGAATCTTATGTATTTCATGTCCTTCTATTTTGTCATACCATCCCCCATCCTGACTAACCGAAACAGATCCGTCTGAGCCAACATATCCACTGTAGCCTCCGGTATATCCGCCAACTGTCCTTACAATCTGACTTACCTTTATATCATTGCGTGGGTAAAAGGAACTGATATAGTCTGCCAATTCCAATGTACCCTTTTCATCCAGCTCTGCAAGACCATAATCTATATATCTGTATCTTCTCGATGGAGTAACAATTTCTTTAAATAAAATACGGATGCCCTTAACATCATTAAGTTCTGTCCAGTTTAAATGCTGTAAATTGCGCACCACCATGTTCGCAAAATCAGAATTTCCAAAGCGCTGATTTGCGCGAATTCGTAGCTCCGTTGCCGCTTTTCTTCTGGCTTCCTCTGCTTTCTTTTTCCATCTCTCTTTTTCTGTTGTTTTAAGATAAATGAGCAATACGCTAAGTCCACTAAAAACAGCGGTTACAAACATATCGCCTGACTCCAGTGCAGCCAGAGTAAGAATAATACATAAAACAATTCCAACCTTCATTCTCCTTATTCCCCCTCTCTAAGAATAGGCTCCAACCATTTTGCCACATCGTATATCCTGCTGTAATTTGAGCTTCGGTATGAGTTCTTTGTGTCCAGAATATAATCCTGCATATAGGCGTTTAGACCTCTCAAGTCGCAATTATCTTTCTTGTCAGAATCCAACTGCAAACGGTATTCAGAATACATCGTTTGAACCTGCTCAGAATCCAGATTGCTGCTTTCCGCAATGGCCGACAAAATTGCGGTCTGCGTCTGGTTATACCAAATGATAAAGTCCGTTGCATGTTCCACTGAAGACTCTTCTGTATAATTTAAATGGTTGAAAGTATCCAACTCCCAGAGTCTCATCAAATAAAAAGCAGTATCCAAATCGGCAATTGCTCCTTCATGAATGGCAGTGATTAAATTCGCAAAAAAGTTCTCTGTCATGTATTTCACAGCGTCAGTCCGGATGTCCATTCGGATACCAAACTTTGCGTCATCTGTCAGCGCTTTTCCTGTCTGAGATTCATAATATTCCCAGAAATCCTCTGGGTCCGATTGCGTTATTTCAATGGAATACATAAAATTAAGAAATTCCAGTTGCTTACTTTCGGTTTCCAGCCCCAATGCGGCAAACGCTTCTTCCAGAGTGTGCTTAAATCCAACCTTTTCAAGTGCATTTTCTGCGCTGCTATTTTCATAAAATCGGCTCAAGTTGTAAGATGTAACATACGATATTTTCTTTTCGTATGTTCCTGGCTCAATGTCTAAATAGTTCGCCATCCCCAACTCAGCGGCAGCTTCTTGAAGCCATGGACAATATAGGGAATCTACCGGAATTCCTTTTTCAGCGTATGGAATATTATACATTCTGCTTATTCCGATTTCTATCCCGTTATTCTTGTTATTATCACTTGCGCTGTACTGGATTAAGTGCATGATTTCGTGGTCAATTACTCGCTCCCAGGCATATTCTTCAGAATGACCTTTAATCCTTAGCATTGTGCCGTAATTTTCAGTCATAATAGGGTTATAGACAAAGGCAAGTTCTGTAGTAATAGCTGCATTAGACATCATTCCTGTTTTCTGGAATATGGTCAGGTTTTCCAATGTATTTGCAATTTGATTTATATCAAACTCATCAGACGTGGCGTTGACAACCTTGCAGATTTCCTCGCATATCAACGCTATATCAGAGTCATCCAGTTTTGTATAAAACGCATTTAAGGTGTTCTTGTTATTTGGCATCACCTCATTATTGTTTCTGTTGACAGTCTGAATCAATTTATCTGCATCCAACAAGCCATTCGTCAACAACGTCGTTTCCGTACTTTTATCTACAGCGGTATTATGATACATATTCAAAGTCTGATCCAACGCAAAATATTCTGACATTCTGAATTCAGAACCTTGTCCGCTTAGAGATTCCAGTAGGCTCGCATAAGCATTGTTCGAGAGGGCGATGGGAAGTTCAGCCGAGTTTGCGGCATATAGCTGAAATTCATTATAAGTCGGTACATCAATATATCCACTTTCGGTTTCGTCAAATGATGTTTCTGTATTGTTTACTTCTGTACTGTCTGCTGTGGTGTGCCCGTATGTAGGACCTTTTGCCGGATACATCCCTTTGTAAATAATGACTCCAAAACTCACTACAATAAACGCAACCATACACAAACACGTGATACCGAGTATTTTTCCAGCTTTTTTCACTTTAGCAGCCGCTCGCCCATTCCTATTGTTATTTTCATTCGTATACTGCTGTTGCATGAAATTTCTCCTTTTATATAGTAGGAAGGGCAAAGACTTCTTTTCTCACATCTTCGCCCTTTCTATAACCGATAAATCTTATCGTGTTCTTCTTTTGTATTCATTCTGTCTTGCCGCATCAAATCCCAATAGAACCTGTGGATTTTTGGTATGAATAAGTGCAGCAAGTGCCTTTATTTCATCTCCTCCAGCCTGATTACTCAGTTTTAATTTACAGAAACGCTCTATTTTTCCCTTATTATCACCAATCATTACTTCTGACCGAATTGGGATAATAACATAGCTTACATTATGTCGGTAAACCCATCCGATATCCATGTAACGGAAAAAGGAGCCAGTAGCTTTTCCAAAAATATAGTTTTCACTATACCGAACTTTGCCGTCCAGAATATCTCTGGAAACAGCAAATTCACGAAGCATTTCTTCATATGCACCGATTGACTGCACGTAAGAAATGTGTTTATTTACACGGTTCCTGCCAACAGCCCACGGTATACCAAAGCAGATTGCCACAATAGCATAGATAAATGCTCCCGACGGCAGTATAAATAAGCAGGCTATTGTAAGCACACACAGTACGATAAAAATATTACGTGCAATATATGGTGTGACATACTTCCTAAAGGCTTTCTCATCAATCGGTTGGTCCGGCTTCCGCTGTTGTGTGCGTTGCTGCGACTGTGTATTGTTTTTAGATGTATTTGGACTACTCTGCGCATCATTACTGCCTTGTGTTGCGCCACAATGGTTGCAAAATTTTGCGTTATCGGGAATCTGCTTCCCACAATTCTGACAAAACATTCTGGTTGTTCCTCCTCATTAATAAAAATCTAACTGATATTCCATATAAAAATATTCATCATACGGCCATAATGGATAATATTGAGATTGCCAATTTATACCTGACCACCCGGAACGTCCAAGGTAATCCGCTACCTGATCAATCAGATTATATACATACTCATCATTAGAAAGGTTTCCGATTCGCTCTATAGTATTACTGCCTTTTATGACAAAGGTAAGACTATAATTTCCAATCCCTCTGCTGATCGTCTGTGTATAAAGAAAATCGAAATAGGATTCAACGGAATCTATCATATATGTACCATCAAGTTCCAACTGTTCGATTACATCATATTCCCATTCTGTTCCATACAGTGCTTTGTAATTCTTATCATCTGCATTGCAGGCAGGCAGTAAAATTCCGTCTCCCGTTCTGATCCGCCCCAGATTATTTTCGCCATCCACGATATATTGCGCATCTGAGGTATTGAAATGCTCATAGGATATATAGGACGGATATTTATTAACTTCATTATAAAAATCATCCCAGGTAAGATCACAATTATAATAATTTCCGCTAAGTTTTATAATATTCCAGGAATGGTAGACCCAATCCTGTTTTTCTACACTGTACAGCGTACCCACACAATAATAACAGGGAACGCCTCGTTTCATCATCAAATATTGAAGTGCACGGGTATACCCCGCACATACTGTTTTGTTTTCAACGAATGTACTGTATATATTTTGATCATATGGACCTGACTGGTAAGTGACGTTTTTGCAGATATAGTCGTGGAAAAATCGCTCCGCCTCTAAATCCGAAAGGCCGGTAGCTTCACTCAATATCTGCTCTGTAACATTTTCTACAAGTCCTTGGTTATACTCCAAATCGTCAGCTAAATTATTATATCCAATCTTTATTTCTGAGACCTTCCCTGTATCGCTGTCAATTACAAAACTGCTTTCATAGGGTTCAAACCAGAACAATTGCGGCTGCTCATAATAAATATAGTTTAATATCGTGCCGATAGAAGCTTCGCTAAATTCATAGGAGGGGATAAATCCTTCTTTTCCATTTTCGATGCATGCCAATGCTTCCTCGTACACCACTTTTTTCTTGTCGGTCAACAGGGCATAAAAGGGGAATATTTCTTCGTCCATCCCCTTTGGCTCTTTGCTTTCCTGATATGTATTCTTCGATAACGTACCGCTTGATTGATTAGCAGTCGGCTGCATATCAGAAATCTGTTTATATACAATAATAGCTGCTACGGCAAGAATTGCTGCAACCTCAAGGACAGTTTTGATATTTTCACGTATGCTCGATTTTGAATCTGCCTTTTGCCTGTTGGATGCATAAGGCTTTTGGATATGTTTCTGCTGTGACTGTGCGCTGCTTCGCCCACTCTGCTTCGTATTCTGTGAAAAAGTATCTTCATGTACTCCCTGCGCTGCACCACAATAATTGCAGAATTTTGCATGATCGAGAATCTGCCTCCCGCAATTTTGGCAAAACATAATATAATTCTCCTTGTATGGATACTTTAAAACCTTATTATCTATATTGCTTTTTCAGGCAATACCTGCTGCAAAGCAGAATATATCTCCTTTACTGCTTTGGGCCCGTTTAATGAATATGCTTTACCGTGAGCGTGAAATACATATGTTTTATCTGCCTCAATCCGTATTTCTTTATCACCACTAAGCTTATAATTAACAATACATTCCAAAGGAATCATAATCCACGGTTTTCCCTTTTCCATTCCTGAAGTAGCTGCATATACCAATAGACCACCGCTGTTTCTCAGACCACGCTGCATTCTGTTTTCAACAGAAATCAGAATACGCTTTGTGGTTACTTTAACATGAGCAAAAGATTTCTGTTCCGGTTCTACCGCTTTTACTTCTTTCCAGCCAAGAATTTCACCCTCGCCGGCAAGCATATCCCATTTTTTCACAGCATCGCCCATATAGACGCTTATTTTTTTAGGTGCGCTTTGCTGCGGTTTTGTGTTCTGATTTGCATTTCCAACGGGTTTACCGCAATCCTGGCAAAATTGACTGCCGGAAGGTACGGAAGCGCCGCAGCCAGGGCAGTGCGTGAAGGTCTGCTCCGGGCGTGCAGACGCAGATGCGGATGAAAAAGCATCTGCTTTTGATTCTTTTTTCTGAGTAATATTACTGCCGCAATAAAAACAGAACTTACTGCCTGACGGTACTAATTCATGACATTGAGGACAGGAAACCATACTGTATCCCTGATCCTTCGACGCTGTATTTTTTTGCTCTTCTGACTTTGCACCTGCAAACATCTCGAGCGTATCCTGAGGCATATGTACCTGAGTATTTTCTTGTACCTTTGGCTGACCATCGCTTTCTGTATCTCCTTGCAGTTCCTTTAATCTTCTCTGCAATTCAGCAATTTCTTCCTGCTTTTTGCGTTCTGCCTCTAAACGTTCCTGCTCAAGACGCTGTTTTTCAAGTTCAGCCTGACGCTCTGCCTCTTGCTGTTTTTCCTGTATGAGTTCCTGCGCCTTTGTAATTAAATTCTCAAGCTCATCAATCGACAACTTGCTTAAGTTTTCAAAAAGCTCGTTCATTTTTTACCTTCCTTTTCCTTTAGATATATAAATCATCAATACTCCAGCAACAACCATGCTGCCTTGTACCAAAAACAAATCGATCCCACCTATTATACTTTCTCCAGTGCTATTTCTTATTAAAGTTAAGAAAAAGACATATCGATTACCCAAAAAACATATAAGTACAGAAAGTGCACTTATTGCCAATAATACACTTCCTCCAATCTTCAGCGCAGCCTTTGGATTTGACATACTAATCATCGTTATCCCACCGACAATCATGCTGCTTTGCATAAGTATAACCACGCTGCTTCCAATAAGGACATAGTGTCCAAGATAAAATTCGTAATAATGCCCGACAAAGCATAGAAGTATAGAGAATACGCTTAGGGCAACAAGACAAAAACCGCCAAGCTTTAAGGCAGACTTGGTTCTTGAAGCCATAACTGATTGTTGCTGTACTGCGTACTCCTCATATGACTGCTGTTGCGAGTCCTCCTGAAAAGTTGCAGATGAAAAATTTACATCTTGCTCTGCACCGCAGTAGTTGCAAAATTTTATATTTTCGGGAATTTCCTTCCCACAGTTCGGACAAAACATCTTAGCTAATCCTCCTCGTTAATGTTCGTCAGTCAGCAAAATATCATTTTGTTGTAAATATTCTTCGCATTCAGCTAATTTGAAATAACCATTTGAAGCCGGTAATTCCAAAAATTCAGCGATCATAGCAACACTGTCGGAATTCTCACCATCCAGTTCTTTAAAATAAAAATCACAGCGGACGTAACCATTTTCCAGTTTGACTTCATCATAACTAAAGTGCATAATATCTTCCGAAATGTTAGCAGCTTTGACCTTTTCATCAAATGCAATATTGTCCTCTAACATACTGTCATACTCACTTGAGCCTGTCGGCACATAAATCGCACCGCTGACCTGTGCCACATAGTCCGAACCCGTCCGATACCACAACTCTATTGTAATCTTATCATTGTCGGCACGTTTCAGCTCGTATATCTTATAGTTATTAACCTTACTATTTGCCGCAGGCTCTCCTTCTTCACTGCTATTTTCAGTACTGTCAGCGATAGATGCATCACTTGAATTACTTGTCACATTTGAAGACGGCTTTGTATCTGAGTCAGAACCTCCACAGGCCGCTAAAGAAGCCATCAATACGCCTACAAGTAATAGTGTATAAATCTTTTTGAACATAATAATTTCTCCTCTGAATAATTTGTGCCCTTTTGCAGATTACATTCGAACAAGCTTATTCCACATCATTTTGATTCTTTCTCTTTTTTATTCGCCTTATAAATCAGAATGACGCCAATGATACCAGGAAGACAATAGCCAAGTAATTCAAAAAGTCCAGCCGGTCCGGATACCAGCATCACCAAAACAGTTCCCGATGAAATTCCTCCAATAAGCATCAATAACTGCAAACAAACTAATACAATTCCCACTTTTTTCTTTGTGTTCTTCTTTTTAACATTCGAAGAATGAGGAACAGTATACTCGGGCTGTGAATGTGCAGCCGCTTGCTGTTGCCCATAAGTTCGGGAATTTGATTGCGTATTCTGTGCGGATCTATTGTTCTGAACCGCACCGCAATAGTTACAAAATTTAACATTTTCAGGAATCTCTTTCCCGCAGTTCCTACAAAACATAATAATTTAACCTCCTCTTATTTCAAATTATTCCAGTGTATAACCAAAATCAGTCATCGCCTTTTCAGCAGATTCTATGGTTATTCTTCCATTTTCCGCTTCAAACCCAATAAATGCCGCCGCTAACTCTGCCATAAACGATTCACTCTTTAATTCAGCGAAACTATATGTAACATTGATTCTATTGGATGACTCCTGAACCCAAACATAGGAAGCAGGGCCAACACCTGATTCATTTAATAATCCTTGTGCATATTCCGCATCGCTTTTTAAATTTTTAATCGTATCTGCATCAATGAGTGAGAGATCATTATATGTTATGCTACCTGCAATAGAAGCAACAACGCCATCTTCTGAATAATGAAAAGTGGTCCACGCATCGCCTGCCGCACCACTGACACGAAAGGTTTTCTGCTCCAACTCCACAGTTTCTCCAGTGTAGTCCTCTGGCGAATCCTCTGTTATATCTTGTTTTATTGACGGGCTTTCAAGACCATCAAATTCGGTACTGCTTGGCGTATCGAATGCTGTTGGCTGTTTAAGTTTATTTGCCCCAGTAGCAAAATATCCGATTACAAATGCCACAGCAACCACAACGACTGGAATAATAATTCTAAGAGGCCCTTTTCTTTTTGGTTTTGGGGGAACAGGTGTCTTGTACATAGACTGTGAATTTACAGATGAATGTTGCGTTTCATTCGCCCCGTAAGCTGATTGCATATCTTGTGCAGTACTATTATTTTGAGCCGCCCCACAGTGATTGCAAAAATTAGTGCCATTCGGAATTTCTTTTCCACAGTTTCTGCAAAACATAATTTATATCCTTCCTTCGTCTTGTATTATTCGAACTATAATCAAAAGGTGTACCTTATGACAATATCCTCATATAGTATCTTTACATTCCACGGGTAAAAAAAACTCCCTAAATTGCTCATTGAACCCTTACAAATCCTTGTGCTTTATGCTGTCTTACTGTATAATATAATAATGTAGAGGACTATCATAAGGTACACCTTTTGATAGCCTAATTTTTTTACCCACCTTTACTAATCCTGTATTCTCGCAGTTTTCGATAGAAAGTGGCTTCACTCATATTGCATAATTTCAGAGTTTCCTCAAAGGAAGTCCTTTTCTTTTCCCAATCTTTCACCAGCTTACCAAAGTTGTCTGGAACTGGAATTTCTGGCCTTCCAAATCTAACTCCTCTCGCTTTCGCAGCAGCAATTCCCTGCTCCTGTCTCTTTTTTATATTTTCACGCTCACTCTGCGCCACAAAAGATAAAATCTGCAACACAAGGTCTGCAATGAAAGTTCCCATTAAGTCCTTCCCCTGCCTTGTATCCAGCAAGGGCATATCCAATACACATATATCCGCTCCGATTTCTTTCGTAATAATACGCCATTGGTTCTGTATCTCCTCGTAATTGCGCCCTAATCGATCAATGCTTAATACATACAGCAAATCACCGGATTTCAATTTGTTCACCATCTTTTTATACTGTGGTCTGTCAAAACTTTTACCGGACTGTTTATCCATAAAAATATTTTTCGCTACTACTCCTGCCTGGGCAAGTGCAACCATCTGACGTTCCTCATTCTGATCTGCACTCGATACTCTCACGTAACCATAAATTTTATTTTTATCACTCATACCTTACCTCCATTTCTTTTGAATCAAAAAAGCCAAACAACTTTAGTCTACAATACTGACTTTAGCTGTCTGGCTTATCATCCTATCTACAATAATCCCTTTTCTTCTTCGTTGTTTTCTGCCTCTGCTCCGTTCTCTGCACGCCCTTCACTTTCTTACGATAATCATATTCCTTTAGGAAATCATCGTACACGCTCATTCGGTAACGGACAGATTTCAGCTGTCCTTCGTTATATCCCATACGGATTTTATACTTATCAAATTCCTTCATAGTATTATCCGTTGGTGGTGGAAGCAGATGTGCTCTGTCTTTCATCGGCATTTTCGCATAATCAATCGGTTCTTCTTTCTTTTCTTCCGGAATTCCCTGCCATTCTCTATGAAATTCTTGAAATGCTCCACCATAAAATACGGACTCATCATTTTCTGGAATATTTTCTCTTTCCATAAATTCATCAAACGCCTGATACACCGATTTATCTTCAGTCAGTTGGTCTTCCCAATCAAAATAGTCATCTACTGTAAGTTTCGATTCCTCGATTTCCCATTCCGTCCTCTGATATTCCAATCGTTTTCGTTCTTTTTCCTGTAGATACTGTTCAATGCCCTCCACAGTGAATCGCTTTCCCAACTTACTGCCACGCACCGCTTTTGTTTTTCCACCTTTGTTCAGATCATAAGGAAGTGCATAGCTGATGGTCTTACCTTTTAATCTGATATCCATTCCATAAATAAGAGCCAGCATATCCACCACATCCTGTACTGTTTTTACAGATTCATAATTCATTACCAAGCGGATATAAGTCTTGATTTCATCCTTAAAGGACAACTTGCCACGTTTCTTCATCTGATGTTCTGCAAACGTGATTTCTTCTCGCTCTCTATTCGGGCTGTAGAAAGAATCACGGACAGAATTATAGAGCCCGTATTCTATACACTGTTCCCCGAAATATTTTGACATCTCCATCAGTTCCTTCGGACCTCTGCGAAAGGAACTTCCATCTTTCTGATTGCAGTTGCTTACCAGAAAATGAGCATGGATATGGTCTGTATCCGTATGAACCGCAAATAGCACTTCATATCCTTTACTCCAGAAGAACTCTCGTGCAAACTGCTCCGCCATTTTATATGCTTCTCTATAACTCAGTTTATTGCTGTCTTCAGGATGAATGGAGATAGATATTTTCTGTGCCAGGATCTCTTTCGGCTTGTATCTGGAATACTTCTTCTGATGCATTTTTCTTGTGATGATCAAACTGTTGGCAAAATTATCACGATTACAACCAAGAGCATTGTAAAACTCATTATTGGTCTTTTCGATACCAGTTTCTATCTGCTCTTTACGTTTTCCCAGAATATAATCCGCAGCACTCTTTAATTGTGCAATGGATTTACAAGGATTGTATTTTATATTCACATTTCCATATACTTCAACCATTATGCCACCTTCTCCAATAATTCTAATACTCGGTCTTCCACATCTTTATAGGCTTTTTCCATATCTCGAAACGCTTCTTCTGTGGCAAACCCAAGATAAGCATTGATATATCTTGCAACCTGATTGATGTTGACACCCTGCTTTTTCAGTTCGTAAATTACATCCTTCATCGTCTCCATGAATTCCTTTAGCGTCACCCCATCCACCTGTTTCCCTTTATTCACACGGAGTAAATACTCTATAAAATCGGAAGAACTTTTATATCCGCTTTCTTCCATCTGCTTGTGAAATTCTCGTCTGGTTTTTCCAGTAACACGAGAATAGATCACCTCGTCCTTTGTTCGAAATCCCATATAACACCTTCTTTCCATAAATGCAAAAAAGTCACACAATTCTGGTTCAGAACTGCATAACTTCTTCTCTTTGTTATTTTTATTCTGTTGTATCCTTCGGCTACATCCATCACCCAAAATGAAACCTTGGATACGGAAATAGGAATTATTCATTCTAATAATGCTTCAAAAACCTATTCCAAGGCAGCTATCGTGCTACATTTACAACCATATCTACCATCGCATCGTATCTTATTCATTCCAATCCGTATCCATCTGTCATCATTTTAAGGTTATCTCTGTAGCCTTTTTTGAAGATATGCTATCTTCCGGTCTGAGCTGTCCTTCGCAGGCAATGCACATCATCCCCTTTATCTGTCTGTCGAAAAATCTCTCCAGACAGACGAAATATGCTTTTCGTTCCACGCTCAAAACATATTTCCCACATCGTTTTCTCAGCTAAATAAAAGTATCGGTTACTCCCGATGTGGTGGGGATGATATAGGCAGGTAGTACCTCTGGCTTGCCAAATCGTCAAAAAAAAATGGAACTGCCACTCTCGTGACACTTCCATTTTCTTCTCCTCTTCGTCTGCACCATCGGTTCTACCTGCTTAAGGGGCTTCGCCCCCTAAGAACCCCCGACCGAGTAATCTCCGCCCATTCACAAGGGTGGGCGGAGATTTTCGGTCTTTCTCGCAACCGTTCCACTCAAAAGTGTAGCCACTACCCGCCGAATGAATAATCTAGAAATTCATTTTCTTCCGGTTCGTTTATCTCCATTTTCGTGGAAGTTTGCTCCACCATCTGTACCATTCGTTCTGCAAAGGCATCTTCTTTTTCTCTTGTTTCAAAGTAGGAATCTGCCTTTCTTTTCAAATGCCTTTCATAATAATCGTTGATTGCGATAATAACAAAGGCATTTAAAGACTTGAAATCTTCTTCCACTTCTTTGGAATGAAGATACTCCCAAGCTTTTTTCGCTTCTTCATTTTGCAGGTTGAAGCGGATGTTGTGGTTTCTTCTTTCCATCTATCCGCACCTACTTTCTCTGATTCTGATGACGGAGCAGCATATAACAGTAATACTCATATCCTTTCGCATTGGCTCTGATGTCGTGGTTAAAAATGGTTCGCTCCGGATTATATTTTCCAAACTGTTCCACCAGTCTTGCACCACCACCCATAAAATACACTCGCATCAGTTCCTCATTAAACTCGTGGTCACGAAGTTTCTGCATAATGAGTTCCGTATATTCCGTTGCTCCCCGCTTCATCAGCTTGGCATATTTCTCCGGCAAATCTGTCTCACCAGTTCGAAGAAAACTTTCCACCACCTCTGCCATTAAGCAATCTCCGGTATTGTCCTGAATCAGATTGTGGATTTTCTGATAGCACTGAAATACACCTAATTTCTCTGTCCATGATTTACTCTCCATCGGTCTTCCGTTATTGAGATACATCAGATTCATTGTACCATTTCCAATATCCGCAAGAAGTGTGATTCCCTTGAACTCTTTCAGATTCTCTGCGACTGCGGAATAGCATTGTGGCATGACCGTACAGCCTACAAACTCCAAACGATACATCCTGTTCTTATATTTGAACTCCACCATTCGGTTACGCATCAGATATTTGCGAAAATCTTCTTTCTGTGCCTGTACCCATTTTAGCGGAAGTCCTACGGCAAGGTGTATCCTCGCCGTATTTACCGCCTCCTTTATTCCTCTTGCTTCTAATTCTTTAGCAATGGCAGCCAGTGTCAAAATATAATTATCTTCATCTGACTGCTTATCTGCCACAAAACCTTTGTGTCCCTCTCCGATCACATAAAACTTTCCGTCATATTCCAGATAGTCTCTGCTAAGAACTGGTTCGGAATCATACTTCACCAATGCTGTCTTAAAACATCTTCTGGCCGTTTTCATATTTCCATAACCATTGTCTACACCAATGATCATCGCACCATTTACATCATAATCTCTGATTTTTTCTGTCATAACGCACATCCTCTTATTGAAATCTACAAACAATATCTTCTAAAATAAAGTCTTCGGCTATCACTCTTGCCTGTTCTCTTAATCTCCACATCTCCATTGTAGAATCCGGATTCCTTGGTTTATGCTTTTTCAAATAAGCCTGTACCATCGTATCCAATACTTCCATTGCTTCTTCGTTGACCTCTGCTGCCTTTATTCGCAGTTCCCCATCCATATGAAGTTCCAGATATCGCATCGGATATTTTTCTTCCATATAACTCATCCAGATAGTCCCATACTTTCCTACCATCACATTTTTCTCCGGCTTAATTACCAAATTCGGATAGAAAATGCCATCTACTTCCGTATATGTTCCACCCATTTGTTCAAAAATTGATAATTCTTTCTTCATCGTCAATTCCTCCTATCGTTCCATTCCTTTTTTCTTTAATTTCTGCTGTACCGATGGCTTTGTCTGTACCATCTGCTTTTCATGCCATTCCTTTACCAAAGTTTCAATAAGCTCCACCTTTTGTCTCGGTGTAAAATCCTTTGGAAAATAATTCTCAAGGGTATCGGCACGAATCTTAATCTGTTCTCTCTGATTTGGCTTCTCCTGTTCCAAAATGGAATACATCTCATCCATATCAAGCGTTCCCGCCTGACTCATTCGCTTCATTTTGTTTGCCTGTGATAAAGATGGCGTACACTGTTCCAAATCCATCACCGCATGAAGTTCATACTGTTCTTCTTCGGTCAGATAAGAAAGTTCCACTCCAATGGTAAATGCAATCCTTCCGGCATCCACCATATCCAGAATCTTCGGAATCAGATTGGTCAGTCGGATATACCTCGCAATCTGGTTTCTGCTTTCCCCTACTTCCTTTGCCAGTCGTTCATCTGCACGAAGAATATATTTTCCTTCTACAATTTCTTCTTTCTCCAACTTTGTCCCAAGTTGAGACGAAGTCAAATCATTACGCTTCCCTTGAGACTTCATCGCTTCCAATTTCATTTTGTACGCATAGGCTTTTTCACTGGGTTTGATATACTCTCGTTGTAAATTACTATCAATCATCGCAATCACAGCATCCGAATCATCCATTTCACGAATCATCACAGGCACTTCTTCAATCCCCGCCCAAGTACAAGCTGCTTTTCTCCTGTGCCCTGCGATAATCTCATAACCATCCCCATAAGGATTGCTTCTTACAATCAGCGGAACTAATACTCCTTTATCTTCGATACTTCGCATCAGTTCAAAGAGCTGAATATCCTGTTCCACCTTAAACGGATGACCTTGAAAGTCATGCAAATCACTGATTTTCACGTTTCCCGTTTGTAAGCCATAGTCGTCTTTCCCAAAAGAACACATTGCTTTTGTCTTCTCCATTTTCTTCCTCCTTTTCATTTTCAGAGATACCATTTGGAGTGCTGGCAGTGCTTTGAACGTAAAAAACCGCCTGCTCTCCACACAAAAATGTAGAAAACAAGCGGTTTTCGCTTTGTCTTTTATTTAATTGTTGATAATAATTCTCCTAAATATGAACGGTACATTTTTGTGTCCACTCATACCAGTTCCATAACTACCGAGACTTTAATCTCATTAAAAATCTCTTTTTTTCGTCCGATTTTCGAAGTCTTATTGAACTTGAAAACCCTCGAAAAGTGCGTAAAATCAAGGATTTTTACTACTTCACCCTTTGTAGACATGTCACGACTTCCACATGAACGGAATGTGCAAACATATCAACACAACGCACCTTTTTTACCTTATATCCATTTCCTTCAAGGAAATTCAAGTCCCTGGCCAATGTCGCCGGATCACAGCTCACATAAACGATACGTTCCGGTACCATCTGCACCATACACCGGAGAAGCTTTTCGTCGCAGCCCTTTCGCGGCGGATCCACAACAATAACGTCTGCATGGGCCTGCTCTCCCGGATGTTCTTCGGCATACCGGGCATAATATTCCGGCAATACCTCTTCCGCCTTTCCCACAAAAAACTCTGCATTCTCAATCTGATTCAGACAGGCATTTTCCCTGGCATCATCGATAGCCTGGGGTACAATTTCCACACCGCAGACCTTTTTTGCATGCTGGGCTAAGAACAGAGAAATGGTTCCGATTCCGCAGTATAAATCCCAAACGGTTTCTTCGCCCGTCAGCCCGGCATACTCCAGTGCTGTCCGGTATAATTTCTGTGTCTGAACCGGATTGACCTGGAAAAATGAAAGAGGTGAAATCTGATAAGTAACATTACCGATTTTATCGGTTATGTATGGTTTTCCCCACAGACACTTGACCGTATCTCCCAAAATAACATTGGTTTTCTCCCGATTAATATTCAGACAAATACTGGTCATCCCCGGAATGTCTTTCAGCACATCCACCAAAGCATCCGCCGCCGGAATCCGCTTTCCATTAATAACAAGGCATACCATAATCTCGCCCGTATATTTGCCGATTCTTGTAAATATATGACGCACCAGGCCCGTATGAGCCATTTCATTGTATGCGGAAACGTTATGATCCTTCATCCACCGGCGCACGATCTCCATCAACTGTCGATTCAAAGGATGCTGAATATAACACTCATCCACAGGAACGATAGAATGGGTTCTTCCGGCATAAAATCCGGTGACGATATCCCCTTCCTTGTTCTGTCCCACAGGAAACTGAGCCTTATTCCGGTAATACCATGGCTCTTCCATACCGACAATCGGTTCCATAATATAGTCCTTAATCTGACCGACCCGTTCCAAAAGCTCCCGGACTTTATTTTCTTTATAAATAAGCTGATTTTCATAAGCCAACGGCTGAATCTGACAGCCGCCGCAGGCTCTGGCCTGTGGGCACCGTGCTTCTACCCGGTAAGGAGATGGCGTCAGAATTTCCATCAGCCGGCCATAACCGTAGGATTTTTTCATTTTTATAATCTTCGCCTGAATCGTATCACCGATAAGCGCATCTTTGACAAATAATGTAAATCCATCAACCTTTCCAATGCCTTCACCGCTGCTGCCCAAATCGGTGATAGAAAGTGTTACAAGATCATTTTTCTTTAAACTTTCCTTCATCTTATAAAACCGCCTTTGTTTAAATCCCTTTTATTTCGAGGTTTTCCGCAAATTAGACTCAAAGAGCCGATTATATCCCATCCATTCCGTATTATCTGCCGCTGCAGCAAAGATTTCTGTCATGGTCTCCATCTTTGCATCGGTATTATCTGCCAGATTTAATGCCAAAGCCTCGACTAATGCCGGTTTTTTCGGAGAACCGTATTCCAACTCACCATGATGAGCCAAAATACAATGTTTCAATTCATTAGCAAGGGTTTTCGGAAAATTCGGAATATCCCGAATCCGGTCATGAATCATTTCTGTTCCCACCACAATATGTCCGAGAAGCTGGCCTTCATCCGTATAATCATTGGCCGGGAAAAGAGAAAGCTCCGTTGTCTTTCCGATATCATGACACATGGCTGCTGTAAGCAGCAAATCTCTATTTAAAATCGGATATCGTTTGCAATAAAAATCACACAATTTTGTCACACCCAGCGTATGTTCCAGCAGACCGCCCACAAAACCATGATGTACACTTTTCGCCGCCGAGTGTTCCTTAAAACTTTTAATAAAGACGGTATCCTTCACAAAAAAGCTCTCCAAAAGGGCTTTCAAATAAGGATTCTGAATTGTAGCAATAAAACCTGTCAATTCCTTCATCATATCATCGATGGAGAACCGGCTTGTCGGCAGATAATCCCGGATATCATACTCCTGTTCCTGCGTCCGGCGGACACGGCGGACATTTACCTGCAATGCGCCCTGGAAGCTGGTCACCATACCATCCACTTTAATAAAATCCATGGATTCAAAATGTTCAATTCCATTATTCAAATCCCATACCTTGGCATCCACCGTACCGGTTTTATCCTGAAGAAGCAGTGAATAGTAACTTTTTCCTGCCTTTGTTTTTAAATTCTGTTTGTTTTTGCATAAATAAATGCCGGAGATGTTGTCTCCCTCCCGCAGTTCATAAATAAATCTCATATTTTATCTCCATTTCTAATCCTGATTGTGTAAATAGTATAGCACATCTCAAAGGTCCAGGGTACATTAAATATCGCAATAAAAAAGGAATACCCCAAAAGGTATTCCCTGATTATAAAACATGCTACATCTTATCTTTTACTTTCTCAACAACCTCTTCCGCAGCCTCTTTCATATCCGAGACGACTTCCTTTGTTTTGCCAAGCGCCTGATGAATAACCTTCTCAACTTTTACTTTGTCTGTAAATCCTCTGTTTGCCATCATTCACACCTCCTTTGTCATTAATATATCCAATATAAAAACAAAAAATCCATTTTCATTTTTCCTGTTATAGGGTACAATAATAAATACGATCATATGAGGTGTTACTTATGAATGAAAAAGCATTAAGAATTTTAGAATACAATAAAATCATAGAAAAACTAACAGACTGCGCCACATCGCCGATGGGCAAAGATATGTGTAAAAACCTGCTGCCATCGACAGATTTGGGCGAAATCTGCCAGGATCAAATGGAAACAAGCAATGCACTCTCCCGAATTTATGCCAAAGGAAGTCTTTCCTTTTCCGGCCTTCGGGATATCCGTGACTCTCTGCTTCGCTTAAAGGTCGGTTCCAGTCTGTCCGTAACAGAACTGCTGCACATGGCCTCTCTGCTTGAAACAGCTTTGCGCGCCAAATCCTACGGACGACGTGAGACGGACGACATGTCCAGCGATTCACTGGATGGTTTATTCAACGCCATTGAACCCCTGTCTCCGGTGTGCCGGGAAATCCGACGCTGTATTCTTTCAGAAGAAGAGATTGCTGATGATGCCAGCCCAGGCTTAAAGCATGTCCGCCGTTCCATTAAACTGACAAATGAACGAATCCACAGTCAGTTAAATGCCATGGTCAATTCATCCTCTGTCAGTTCCATGCTCCAGGATAATCTGATCACCATGCGCGGCGGCCGTTATTGTCTTCCGGTCAAAGCCGAATATCGAAGCCAGGTTCAGGGAATGATTCACGACCAGTCGTCTTCCGGCTCCACTTTATTTATCGAGCCAATGGCTGTTGTCAAATTAAATAACGATTTACGGGAGCTGGCCGCTAAAGAAAAAGAAGAAATTGAGAAAATTCTTGCTGATCTGAGCAACCAGTGTGCCGAATATCAGGAGGAATTATCCACCAATATTACCGTCATGGCCCACCTGGACTTTGTGTTTGCCAAGGCAAATCTCTCCAGAAGTTATAGCGGCACAGAACCATTATTTAATGAAAATGGCTATATAAACATTAAAAAAGGACGCCACCCGCTTCTGGACAAAAAGAAAGTTGTACCTATCGACATTTCCATCGGAAAAGACTATCGGCTTCTCATTGTCACCGGACCAAACACAGGTGGTAAGACCGTATCCTTAAAAACCGTTGGGCTTTTAACATTAATGGGCCAGGCCGGGCTGCATATTCCGGCATTTGACCATTCAGAGCTGTCCGTTTACGAAGATGTATTTGCCGATATTGGCGATGAACAGAGTATTGAGCAAAGTCTCAGTACCTTTTCGTCCCATATGACAAATATTGTATCCATTATTGAAAAATCTAATTATCGGTCACTTGTTCTTTTGGATGAGCTGTGTGCCGGAACGGACCCGACAGAAGGTGCCGCTCTGGCTATGGCCATTTTGAAAAACTTCCTGCGCCGGGATGTGACCACCATGGCAACCACCCATTACAGCGAACTTAAAGTTTTTGCCCTTTCTACGGAAGGCGCCTGCAACGCAAGCTGTGAATTTAATGTGGAAACTTTAAGCCCGACGTACCGCCTCCTCATCGGTATTCCCGGCAAGAGTAATGCTTTTGCCATTTCCAGTAAACTTGGACTGCCGGGCTATATGATTGAAGAAGCAAAAAAATTCATCGATGCCAACGACCAGAGTTTTGAGGATTTAATCTCCGATCTGGAGACAAGCCGCTCAACCATAGAAAAAGAACGGCTGGAAATTGAACAATATAAAGCCGAAGTGGCCCAACTAAAACAAAAGCTGGAAGTCAAACAGGATAACCTTTCTAAACAAAAAGAACGGATTCTCCGTGAAGCCAATGAGCAGGCCCGGAAAATTCTTCAGGATGCGAAGGATTATGCGGATCAGACCATCCGCGATATGAACAAACTGGCTGCCGGAAAAACCGGAAACATGAAAGAACTTGAAAAGAAACGTTCCAACCTCCGGGATAAACTTTCCAAAACCGATGAACGATTGGCTTTGAAAAAAGACCAGGCAAAGAAAAACCGTCCGGAAGATTTTCATCCTGGCGACAGTGTCCGTGTCCTCAGTCTTAATCTCAAAGGAACCATTACCGGAAAACCTGACAGTAAAGGACAGGTCGCCGTGCAAATGGGTATCCTAAAATCCATGATCAACCTGACCGATCTGGAGTTGCTGGATGAGGAAGTGATCAAAGCGCCGACCTTAAAGAAAACCGGTGCCGGAAAAATCAAAATGTCCAAGTCCGCTTCCATCAGCACCAGTCTGAACATTATCGGTAAAACTGTGGACGAGGCCATGCCGGAACTGGATAAATATCTGGATGATGCCTATCTGGCCCATTTAAATCAGGTAACGATTATCCATGGCCGGGGAACCGGAAAACTCCGTACTGCCGTCCATAATAAACTCAAAAAATGCCGTTACGTCAAATCCTATCGTCTTGGCACTTTCGGCGAAGGCGAAACCGGCGTTACCATTGTCGATTTCAAATAGTGCAAAAGAGGTTCTACCGAAAACAACATACCGTTTCAGAGAACCTCTTTTTTTATGACTTTTCATCTGGATCAAAGTCTATTTTAAAATTCATAACAATTGCTTGAACAAGTATATTTTCAAGCTGCTCTACCATATCCTGATTCACAACATAATGCACATTTTTACTATCGTCATAAAATGTCTGGGTACAAAGTTTACATATATACCCATGATAGAAACCGAGGACTTCCTGAATGGCTTCGGTATCCCCTTCCACCGCTTCCTTAATAACTTTATAAGGCAGCAGGTAATTCCTACCTTTCAAGTTCATACTGTTCCTCCAAATCTTTTTTCATCGATGCCAGGCCTTTATTCTTCCTGCGAATGACCGTTCGCATCGTACACCCGGACATTTGTGCAATTTCTTCATTTTTGAATCCTAAAAAATAATAAAGCAATAAAACCTCCTGTTCGTCCACACTTAATCGGTTCATCGCAGCCCCAAGACATTCGTCCTGAACCTCTACCTGAGAACCATGTACATTAAAATGGTAAGAACATCCCAAATATTCATCTTCCATATGCAGACGATCATTTGCTTCTTCATATAATAAAGAAAGAGAGAATTCCCTCTCCCTACGTCGGTTATTTTCCTCGAAATACTTGCAAACGCTTCTTCTTAATACTTTCCAGCAAAATGCAGCAAACCGATAAGATACCGTTTCTTCGTAGGCGTTCATGCACATCCCTCCTTGCCTTTTACATTTCTATTGTTTATTAAATTTTCATATCCAGTATTCCCGGAAGGCTCGAATCCAGATTATACAGCAGACTATAACCAATTCCGGATAATCCGGTCATAAGGCTGTAATCATACTGCTCATGCAGACCTGCTTTCTTCTCATTTTTAAATAAGATTTGACTCAATATCTGCAGGCTTCTGTCTGTATTCTTTTGCAAAGAAGTTTTCCATAAAGTCATTTCCGCAAGCTGACCGATCATGGCATTTCCCAAATTCCCATGACACAGCCCCAACTCTTCCTTCGGATACACCTCCGGATAATCCGCAGACAACCGCTTAATTTCCCTGGACAACCGATCTTTCATTTCGCCATCGAAATATTTTAAAGAACATTTCCATCCCAGCAATATGCCTGCTGCTCCATGGCACCATTTAAAATCGTTCATATAATGTTCTTCCTCGACTCTTAAATCCCGCCATCCGCCTTTTTCCGGAGAATATAATGTTCTTTCATATAAAAATGCTTGATAGGCCGCATTCAGATAGATCCTGTTTCCGGTATAAGACGTCAATCTGGCCAAAGCATACATAATTCCTGCACAGCCATGAGCAAAACCACCAAGCAATGCACCATTACTAATACTTTTCCAGCCAATTCCCTGCTCAGCCGCTACCGAATTTTCCAAGAGCAATTTTCCGGCCTTTTCAGCCATTTTCAAATAATATGGCTCTGACCGTAAATCATACAAATTCAAAAAGGCCATGACCGCGCCCGCATTTCCACCGACAATATCGAATTGATCATCGGTCTCCAAATAGCGTTCCACGATTCGACAATGTTTTGCAGCATAATCTAAAAATATCGGATTTTCCGTAATTCGGTATAAAAGTTCATAACCGTAAACAATAGAACTCTCACCAAAAAAGATTCCTGTCGGTCGTTTTTCCGCCTCGCTGCCAATCATTGTTTCCGTATATTCAAAAAGCTCATGTATAATCTGAGAATGTATTTCTGAAATCTTATGTTCCGGAAAATATTTGAGAAATGCCGCAGCAAAAACTGCAATTCCCATAATTCCTTCATAAAGATAGTTGTCTGACATTTCCATATAATATGTATAACGTTTATCCACATTTACAGACATGATTCTTGTATTTATCCACCGGATTTTTCCGGATGAAAGCACTCGATTTTCGCAAATAATATCTGCAATTTCAGTGCATAACGCCATTGTTGAAATGTCTTTTCCTTCATTTTCAAAAGTCACCGGAAACCGTTCTGTTAAATGCTGAATTTTGGAGTAATTTAATGAAACCTGGATCAACTGCTTCTGAACCTTTAAATCTTCAAGGTTCCGATTCTTGATTTGATCTTCAATAAACTCCATACCTGTCCGCAAGAAAAATGTTTCCAGACGCTTTCCCTGAGAATTCAAAATATCTCCGGATGCCATATGAAATTGAAAATACGGAATATCACCATTTAACATATCTTCAATTTCCTGTTTTACAATCCAATATTTATCTTTAAACTCCGGAATAGCCAACGCATTTTCCAGAAAGCTGCGCCGCATTCCCTCCTGTTTCATAAACTGAGGATGGTAGGATAAGTCCAAAATCATATGGTATTCCTGGGTATTTCTGAAAAGCTGGCGATACAGCGACTCCTGCATCTTATGAGCTAACTGGCTAACCTGTTCTTTATGCTCATAAATATACAAATATCCCGCCTCAAAGCCTGCATAAATATCATCCAGATAATCTCCGGGATTCACAAGCGCTCCATTTAAACGCACCCGATTATTTTTTTCCTGTGTCTCTCCATATTTGTAGGCGATACACATCGTTGATTTATCAGGATTTGAAATGACAGGTATCTGCAAATCCATCATCTGCTTTCCGCCGCCGCAAAGTCCGCTGAAATCCGCATTAAAATTTTTATTCCGTGCCCCATAAAAAGGAAGTATACCTATTGGCAGCACTGACATTCCGATAAAGGCGTTGGTCCCCTTTTCATCGGCTGGTTTCTGATCAGGTGGAAGCTGAATTAAGGTCTCATAATCAATAATCACCGGATATTCTCCGCAGGCGACCATATTTTCATAGTGCATGTCACCGCTGTGACACAAATGACAAATGCACAAAATCATTCCAAGCCGGGTAAAATAATTCTTTACCTGCTGTTCTGACTGACATTCTCTGTAAACGGCCTCTTTTTCCCAAACATAAACATCCCGTTCCAGGACGGGATTTATATAAGCCGAAACCCCGCAGGAATCACCTACGCATGTATACAATTCATTGAAAAATCGAATTCCCGTATTTACTCTGGATTTATGATAAACCACTTCACCATTATCCAATTCCACACGGTACACTACCCGATTCTCACAATGTGTATCCGAACCACTGCCCGATATCCGAACTATCTCATTGAAAGGAGCTTCTGGAAAAAATTCAGCATTTAAATCCCTTTGATCCGAATCTAAATGCTGAATAATTTCATTTACATTCCGGATATAAAATTCTATCCCCTGAAATATCACTTCTTTCCAAACTGGATATTCCTGGAACAGATTCTTCAAATACTCCGGCTGCATCAGATGACGATATACATAATCCGCATACTCTTCCTCTTCCGAGTCACCGGAAAGCTCGCCTGCCTCTCTTCGGGCATTCATATCCAAAATTAAGACTCTTTTCGACATTTTAAGCAGAATTTCCTTTAAAACACCCGTATCCAAAATCTCCTGCGCTGGACGGCCTAAAACCTTACTGATTGCCGTATCGCTCTCAATCTCCTGCAGTACAACCTCCCCAATACATTCAAAAAAAGGAAGGAAAACCTTTCCTGGCTTCTCCCCAAATCCTGTATACTCTTTTAAACTTTGATAAATGCTTTTTTCAATTTGGTTTTTACTCTTTGTCATCATTTTGCATATTTAATATAAATTAGAAACTCATAATTTTGCAGGTGTTTATCACACCTCATAG
>ENA-UOJC01002035-UOJC01002035.1-human-gut-metagenome-genome-assembly--contig:-C104-NODE-2035-length-23480-cov-13.837780_pt1 | contig 23480 bp, 24 predicted proteins | sample MGYA00242339_ERZ723886 | MGnify/ENA metagenome assembly ERZ723886 | reverse complement strand
TCCGCCGCCTGCGCGATGCTCTCTTTATCCTCCACCGTGCGGAGGGTAAACCATTTTGTTTCCAATGCTCTCTCTTCTTTCTTAAGCTTCGCTGCTCTCGCGCAGCTTTTCCGCCTGCTCCTGCATCGTCAGCGCGTCGATGATGGGGTCAAGGTCGCCGTTCATCACGGCGCTGATGTTGAAATTCTTATTTTCGCCCGTCAGCCGGTGGTCGGTCACGCGGTTCTGCGGGAAGTTGTAGGTGCGGATGCGCTCGTTGCGCATGCCGCTGCCGACCTGCGCGCGGCGCTCGCTCGTGATCGCACCCTCCACGCGCTCGCGCTCGGCCTCATAGAGCTTGCTTGCGAGCATCGCCATGCACTTTGCGCGGTTCTGGAGCTGGGAGCGCTCTTCCTGACAGGAAACGACGATGCCCGTCGGCTTATGGATGAGGCGCACGGCGGAGCTCGTCTTGTTGACGTGCTGGCCGCCCGCGCCGGACGCGCGATAGACCTGCATTTCGATGTCCTCGGGACGAAGGTCAACGTCGACCTCCTCCATCTCCGGCAGCACGGCGACCGTCGCAGTCGAGGTGTGCACGCGCCCGCCGGACTCGGTTTCCGGCACGCGCTGGACGCGGTGCACGCCGGATTCAAACTTGAACCTTGAGTACGCCCCGTCACCGCTGACGATAAAGTCAGCTTCCTTTACACCGCCCAGCTCCGTGTCGTTGTAGTTCAAAAGCTCCACGCGATAGCCGCGCTTTTCCGCGTACATCGCGTACATGCGGTAGAGGTCGGCAGCAAAAAGCGCGCTCTCCTCCCCGCCCACGCCGCCGCGGATCTCGACGATGACGTTCTTGTCGTCGTTCGGGTCGCGCGGCAGCAGCAGGATGCGCAGCTCTTCAAAGAGCCGTTCCTTTTCCGCCTTCGCCGCGGAAAGCTCCTCCTGCGCCATGTCCTTGAGCTCGGGGTCGCCCGTCAGCTCGAGCGCCTGGGCGATGTCATCCTCGCACTTTAGGTACGCGCGATAGGCCGTGACCACGCCCTCAAGCTCCTTCTGCTCGCGCGTGAGCGCGCGCAGCTTTTTGGGGTCTGCGTAGATCTCAGGGACTTCCAGCAGCTCCCCGACCTCGTCGTAGCGGCGCGCAAGCTGTTTCAGCTTCTCCCACATCAGTTTTTATCCTCCGCCATGAAGTCCGTGCAGTTCTTGATGAACTGGTCGCGCCAGAAGTAGTAGCCCGCCGACTCGGGGCAGAGCGAGACCTCCGCCACGTGCGGCGTCTGCAAATAGAGGTCCATCTGGCGGAAGACGTCCTTATAGTCCTGCTCGCTCTTGTGCGTGATGACGTAGGCCGCGTTCTGGATCTCATAGCCGCGGCGCTTCAAAAAGCCGCGGATCACGCTCGAGCAGCGGCCCGCCCACACGGGCGTTCCCAGAATGACGAGCCTGTAGTCCGAAAGCGGCTTTTTGCACTTAGGGCGCGAAACGGCGCTCGTGCGCTTGTGCATCGCGTCAAAGCAGCAGCGAAGATAGCCCAGCGTACCGCTGCGCTCGACCTTGTCGTGAATTTCAAGGCACTCGCATCCCAGCGCTTCAGCGATCTCCTCCATGGCTTTTTTCGTGTTTCCCGTGCGGGAATAGTAAAGGCATAAAATATTATCGTTCATACTCACTTTCCTCTCAGCAGGAGCCATCCGGTGGCAAAGGCCTCCCGCACATAGTAGTTGAGCTGCAAAGCATCGTAATGCGCGCTGCGCGGCAGCGTCGCCGCCACGCCGCAGGCAGCATCCGTCCCGGCGATGCGCCCCGCCCGGTAAATATGGTAATCGTTTGTGACAAAGGCGAAGGTCCCCGTTGTGTCGATACCGTTTTCCGCCATGACCGCATAGCTGAAGTCGAAATTCTCCCGCGTGCTGGTGGACTTGTCCTCGCGGTAAATGCGGCTTTCGTCCACGCCGCGGGCGATGAGCCAGTCCGCCATGCAGTCGGCCTCGGAAATATCCTCTCCCGGCCCCTGCCCGCCTGAGCAGATGATTGGGATGTCCGGCTTGTCGGCAACGAAATCGAGCGCCGCGCGCAATCTTGACGAGAGCATCAGCGACGGTGTCGTCCCGTTCACACCCGCGCCGAGGATGACGACGCACTGCGCATTTTCCGCCTCCGGGTCGGTGTGCGCATCGCGGATGACGAGCGCCTCAAGCCATACGAACGCAGCGAGTCCGGCGCACACCAGCGCGAGCAGGACACGCTTTCCCCACTTCGCCCACGCATGCTCCTTATACTGCTCGAGCATCGCAAAGACGATCAAAAGCACGGTCACGCACCAAAAAAGCAGTCCCGCGAAGCGGATGCCGGGCACGGCCCGGCAAGTCGCGCCGAGCACGGCGCAGACCGCTGCCGCCGTCCACAGTCTTTTCTGTCTCTTCATAGTATGTTCCTCATTCGCCCGCCTGCTCAGCGAGCGTTTCCCACTTTTCCATCAGCGCGCCGAGCGTCTCCTCGGCGGCTTCCTTCTCCTTGTAAATTTCGCTGTAGCGCTCATAGTCGCCGCCGGCCTCCTCGAGCCGCTGCTCGATCTGCGCGATGGCCGCCTCCTGCGCCGAAATTTCCTTTTCGCAGATGGTAAGCTGACGCCGCGCCTGCTGCGCGGAGCGATTCGGCTTTGGTTTTTCTGTAATGGTCTTTTCCTTTACAGCCTTTGGCGCATGGTCGATCTTGTTCTGTGCCTCCAGCGCCTTGACCTGCCGGTAGCGCGCAAAGCCCATCGGATAGTCGGTGATGACGCCGTTTTCAAGCTCCCACACGCGCGTTGCGAAGCGGTTGATGAAATAGCGGTCGTGGCTGACGAAGAGAAGCGTCCCGTCGTATCTCTCCACCGCCTCCTCGATCCACTCGCGCGACGCGATATCGAGGTGGTTCGTCGGCTCGTCGAGGATGAGAAGGTTCACTTCTTCGTCCATCAAAATGCAGAGTTTCAACCGGCTCAGCTCGCCGCCGGAGAGCACGCTCACGCTCTTAAAAACATCCTCTCCCATAAAGTGGAACGCAGCCAACCGGTCGCGCGCCGTCTGCGGTGTGATGTTGCGCTTGGAGTAGAGCATCGTGTCGACCAGATTCCGCTCCGGCACATCGAAGGTGACGATCTGCGGCAGGTACGCCGTTTTGACCGAGGGGCCGAACTTGATCTTGCCCTCGTCGGGATACTCCTCTTTCATGAGCATCTTGATAAGCGTCGACTTGCCCGTACCGTTGTCGCCGATGAGCGCGATGCGCTCGCCGCCGCGCGCCTGCAAATCGACATCGTGGAAGAGCACACGCCCGTCAAAGCTCTTTTTGAGTTTTTTGAGCGCGAACACCTCGTCGCCGTAGAATTCCTGCGACTTGAACTGTACATTCAGCGCCCGCTCCTTCGTGGGCTTGTCCGTCGTGCGCATGCGCTCGATGCGCTTTTCCATCGACAGCGCGCGGCGGTAGGTCTTGTCCATGCCCTTGAAGGCGAACATGCGCAGCTGTTCGGCGCTCTTTTCGAGCTGAGCGATCTTGGCCTGTTCCTTTTCGTATTGGCGCATCCGCTCAAGGTAGCGCCGCTCCTTTTCCACCGCATAGAAGCTGTAGTTGCCGCTGTAGAACTCCGCCTTGCCGTCGAGCACCTCGATGACGCGGGTGATGGTGCGGTCCAAAAAGTAGCGGTCATGCGAAATGGCGACGACCGTGCCCTTGAAGGTGGAAAGGTACTGCTCCAGCCATTCGATGGCGTGCAGGTCGAGATGGTTCGTCGGCTCGTCGAGCAGCAGAATGTCCGTATCCTCTAAAATGAGGCGGCCGAGGTTCACGCGCGTCTTTTCGCCGCCCGAGAGCGTATCGAACAGGCGCTCGCGCATCTCCGGCGGGATGGAAAGGCCGTTTGCGACCTTGTTGATGGGCGTTTCCGTGTCGTAGCCGCCAAGGCCCTCGAACTTTGCAGAAAGCTCACCGTAGCGGCGCAGCGTCTCCTCGCTCTCGTCGCCGTTCGCCATTTTCTCGGAGAGGGCGCTCATCTCGTCCTCCATCCGCTGCATGCGCGAAAAGGCGCTCTTGAGCACATCCTCGACCGTGTAGCCCTCGGGATACACGGGGATCTGTGAAATGAGGCCGAGCCTGCGGCCCGAGGCGATGCTCACCTCGCCCGCGTCGTAGTCGATCTCCCCCGTCAGGATACGGAAAAGCGTCGTCTTGCCCGCGCCGTTTTTGCCGAGCAGGCCCACGCGCTCGCCGGTATCGACCTGAAAGGTGATGCCGTCCAGTATTTTCTTTTCGAGATCAAAGGACTTCACAAGTCCCGATACGCTGATGTCGATCATGCCTTGGTCAACTCTTCCACGATGGTCTCAAAGTGCATGGAGTGCGAGGCCTTGACGAGCATCGCCGTCTCCGCCGTGAACGCCGCTTTGATGGCGTCCATTGCCTCCTCCGCGCTCTGAAACCACTGCGCAGAGCCGTTCCCTTCTGTAAAGTATTTTGCCCGTGCACCGATTGCGATCACCGTGTCGATGCCCAGTTCCTTCGTGAGCGCGCCGATCTCGCGGTGCGCGCGCTCGGTGAGGTCGCCAAGCTCGGCCATGTCGCCGATGACAGCGGCTTTTTTGCCGCTGCTCGCCGCCAGAACGCGCAGCGACGCCGCCATCGACTGGGGCCCTGCGTTGTAGCAATCGTCGAGCAGGCGGCGGTTTTCAGAAAGCGCGATAACGTGCATGCGTGAACCCGCCGGCTCGTAGGATGCAACGCCGCGCTCGATCTCTTCCTTCGTTTCGCCAAGATATTCGCCGATGGCCGCGGCCATCGCCGCGCAATAGACCATGTGCCTGCCCGGCGCGGGGATCGCAAGCGCGTAGCGCTCCTTCTCCGTCGTCACGGTGCAGCGGATGCCGTCGATGCCGAGGTCTTCGACCTCGCTCACGCGGACATCGCAGTGCTCCGACAGGCCGCAGCGCAGAATGGTCTGCGGCAGCGTGACAGTGTTCAATAGCTCGTCGTCGCCGTTTAAGACGGCGAGACCGTCCTTTTTGAGGTTTTCGAAGATCTCACACTTGGCCTTCAGAATGTTCTCGCGCGAGCCAAGATATTCAATGTGCATGTCGCCGACGTTCGTGATAACGGCAATGTCGGGCTTCACCATCTCGCCGAGGTAGCGGATCTGCCCGGCGCGGTCCATGCCCGTTTCGATGACCGCCGCCTGATGCGCGCGGGAAAGCCCCAGCAGCGTCTGCGGCGTGCCGATCTCATTGTTGAAGTTCGCGGCGGTCTTGAGCGTGTTGAATTTCACACCCAGCACCGAGGCGATCATTTCCTTTGTCGTCGTCTTGCCGACGCTGCCCGTCACCTGCACAAAGGAGATCGTGAACCGCGCGCGATACCATGCGGCAAGATCCTTGAGCGCAAGCAGTGTGTCAGGCACCTTGATGTAAAACTTTCCGGGCAGCAGCGTTTCCGGCACGCGGGCGCAGAGGCAGCCCTCCGCGCCCGCGGAGAGCGCCTTTTCGATGTAATCATGCCCGTCGAAGCGCTCGCCGGCAAGCGGCAGGAACACCTCGCCCGCCTTGACGGTACGGCTGTCGGTGTTCACGCCGAGGATCTTCGCCGCCTTGTCTCCCTGCAAAAGCTCGCCGTCGGTCGCCGCGAGCAGCTCTTTTACCGTGATGGCCTCCATTTACAGTCCTCTTCTCTGCTTCAGCGACTCTTCCACGATCTTCTCGCACAGCTCCTCGTAGCCGATGCCGATCGCCGCCGCCTCCTGCGGAAGAAGGCTCGTCTTCGTCATGCCGGGCAGCGTGTTGATCTCAAGGAAGTAGGGCGTGCCGTCGGGCGTAACGATGAAGTCCGCGCGGGAATAAACGCTCAGGCCGATCAGACGGTAGACCGTCTCGGTCGCGGTGCGCACGCGCATTTCCCAATCCTCAGGGATGGGAGAGGGGCAGATCTCCTCCGCCGCGCCCGCCTGATACTTGTTGGCATAGTCATAAAAGCCCGCCTTCGGGATGATCTCGATGGAGGGCAGCGCCTTGCCCGCGATGATGCCGACCTGGATCTCGCGGCCGGAGATGTACTGCTCAAGCACGACCTGCGCGCCGAATTGCAGGCACGCTTCGAGCGCCGTCTTCAGCTCCGCGCCCGTGTGCGCGATGGAAACGCCGACGGAGGAGCCGTTGGCGACAGGTTTGACGACGCAGGGAAGCTTCGTTTCGGAAACGAGCTTGCCGATCTCATCCGCCGTATAGCGCACCGTGCGCCACTGCGGGGTGATGACATATTCCGACACCAGACGCTTGGTGAGATCCTTATCCATCGCGATGGCGCTCGAGAGATAGCCCGCGCCGGTATAGGGGATGCCGAGCAGATCAAAGGCCGCCTGCACGCGGCCATCCTCGCCGCAGGTGCCGTGTAGGGCAAGAAACACGACGTCCGCCTTAGCACAGACGTCGAGCACACCGGGGCCGAACATACTGCGGCTCTGATCCTTGCGGCTTGCGCGCACGGCGGCAAGATCCGGCTCCGCCTCGGCGACGGAATAGTCGCCGCAGAAGCCGTCCGGCACGTCAAAAATGTCATCAAGCCTGCCGTCATAGTCCTCAAGGCCCATGAACATATCGACCAGGACGGCCTGATGGCCGCGGGAACGCAGCGCGCGGCAGATCTTGTTGCCGCTCGAGAGCGAAACATTCCGCTCCATGCTCAGTCCACCTGCTAAAACAACGATACGCATATCGTTTTCCTCCTTATTTTTTGAAAAGGACGTTGCCGCCCTTCGATGATCCATACTATACTAATTTATACTTTACCACAGCTTATTCCCAATTACAAGCAAAAGAGAACGGCGGAAAAGCCGTTCCCTTTTGTTCGCTTTTTATCCTCAGCCGAAAATTCCCGCAAGCAGTCCGCCCCGTTGCGCGCTCCCCTCCCGGAGCGTCATCGCCGCGCTCAAAAGCTCCGCCGCCTGTGCGCGCGTGACGCCCGAGCGCATCTCTTCGGCGGAAAAACGCCCGCTCTCGATGATGCTGACGGACTGCAAATTTGCCACCGCCTGCGCGCACCACGCGCTCTCCGCGTCAGACGCATTGAAGTCCGAAAGGTCCACATCCGTCACGCGCAAGAGCCTGTTCAGCACGACCGCCGCCTCGTTGAGCGTGATGAGGTCGCTTGCACGGAAGGCGACGCCCTCCTGCGTGCCGACGCCGGAAATGACGCCCGCGTTCAGCGCGCTCACAGCGTAGCCCTTTGCCCAGGTCGGGATGCTCGCATCGTCGCAGAAGCCGGTCATCTGCACGTCTTCCGCGCTCACGTCCATCGCCGCGAGCGCCATGGCGATAAATTCGCCGCGCGAGAGCGTGCGCTCGGGTTCAAAAAAGTAGCTATTCCCGATCTTCGCGCCCACAAACACGCCGTGCTCGGCAAGATCGACCGCTGCCGTGTGCGCGCGCTCGCCGTCCATGTCGGCGTAGAAAACGCCGCAATTCGCCTTCTCGATCGTGACGCTCACCGTCGCGGGCAGCGAGGTGTTGCCCTCCTCGTCGCTCGCCGTATAGGTGAAGCTGTCGCTCCCCGGCCTGCCAAGCGGCGTATAGACAAAGCCGAGGCCGTCCTCCGTCAGCGTGACCGTTCCCTTCTTCGGCTCGCGCGCGATGGCAAAGCAGAGCGCGCCGCCCTCGTTGTCCACCGCGCGGAACGCGCCCTCATACACAACGCCGCGGTAGACGCATATCTCCATATTCTCCGCCACCGGCGCGCCGTCGGCAGCCTTCGGTTCCTCCTTTGCCCTGCTGAAAAGCGCTTCGGCGCTCTGCATCGGCGCGAGGGGCAGCAAAAGCAGCGCCATCACAAACGGCAGCGCCCGGAAGATCGCATCGTTTCTTCTTTGCATTGAACATTCTCCTTCCAAAAAACTGAGCGATGCTATTGTTTGTTTTTCGGGCAAAAATATGCAGCTTTTCGCGCTTTGAGCGGCAAAAGCGGGCGTACCCTTCTTTTAAAGGATACGCCCGCTTTCTATATGTGTCAGTTAACGAGCCACTCCGGCCGCGACCGTTTCTTGATGCCGGACACCACGCCCATCGCGCCAAAGAGCGTGACGATGGACGAGCCGCCGTAGCTGAAAAACGGCAGCGTCAGGCCGATGACGGGCATGAGAAAAAGGCACATGCCGATGTTCGCGATCGTCTGGAAGATGAGCATCCCCGCCATGCCGACGCACACGAGGCTCTCCATGCGTGTCGGCGCTTCGCGCGCGACGATGAGGCAGCGGACGATGATGGCAAGCAGCAGCACAATGACGAGAAGGCAGCCGATAAAGCCCAGCTCCTCCCCGCAGACGCAGAAGATAAAGTCCGTCTGCCGCTCGGGAAGGCTCCACTTAGCGGATGATTGCGTCTGCGTGCCATGGAACAGCCCCTGCCCCGTCAGCTTGCCCGAGCCAAGGGCGAGCATACCGCGTGTCTGCTGGAAGCCCTTTTTGTCCGGCTGATAGCTGTGGTCAAGGATGACCTTGATGCGGTCGTACCAGTCCCCGCGCAGAAGGCCGAGGTTCCACGCGGCCAAAAAGCTCCCCACCGCGCCGCCGATGCCGAGAATGATCCACCGCAGGGCAAAGCCCGCGGCAAAGGCCATGCACAAAAAGACGAAGAGATAGACAAGACCGCTCCCCGCATCCTTGGAGATGATATAGTAGAATACAAACATCGCGCCCGCGTGCGCCGTGGGCTGGATGACGTTCGCAAAGCTGCGCAGGTCACGCTTTTCCTGCAAAAGCGCAAGCTGGCGCGCGAGCAGGAGGATGAAGGTGATCTTCACGATCTCGGCAGGCTGGACGGTGATGGGAAAATTCTCCAAAAAACCAACGCCGAGACTTTTGCCGATGTCGTTCACGCCGAGCCATGCGCGGTTTCCGTTTCGCGTGAGGCCAAAGGGCGTGCGCAGCAGCAGGATAAAGCCGAAGTTGAAGATGAGCAGCCATTTCCATTTTTTGCTCAATTCCCCCACATCGACCGCCGAAAAGAAGAAGTACAGAAGTACGCCGATCAGCAGTCCGAAGCCCTGAATGGCGACGTATTTGAGCGTGCCGCGAAAGTGCGTGGCGCTTGCGATGAGCACCATGCCGTAGAGCGTGGAGCCGACACACAGGGCAAGCAGCACCAGATCTGACTGGCGCACCACATCGCTTAAAAAATCACGGATCTTCCCCATCAGCACAGCGCTCCTTTCGCACAAAGTTTTCGATGTATTGTAGCACAATTTCGTGCGGCTGTAAACGCACTTTTCCCGGAAAAGCGCGGAAAAAGAATTGTAAAGCCGCGATCGCTGTGCTATACTGTCTGGTAATATGGGTCAGAATGGGGTCAGGAGGCGAAGAAATGCAGTTTGTGTCACACAGCGCGGAGGAGACCGAGCGCTTCGGCGAATCGCTCGCGCACGATCTTCGAGCGGGCGACGTGCTCGCCTTCACTGGCTCGCTCGGCATGGGAAAGACCGCCTTCACGCGCGGCCTTGCGCGCGGCCTCGGCTGCCGCGGACGCGTCACGAGCCCGACGTTCACCATCGTGAACGAATACGATGGCAAAACACCCCTCTTCCACTTTGATATGTACCGTCTCGGCTCGTCGGACGAGCTATTCGACATCGGCTGGGACGATTACCTTGCCCGCGGCGGCGTGTGCGCCGTTGAATGGAGCGAGCGCGTGTCCGACGCGCTGCCCGGGGATACGATCTTCGTCGACATCGCGCGCGGCGAGGAAGGCGAAAATACGCGCGTCATCACGGTCACGGGAGGAAGGTTTGCATGAAGATCCTCGCTTTGGAAACATCCGCAAAAAGCGTTTCCTGCGCGGTAGTAGAGGACGGCGCGCCGCTCGCCTCCGCCTATCAGTGCACGGGGCTGACGCACAGCAGAACGCTCCTTCCGATGGTAGACGCGATGCTCAAAAACGCCGATTTGACGATCGGCGATATGGACGCTCTCGCCATCGCGGCGGGTCCCGGCTCTTTTACGGGGCTTCGCATCGGCATCGCGGCGGTTAAGGGTCTTGCGTGGGCGGCGGACAAGCCCTGCCTCGGCGTTTCGACGCTCGAGGCGATGGCGGAAAATGTCGCACACTTAAACGGTCTCGTCGTCGGCGCGATGGACGCGCGCCGCGCGCAGGTCTACAATGCCGTCTTTGAAGCAAGAAACGGCACGCTGGCACGCCTCACGCCCGACCGCGCGATCTCGCTCGAAGCGCTGTGCGCGCAGCTCACGGGTAAGGAGCAGCCCATCACCGTCCTCGGCGACGGCGGCATGCTTTGCTACCGTTATCTCACCGAGCACGGCGTCAGGTGCTCGCTCGCACCCGCGCCGCTTCTCTATCAGAATGCCGTGGGTGTCGGCCTTGCGGCCGAGCGCGCCTATGCGCGCGGCGAGGCGGTGAACGCGCAGGAGCTTCTGCCCATGTATCTTCGTCCCGCGCAGGCAGAGCGCCTGAGAAACGCCAAACCGGAACCGTAAGCAAATTCAAATTTTATATATTTTCGGAGGTCTATGCAATGGAAGCACAATTCAATGAGAAAGTACACATCATGAACCACCCCCTCGTCGCCCACAAGCTGACCATCATGCGCGATGAAAACACCAGCGTCAAGGATTTTCGCGAGCTCGTATCCGAGATCGGTATGCTCATCACCTATGAGGCCACGCGCGACCTTCCGCTGACCACCAAGCACATCAAGACCCCCATCTGCGAGATGGACGCCCCCACGCTCGCGGGCAAGAAGTTCGTCGTCGTCCCCATCCTGCGCGCGGGCCTCGGCCTTGTCGACGGTGTGCTGCGCATGGTCCCCTCCGCGCGCGTGGGCCACATCGGCATGTACCGCGATGAAGAAACGCTTGAGCCGCACCCCTACTTCTGCAAGATGCCCAAGGACGTTGCCGAGCGTGACGTGATGATCGTCGACCCGATGCTTGCCACCGGCGGCTCCGCCTGCGAGGCCATCGGCGAGATGCAAAAGCGCGGCTGCAAGCACATCACGCTCATGGTGCTTGTCGCCGCTCCCGAAGGCATCAAGGCCGTTCAGGAGAAGTATCCCGACGTGAACATCTACGCCGGCGCGCTGGACGATCATCTCAACGAGCACGGCTATATCGTTCCCGGTCTCGGCGACGCGGGCGACCGCATCTTCGGCACGAAGTAACTTCAATGAAACCGACTTACGTCGCTTTCATTGAGAAAGATTCGCGTCGCTCTGTGCCTCATTGTCTGCACAAGCAGGCAATTCGACACTCGCTTTGCGCAAAGGGTAATTCCTGACGCACATGTCGTCAGGAATTACGATTTTAATTGTTTTCCGCCTGCGGGCGGAAAATGGTACGAAGAATCTTCACAATTTTGTCATTGCAATTTTGCCTGTCTTTCGTTATAATAGTCAGGCATTTGATTTCCCCCGCGACACCCCATTAATTGAGAGGACTGAACAAACAAAATGAGTGCATCCAGAGAAAAGAAAGCCCGTCAGGAGCAGGTATCCACCGGTTTCGTCGACGCCCGCACCCAGCGCGAGCGCGAGGAGCAGGCCAAGGCCCGCCGCAGCAACATCATGTATACGGTGATCGCCATCGCCTTCGTCGTGGTCGCCGCCGTTGTCATCGTGGCGAACTCCAAGGTCATCGAGCGCGGCGCCAAGGCCGTCACCATCGGCAGCGAGACCTACACTGCCGCTGATGTGGATTACTACTACTACACCGCCTACAACAGCTTCGTCCGCCAGAACTCCAGCAGCCTGAGCTTCCTGGGGCTGGACACGTCCAAGTCACTCAAGGATCAGGACTGCCAGCTCATGGAGGGCAGCACCTGGCACGACTACTTCACCGAGCAGGCCATCAAGACCCTGACCTCCTACTCCATGCTCGCGCAGAAGGCTGAGGAATCCGGTTTTGACGGCAGCGAGGCCATGGATGAGGCTGTGAAGCAGACCTACAGCGATCTCGACACCTACGCCTCCGCCGCCGGCATCACCCGCAGCCAGTACATCAAGTCTGTGTGCGGCCCGCTGGTCAACAAGGCTGTCTTCGAGCGCAACGTGCGCCTTGCCGCCCTTGCGCAGGCCTATTCTGTCGACTATGTGAACTCCCTTGAGTACAGCGACGACGAGATCCAGGCTGCCTACGACGCCGACCCCAAGAGCTATCAGAGCGCCGACATCGAGTACATCCTCTTCAAGTCCGGCGCAGAGGACGACGCGACGGACGAGGAAAAGGCCGAGCTTCTCGAGCAGGCCAAGCAGAAGGCCGAGACCGCTCTCTCCCGCTACGCGCAGGGCGAAGCCTTCGACGCCATCGGCGAGGATATGGAGGGCACTTACGCCCACGTTGCCAACGTGACGAACGGCACGTCCGACATGCTGACCTGGGCCTTTGACGACGCCCGTCAGGAGGGCGACACCACCGTTGCCTCCTATGGCGAGAACGGTTACTACGCCGTCCTCTTCCACTCCCGCAGCCGCAACGACTACCACGCCGTTTCCGTGCGCCACATTCTTGTCGACAGTGAGGAAAAGGCCAACGAGATCCTGCAGCAGTACAACGACGGCGAGAAGACCGAGGACGCCTTTGCCGCGCTGGCCGTTGCCAACTCTACCGACTCCAACGCTTCCTCCGGCGGCCTGTACACCGGTATCTACAAGGGCCAGATGGTCAGCGAGTTCGAGAACTGGTGCTTCGACTCCGCGCGTCAGGCAGGCGATGTCGGCATCGTGCAGACCGACTACGGCTACCATGTGATGTATTTCGTGAGCACGAGCGAGAACCCCTACTGGTACGATCAGGCGCTGAACTCCCTCAAGAACACCGCTTACAGCGAGTGGTACAGCTCCGCCACCGAGGGTGTGGAGGCTGAAAAGCTCGACAGTATGAAGTACGTCGGCTAAGATTCATCCGCATTGCAAAAAGCTGCCGGCCGATAGCCGGCAGCTTTTCCATTTATTCTTTTTCTGTTTTGAGGTCATACTTATGGACGATCAGTTTTTACGCACGCAAATGCTCCTCGGCGGCGAGGGCATAGAGCGTCTTACGCGCAGCCATGTGGCCGTGTTCGGCCTCGGCGGCGTCGGCAGCTACGCGGTCGAGGCGCTGGTGCGCTCGGGTGTAGGCGAGCTGACGCTCATCGACGACGACACCGTCGCGCCCACGAACCTGAACCGCCAGATTGAGGCGCTGCACTCCACCGTGGGGCAGAATAAGACCGACGCCCTCGCCGCGCGCTGCCGCGACATCAACCCCGACGTTCGCCTGCACCTCATCTGCGCGCGCTATGATGCAGCGCACCGCGAGGACTTCTTCACCACGCGCTATGACTACATCATTGACGCCATCGATACCGTGTCGAGCAAGCTCGATCTCATCGAAACGGCGCTGTCTCGCGGCATTCCCATCCTCTGCGCCATGGGCACGGGCAACAAGACCGACCCCACCAAGCTCTGCATCACCGACCTCTCCAAGACCGTCAACTGCTCGCTTGCGCGCGTGATGCGAAAGGAACTGCGCGAGCGCGGCATCAAGCACCTGCGCGTCGTCTACTCCCCCGAGCTGCCGGCAAAGCCGCAGGCACTGGAAGCACCCCCGCCGGGCCGCCGCAGCGTGCCGGCAAGCCTTGTCTGGGTCCCCGGCTGCGCGGGGTTGATGATGGCGGGCGAGGTCATCCTGACGCTCGCCGGATACGAGAAAGGGAAAGAAGGCGGCAGCAAATGATCCTGACCGGCACCATCGTCAACTCCGCCGCGATCATCGCAGGCAGTGTGGCCGGTATCCTGCTCGGCAGGTTCATCCCGGCGCACATGAGCGCAGCGGTTGAAAAAGGCGTTGCACTGTGCGTGCTCTACATCGGCGCGGACGGCATGCTGGCGGGAGAGAATACGCTCGTCGCCATTCTCTCCATTGTATTCGGCGCGATCATCGGCGAGCTTCTGCGCCTCGATGACCGCATACATACGCTCGGCGACTGGGTCGAGAAAAAATTTGGCGGAAAGGGCTTGAAGACACCTCTCTCCGAGGGTTTTGTCTCCGCGTCGCTTCTTTTCTGCGTCGGCGCAATGGCCATTATGGGCGCGCTCGACTCCGGTCTGACCTGCGATCATTCGACGCTTTACGCCAAATCCGTGCTCGACGGAATCACCTCCGTCGTCTATGCCTCGACCATGGGCATCGGTGTAGCGCTCTCGGCCGTGCCGATCTTCATTTATCAGGGGGCCATCTCGCTGGGTGCTTCGTTCCTCGAGCCATATCTCACTTCGGCGGTCATTCTTGAGATGAAATGTGTCGGCTCCATCCTCATTCTCGGTCTGTCTCTCAACATGCTGGGACTGACGAAGATCAAGGTGATGAACTATGTCCCCGCCGTGTTTCTGCCAATCCTGCTGTGTCAATTCCTGTAAATCCAAAGGAAGCGCTCCGTTTTGAAACGGAACGCTTCCCTTTTTACTCTTCTGAAATCAGCGGGATGGCCCGCACGCAATATTCCTCCATATCGACGTGGCTTTCGTCCAGAAAGCCGACGCCCTCGTCCTTCAAGAGCTCGACCTGACGGTTCGCGCCCCCGAAAGCAAAAGCACTTGACACTTCCCCATCCCGCTTGACGACGCGGTGGCACGGGATGACACCCGGCTCCGGGTTGACGTGCAGGGCATAGCCCACGACGCGGGCAAGGCGCTTGTTGCCGATCGCCGCGGCGATCTGCCCGTAGGTCGCAACACTGCCGCGCGGGATGAGCCTCACCGCGGCGTATACCCTCTCAAAGGTCGTCATTCGCCTTCTCCTTCCTTTTGAGCCGCCGCGCGAGAAAAATCCCGCCCGCGATCAGGGCAAGATAGAACAGATAGTAGGGCCAGTCATGCCGCAGCCATGTCCCCGCGCTCTCCCAAACGATCGGCCAGTCGCCTCCGTCCGCATACACTCTCGACCCTGACCAAAGATCTGCCAGATAGACAAGCATGGCTGCCAATCGAGAGAGCGCCAAAACTACGCCGGTCGCGGCGATGAGCGGGACGATCACTCTGCCCCGCTGCTTCCAAGCGGTCATTGAAAGGATCGCGGCAGCGATCGCTGCCACGGCAAGGATAATGTGCACCACAGCGCCTCTTGTAAAGCTGATGCGCAGACTGCCCCACAGCGCCACGATGCCCGCGAGCAGCAGCACCGACAGCAGCACATTGCTGAAAGCCTCATTCCTGCCGCGCGAGGCGCGCTCCTTCTCCGGCACGGCCGCCTTCGGCGCATCCTCTTCATTTTCCCAGATGAGGTAATCCGTTGTTACACCAAAATAGGCGCAGATGGCGCGCAGCTTGTCGAGGTCCGGCGCTGCGTCGCCGCACTCCCATTTGCTGACGGCTTGCCGCGAAACATTCAGCTCCGCGGCGAGCTGCTCCTGCGATAAACCGCGCGAGGCGCGCAGTGTCTTCAGTTTTTCTCCCAGCGTCATGTGCGTATCCTCCGTTTGCTTTGATGCGCCCAGTATAACGCCATGCGGCAAAAAGCGCCACCAGCTCAGCCTTGCATTGCCGCAACCAAACGTGGCAGCAGGGATTTTACTCCGTCTCTTTTGCTTCCTTCCCGCTCTTTTTGAACAGCGCGCCCACGTCGACCTCCACCAGCACAAGGCTCGCGAGCATCAGCGCCGCGCCGAGATAGCCCCTGACACCGATGCGCTCGCCGAGCAGGAAGAACGCGAAGATCGCCGAGAATACCGGCTCGAGCGTGAAGATAAGGCTCGCGCGGCTCGCCGTGGTGTGCCTCTGAAAGACGCTCTGGATCACAAGGCAGACACCCGAGCACACGATGCCGAGGAACAGCGACGCCGCCCAGACCTTTGCCGTGCCGGGCAGCGCGGGCGTTTCCAGAAAGACCGACAGCACGGAGATCACCACGCCGACCACGGCGAGGTCGCACACGCCGAGCGCCAGCGGATCGACCCGCTCATCGGCAACGGCCCGCTCGGTGATCATCAGGTCGACCGAGTAGAATACCGCCGCAAAGAGGCAGATCACATCGCCGAAGGCGGGCTTGAGCGTTTCGTTCAGCGTCATCAGCGCAAGGCCGACAAGGCACAGCAGCATCGAAACGCCAAACTTCTTTTCCGGCTTTTTGCGGTAGACGATGAACTCCAAAATCGGCGTCGTCACCACGGAAAGCGCGCCGATGAATCCCGCGTTGGAAACGGACGTATAGAGCACGCCGTAGGTAAGGCTCGTATACACGATGACGAGCGACAATCCGACCAGAATGCTGTACTTCACGGTCACGAGGCTCACGCGGCGCAAATTCTTGCGGAAAACAAAGCCAAGCACCAGAAAGGCCGTGATAAAGCGGAAGGCATTGAGCGTCAACGGCTGCATATCCTGCAGGCAAATCGCCGTCAGGCAATTTGAGATTCCCCAGAAGCTCGTCGCCAGCAGCAGCATCAGGTCTGCTCTGCGCTGATGTTCCATTCGGTTTCCTTCTTTCTCTCATTTTTTCTCTCTCATTCACCAAACGGGCGCCTTGCGGCGTCCGTTTGATTCGTCAAGTTTACCATATCCATTAGATTTTATCAAGTGGCATGAGAGGGGAAAATGTCATAACTTTTCCCCTCTTTTTGCTTGACAGCGAGAGAAGAGGCGAAGGTCTCCCCTTTTTTACAGCAGGTCGCAGATCTCGTGCAGGTCGCGGATATCGTGATCGATGCGAAGGTCATCGGGCGCCTTCGCGCCGCCGGGGTTGTACCAGCAGGTCACGATGCCCGCATTGCAGCCGCCGCGCATATCGCTCGTGAGCGAATCGCCGACGATCATGGTCTGTGCCTTCTTAGACGGCGCGATGGCTTCGAACACCTGGTCAAAGAAGGCGGCGCTCGGCTTTTCCGCGCCGAGCTGCTCGGAAAGAAACACACCGTCCATCAGCGCGCCGAGACCGGACGCTCTCAGCTTTTTCGTCTGCGCGGCGACCGTGCCGTTGGACACGACAAACTGGCGCACCTTGCCGCAGAGCGACTCGACGATATGGTAGCTGTCGTCGCGGAAAACGATGGTATCGCCAAGGCGCAGCTGATAGGCCTCATTGAATTTCTCGGCAAGGGAAACATCCAGCCCCTCCGCCTCAAAAAACTCGCGGAAGCGCCCGACCAGCACTTCATTTTTGTCGATCTCGCCGCGCTCCATACGCTGCCAGTAGCGCTCGTTGATGGCGGCATAGCGGCGGACTTTCTCATCCGGACACTCGCCCAGACCGAATTCCGCAAACAGACTGCGGATGGCGGCGCTCTCCGCCGCGTCGAAATCCAGCAGCGTGCGATCCACATCCCACAGGATCGTTGTGATCATGATCTTCCTCCGTTTCTGATCCGAACGCCTTGCGCGTTCAGCGCTTCGGCAGGATCATCTGACCTCGCAGCACAGCATTCCTCCGCGCGCCGCAGATAAATTTTATTATATCCTGTGAAGGATATTGCTGTCAAGCAATCAGTTTGCAAGGGATCGAGCCGCTCGCGGCAGGCAAGCGGCTCGATCCCTATCTTATGTTGAAGAAAAACTGCCGTTTGAGGCAACCGTTTACCCGATGCTGCCCGGCATGGACTCGCCCGCCTCGATCAGCGGCAGATACCAGCTGTCGTAGTAGTCGGGAAGAGAACTCGCATCCACATCATCCCAGTAGACACCCCATGGCCGCAGGTAGATCTCATAGTAGAATTCGTCCTCGCCGTTTTCATAGTAGCCGCCGATGCAGATCACATCGTCGAAATCCATCGAGGAGGGATTGACGACCCAATCCTCTGCATTCAGGTCGATATCCGTAAAGCGGCCGCTCTCGGAAATCATCGTGCCGTGCTCGCCGTATTCATCACTCAAGCTGACGGTCGCCTCCGCCATGGGGCTGCTCTTTGTATAATCCTCATCCCAGAGCGTCACCGTACCGGTATTGTCGGAGCTGATGTTGATGCTGCCGCAGACATCCCAGCAGGAACCGTCCATACCCTCGTAATAGCCCGCGCACTCAGTCATCTTCCACCAGCCGTACCAGTCGCCGTTCCACCAGTCTTTCATCTCTGTGCCGGTCTTCACTGCGTCGCCGCCCTTGTTCCCCGGCTTTTCGGCCGTGCCGCTGCCGAGTGTGGTCGGATCGATGCTGATCTTACCGCTCTTGCTGCCGATCAGCTGCGAGAAGGTCACCTCGATCTTGCTCGTCGGGTCGTTGAGCACGAAGGCCGTTTTGACCTCGATCGTCTTCCCCGGGGCAATGCTGGTATACTGGACATCCGAGACCGTTTCAAAGGTGTCGTAATCGATATAGATGGTAGCGGAATCCATCTCCACGCCATCCTGCATGGCCAGCTCGGAGACCGACCAGAAGTAGGACGACTCTTCCTTGCCGTCATTTGTATAATCCAGCGTCAGAACGACCGCATCGTCCCCGTTGCTGTCCTCCATGATGCAGGCGTTCTTGTAGAGCACCTTGCAATCGCCAAGGTCGATCGGCTTACTGCCCGTATCCGTGTTTTTGTCCTTGTCCTTGCCGCAGGCGGTGAGACTAAGCAGCATCAGCGCCGCAAGAAACACGCAAAGGATCTTTTTAGTCGCAGCTTTTTTCATAATATCCTCCCAATATGCTTTTGATTGATTCGGAGCTCACGCTCTTTCATACCATGTCCTTCCTGTTCTTTTTGTCAGGCGCGGCATCGCATCCCTCCCTGCTTTGTCTTGGCAATGCGTTTCTATCACAGTAAGACCTGAAATGATATAGGCCTAAGGCCTATATCGGGGCAAGAACCGCAAAAACATGACTCAGGCATAGGCGGAACGTACAAGATATGCAAGATGCGCTTGTGCAGTTTATCCTGCGTTTGGTCGGCCGACAGCCTGCACTGCCGCGCGCAGGGCAGCGTGAGCAACCGTTCTCCGCAAGCCGGTTGGCCGGAAGCGCAGCGCGGGCGCGAGAAAATCCACGGTTGAAAACCGCGGGCAAGCCGTGTATAATGGCAGTATAACATCACAAGGGGGTAACCGTTATGGGAAAGACTGCTCGTTTGGTATTGAAGCTCGTGGCCGCTGGCCTTGCGTTCTGCTCGCTCGTCTGCCTGATCATTGGAAGCTGGTGTGACATTGGCGAAGCCATCGAACGCCGGAAAATGCAGCGCCTCGCCGCGAAGGAATGCTGCGATTACGCGGATGAGGAGCTTGGCAGATAACGGAAGCCTTCGATTCACCGCAAAAAAATCAAAAGAGCCTTCTTCCCTGCCGCGAGGCAGGAAAGAAGGCTCTTTTTTCACAGCAGCCGGTCTTAATCGGCCGCCTCAGCGCTCAGGCGCGTTTCCGCCTGTGGGCTTTGGCGGTCCTTTTCCGCTGTTTCCTTCTCTAGGCCGTATGCTCTGATCCAGTCGATGAGATACGAGGAGATCGTCACCGTGATGAGCGAAAAGGCGATGCGCATCACAGGAATGTAGCTGAGTGAGAGCAGCAGCACCACAACGTCTGTGAAAAGATAGGCGCGAGAGAGGCGCCAGCGCAAGAGATGCGAGATCGACAGCGCGAGCGCGTCGTCGCCGCCGCTGGAGCCGCCCTGGCGCACGATGAGACCGACGCCGATACCGACGAACATACCGCCCAGCACCGCCGCGATCAGCGGACGATTCGAGAGGTCGGGCAGCATCGGCGGGAACAGCTCCCAGATTTTATAGAAGAGCGACACAAAGAACGTCGAAATGATGGAGATCTTGATGAACCCACCACCCAGAAAGCGGAATGCCAGCAGATAGCAGGCGATATCCAGAATGGGGGTGATGTAAGCCGGGGAGAACTTCAGCCAGTGCTCTGCAAAGAGCATCAGGCCAATCACGCCGCCCTCGGTGATGTTTGTGCGCTGGTGGATGTTGTGGATGCCAAACGAACAGATCACTGCTCCCAGTAGGATCAGCAGGATCTTTTTCACTGTCAGCCCTTCCATCATTTTGTTCCAAAGAACAGCCGCGCGGGATCTCATTTTCGTTTCCTCCTTGATGCATTTTGGATTTCATGCTATGATCATAAACTGTATAGTAAGCATAAGGTCAAGGAGTTTTTTATGAACGATCTGTTTACGATCGGCGAGATCTCAAAGCACCAGAATATCTCACGTCAGACTCTGATTTTTTACGACAAGATCGGTCTTTTCCGTCCTGCCTACGTCGACCCCGAGAACGGCTACCGTTATTACAGCGCCGCGCAGCTCGACTATCTGGACACGATCTGCATCATGAAAAAGTTTGGCTTTTCCCTCGATGAGATCAAATCGCACATGAAGAGCTACACGCTCGATACCTCCCTCATCGCGCTGCGCAAGCAGCTCACCATCATCGACCGGCAGATCAGGGACTTGCAGCTCATCAAAAGCCGCGTGGCTCACCGCTGCGCGCAGCTTGAGCAGTCCGCCGGCATTCATAGTGACAGCGCAGCGGTGAGCGTAGAGGCAATGAATGGACAGTATCTTTTGCTGCAAGAGGTCGCTTCGCCCCACACGCTCGAGACAGTCAGCATCGCCACCAAGCAGTGCTTTGTCCGCTCGTTCAAGGAGCAGCTCCCCATTTTCTTCCAGAGCGGAGCGATCGTGCCGCTTTCGCGCATACGGGAAGGGCGATATACCGAGGCCTCCTTTGCATTCTTGCCCATCGAAAAAAGCAGCGCTCCGGGCGTTGTCAAGCTGCCCGCCGGGCGGTGCGCGGTCACGCACCACACGGGCGACTATCTTTCCATCGGGAAGGCCTACGAGCGCCTTTTGGAATACTGCCACAACCATCACCTCAAAATCGTCTCGGACGCCTACGAGTTTGCGATCAACGACTATCTCTCCACCGGCAATGAATCCGAGTACATCACAAAGATCATGTTCTACGTCGAATAACGCTTGAAACGATGCAAGCCCCGCGCCGCAAAGCAGCGCAGAGCTTACGTTTAAGTTTGTACAAATCGCCGTTTCGCATATTCAAAGCTCGTCAAGCTCACAGAGATTCTTCTGTCAGCGAAAATCGATAGGTGACCGAGTTCTGCCATCGTTCTTCATTCGCCAAATCCTCTCCAATTACCTTCCCACCCATTCTCTCATAGAACGCACGGGCATTGAGGTTATCTGGAACACATTGGCAAATAAAAGACTCCGCGTGCTGTTCCTTGCAGTATTCTTTGATAAAATCAAATGCGATCCGACCGATCCCCTGCCGCTGATATTCAGAAAGAATATATAGGGACTGCAAGACGATCTCATCAGCCTGATGCGTCGTCAGATAACCGATAGCCCGACCATCTTTTCGAATCAGGTACACGGAATATGCGGGAAGATGGATTCTTGACAGTTCTCTCTCCTTGTGCCAATCCCAATCAAAATCATCTATCATGCTGTCGGGATAGATGCCTCTATATGTCGTGTCCCATATCCTGCGCCGCAGGGCAATAATGGTCAGCGCATCAGCCTCGGCCGCTTCAATGAACATTTCTTTCATCTGATGAGCCACCTTTCACCGTTTGGCATGATGCGGATATCGCCGGGGAAGCGCTCTGAGATTCTGCCGTCCGGCAAGGTGCGCACCAGCATTTCCTCGCGGTAGTCCGGGTCTTCGTGCCAGATGTTAAAATAGAGCTTGTCCCCGTCGCGAAAGCAGAGGGATTCCCTGCTGCTGACAGCAAAGCTTGCCCGCTCGGGCCAGATGAGCTCAAACGTACCGTCGTTGGGCTGCCGGGTCAGCGAGAGGGGCGCGGTGTAAAGGATCAGGTTGTAGCAATCCTTCACCTCGGACAAGGGGAGCTTTGTGATCTCCCGCGTCCCCGCATGCCGGGAAAAGCGCAGAATGCGGATCACCTGCTCTGCAAAGTTCACTGCCAGCAGCGCAACCATGCCGCCATCATACACGGGATAACCGAGGTATTGCCCGTCCACGGGCGGCACCGGCTCATAGACCGTCCCGTCCGGATAGTGGATAAGATACAGCCGGTTGCTTTTTACAGGGTGTCCATCCCGGAACAGTTCTTCCGCTTCATAGAGGTCGCCGTGAATGTAATCCGTCCCCCAGTACCACTCATCGGTCCCGCCCCGCATGAGCTCCATATTGGGGATGCCGCGGATATCGATATTCTTCATAGATGCACCTCGCTTTCTCAGGTTTGCTGCGTCTGATTTCCGGACGGCAGGATTGGGGGTAAATGCAGCTCTTCGAAGATAATATTAAAACTAATATCACCGAAACAAGATGATATAAGAGAAAAAGCAAGGGAAAACACAATGTTTTCTCTTGCTTTTCTTGTCAGGCGGCTTCAATTCGGATATTTTTACTTTTGCCATTTGAAAATATCTATGTGCTGCAAAGAACGGCCAAGTTTACTTATCATCCATTTTTTTAGGTATATCCGAAGTCGTATCCTCCAGCAAATCAGTTATTACTTGATTGAGTTGTACTGCATTCTTTGGGGAGATGACCGGTGTATTGGACTGTGACTCAATGTCTTTCCTCGTTCGCCCAGCGACCTGTCCACCGGCTTTGGCAACTTCCAGATTCTCTTGGAAGGTCGTGGGCTTTCGATCCTTTGAAAACTGTGTGGTGGTGGCTTCTGCCAACATATTCAGCACCAGCTCCAGCGTGGTCATGTTATCACGAAGGTTCTCCTTTTTCAATCCTTTCAGGTTTTTGTACTGGCGGGTAGACATCCCCGACCATGCGCGCGAAATCTCGTCCGTGAGGATAGCGTACTCCACGCCTTTTTGTACACCACGGGCATCCCACTCATCCGTCAGCTCCTTGCGGACTTGAATGGCCTGCAGCCGTTGGTTAATCCATTCGCGGGTGTAACCTTTCTTGAGGTAGGTTTCCAGAGCACGGTCAATGGTCAACTCAGGGTTGATAGTTTCTTCGATACGCTCCCGGCCAACCTGTGCCAACCATAGCTTGAACGGCTCTGCTTTCGGCGAAGGAATAGACTGGATGATGCGGAGAAGCTGCTCGGTGTCAGCCACATCAGTCAGACGGCGCTTGCCGTCTGCAGCGGTCATTTTCAAAGCGTTACAACTTGTAACGGTTTCATTTCCCTCGTCCTTTAAACGCTTTTTAAGTACGCGCCAGTAGGTTTGAGGATTTGGACTGTCAGTCAGCACAGCTACCACATCGACAATGGAGAAGTACCATTCTTCCTTTTCCTCATCCCACGCGGTGCGGATGCGCTTGTCCTCGAACAGTTGAATCTTATCATTTTGTGCCAATCGAATCACCTCATTCTCTCATGGATTCTTTCAAAAGTCCCTGGCAGCCTGCCAGCACATCCTGCCATGTAGTCTCGAAATCGTCGGTGTACCACAGGTCGGCTACATCGCGGGACTGCTTGGTGTAGTCCATCAGGAGATGCAGTTTGCCGGCGAAGTCTCCGCCGCAGATGCGGTACATATCCCGAAGGTTGGCTCTGTCCATTCCTATCAGCAGATCGTACTTCTCGTAATCGGCATTGGTGAGCTGCCGCGCCGCGTG